>Ga0208904_1002656_pt1 | contig 11092 bp, 9 predicted proteins | sample AntAceMetag02UKB_FD_184774 | JGI IMG/M metagenome (GOLD analysis project Ga0208904, IMG submission 184774) | Saline lake microbial communities from Ace Lake, Antarctica - Antarctic Ace Lake Metagenome 02UKB (SPAdes) (version 2) | ecosystem: Environmental > Aquatic > Non-marine Saline and Alkaline... | reverse complement strand
TATTATTTTTATTAGTATTTTTTTTATTACCTATCTTTTGTTACCGAATCCTTTTTTTCCTGAACCTCCTTTAGACGCGCTTCAATCTAATGAACCAGCTGATTCTGAAGATGTTATGCGGAGGGCCTATTTTACAAACTACAATCGCGAGGAAGTAATGGAGCATTATGTAAGCGAATTTAAAAAACCTGTCACATTGGGTTTGCACATTCCATCATACAGATTGAATTATCCTCCCGAGGAAGCAAATGTAATCATCAGAGATCGAACAAGAAGTACTTTTTTAGAAGAGATTGTTCACCCACTTAGAGAATCAGTTTATGTTAATGGTTTTAAGCCTACTTCAGAAAAAGATGCAATCTTTATAGAAGGTAAAGAGTGGAATCAAAAGATAACCGTCAGACTAGTTTCAAGCGCGAGTTTAATTCGGGTTGTGATTGCTCTGGTCACGCTTTTGTTAGTAGTCATATTGACTAGCGAGTGGGGTACGTCAATTAAAGGTATTTTTAATCAAAGGAAAAAACAATAATGGACTTATCGATAATAATAGTTAATTTTAATACAAAAAAGATTTTGGGTGAGTGTCTTGAATCGATTATCAAAACAACTAAGAAAATAAAGTACGAAATCATAGTTGTTGACAACGATTCTAAGGACGGAAGTCTTGTTTTATTAAAGAAGCTTGCCCAAAAACATCCGGTACGCATAATTGTAAACAAAAAAAATGCGGGTTTTGGAATAGCCAACAATCAAGGAGCAAAAATCGCAAAAGGTAAATACATACTTTTTATTAATTCAGACACGCTGGTAAAGAAAAATGTTTTAGGTGAAATGGTTTTGTGGTCTGAAGATAATCCCAAGGTGGGTGTTTCGACTTGCGCTTTGAAAAATTCTGACAATAGTTTGCAGGGAACTGGAGGCTATTTCCCAGATTTGTTCAAGGTATTTGCTTGGATGTTTTTTCTAGAAAACATTCCATTAGTAGACCGAATTATAAAACCCTTTCACCCAATGCATCCGCAATCGACAATATATAAAGGGGAGGGGTTCTTTAAGAAGGCTCACCAGAGAGACTGGGTCACTGGTGCCTTTTTGTTAACCAGGAAGGATATTTTTGATAAGGCTGGAGGTTTTGATGTAGATTACTTTATGTATACGGAAGAAGTTGATCTCTGTTGGAGAATTAAAAAAGATGGGTGGCAGGTGTGGTTTTTACCTAAGTGGAGCATTATTCACCTCGGGGGTGCTAGTTCTACTTTTGAATATCCAATTATTTCTGAATTTAACGGATTGAAGCTATTCTATAGTAAGAATAAACCCGCTTGGCAAACGTCTTTGCTCAGGATATTTTTAAAAGGAGGCGCAGCAATTAGAATTGTGCTTTATTGTTTATTAAAAGGGAAGGAGGCAGCTAAAACATATGCAAAAGCTTTCAAAGCGGCTTGACGAGATTACAAAATACTTAGTTGCCACAATACTGCTGGCAATTCCCTTGTATCCCAAATTTCCTTTATTAAGAATCCCTGGTACATATGTGTCGATTAGACTTGAAGATTTTCTTTTAGCAATTGCCTTATTAGTACTTGCTGCTCAAATTCTGCCTGAACTTTCTAAGTTTGTTAAAGATAAAGTTAATAAGGCAATATTTATATTTTTATTGGTTGGACTAATTTCTCTTGCTTCTGCGTTCTTCGTAACGAAAACAGCCCAAGTATACCTGGGTATATTACATTGGTTGCGTCGGGTAGAATATTTTATTCCCTTTTTTCTGGGCATCATTGTTATTAGAAAAGACAGAAAAAACCTAGGGTTTTTCTTAAAGGTACTAATGGTATCAATTTTAATAGCATTCTTTTACGGCTTTAGCCAAAGACATTTTAATTGGCCAATTATAGTGACCCAAAATGAAGAATACGCAAAGGGCGTTGCCTTGAGGTATGTTTCCGGTGGACATATTAACGCAACATTCGCAGGTCATTATGATTTAGCTACGTTTCTTATTTTGTTATTGCCAATTTATTTACCCTTATTGCTACTGGTCAAGGATATTCGGATCAAAACGGCCTCGTTAGCCGTTCTTCTGTCTGGTTTGTGGTTACTGTCTTTTTCAGGATCAAGAATATCTGCGGCATCGTACCTTGTTGCTTCGACTTTGTCGTTACTTTTAATTAAAAAATATAAAATTATTCCCGTCATGATTCTTATAAGTATTTTGTTTTTTGGTTTGTCTTCTAATTTGACATCTAGATATCAACGCCTGATTGACGTAGGTAAGGAAAAAATCGAGGAAGTTAATAAGAAACTATTATTTGAAACACAAGAGGGGGTAGTCCTTGCTGTTGAAGATCTAGAAAGCGGATCGCTCAGAAAGAAGACTACTGTTCCAACCCCAACACCAATTCCCGTATTTGAAGACAGGTCAACATCGATTCGCTTTGACGTTGAGTGGCCAAGAGCAATAAGGGCTCTCACAAAAAATCCGTTGTTGGGGACAGGGTATTCATCAATAACTCTTGCCACAGACAATGATTACCTTAGGTTGTTGGGTGAAGTCGGAGTACTTGGATTTCTTGCTTTCTTTCTGATATTTATTAGAATTGGAAAGTTGATATATGATGCGCTACCCCTAAAAAAGAGATTTAAGGGAGTTGAGCTTGCCTTTATAGCAGGTTTTACAGGAGCATTGCCAGCAATATTTATAAATGCAATGTTTATAGATGTTTTTGAGGCATCAAAGTTTGCCATAATATTTTGGCTTTTAGCCGGGTTTGCCGTCGCTTTATTGCAAAATGAAAAAAATAATTGAACGAATACAAAAAGTAAGACATATTGAGTATTATTTGTTAGCAATAATATTGATTTTAGGCTTTTTGGTGAGGCTTTATAAAATTAATAATCCAATTGCTGACTGGCACTCTTTTCGTCAAGCAGATACTGCGTCAGTAACTAGGGTTTACGTAGAAGAAGGAATTAATTTTTTATATCCACGCTATCATGATTTTTCGGCTACTCAATCAAGACTTTACAATCCTAATGGTTATCGTTTTGTTGAATTACCCATCTTCAACGTTGTTCATGCAAGTCTAGTTAATATCTTTCCGCAGTTTTCTTTGGAAGTATGGGGTCGATTAGTTGCCATTTTTTCTTCTATGGTTTCCGCAGTCATGATTTATCTTCTAGGTAATAAATTTATAAATAAGTTCGGTGGTCTTTTCGCAGCAGCTGTTTATATGTTCTTACCATTCAATATCTATTTTACAAGAGTAATATTGCCCGATCCTACTGCCATAACATTTGCCCTTGTAGCTCTATGGTTTTTTGTTCTCTTTATGGAAAGGAATAAGTCCTACTGGCTATATTTGTCGGGAATATTGTTTACAGTATCGATGTTAATGAAGCCCTTTACAGCTTTTTATTTTGTACCTGCGGCTTATTTGTTTTTTAAGAAGTATGAATGGAAGGACATTTTCCGCGATTCAAAACTACTTATACAATTACTGGTTTTTGCTGGCCTAGTCATTGTTCCATTCTTTGCTTGGAGAGCATGGATTAGTCAATACCCCGCAGGTATTCCCGGTTGGAAGTGGATGTTTAATGGTGATCATATTCGTTTTAGGCCAGCTTTCTGGAGATGGATATTTGTTGAAAGATTGGGAATTTTGATACTAGGAGTGTGGGGCCTTATACCTTTTGTCTTGGGTTTGCTGAAATCTAAGACAAAGGATTATTTTATTCACTTCTTTTTATTGGGTATGTTTCTATATACATTAATTTTTGCTACCGCCAATGTAAGGCATGACTACTACCAGTTAATGATTATTCCTGCAGTTTCTCTTGCCTTGGCCCAAGGCGCTGTGTATTTATGGAAGGATAAGTATTTCAATAAGGCTATATCGAGACCTCTATTGATATTTTCAATAATAATGATGCTTGGTGCAACGGCATATCGGGTAAAAGAGTATTACAAAGTAAATCATCCCGAAATCATGACTGCAGGACAGGCGATTGACAAGATAGCACCCAAGGATGCGTTGGTTATTGCACCTTATAACGGGGATACAGCCTTTCTTTATCAAACCAAGCGAAAGGGTTGGCCTGTAATTGATACATCACTAGAAACCTTAATTGAAAGAGGTGCCGATTACTATGTGTCAGTAAACCTTAACGACACAGATACTCTTGTGGCTGAAGAAAACTATGAAGTTATAGAAAAAACTGATAATTATGTGATAATAGACTTGAATAAGCCGATAAAAATATGAAAAAACGATTAAAAATTCTAATGTTGGTTCCCTTTTTGCCCAACATACAAACATCTGGTGGACAAACGCGTTGGTACAACATTATTAAACACCTGTCGAGAGAGCACGATATCACGCTTTTTTCTTTGAAGAAAGACGACTCAGAGAAAAAATTTATCCCCGAACTTAAAAAGTACTGCAAAGAAGTGAGAGTTTTTTCAAGACCTAAATCTCCCTGGACCCTAAAAAATATTTTGTTAGCAGAACTTGGATTTTATCCACTTGTTGTTATTAGGAATTTTTCCAGTTCTGAAAGAAAAGCGGTTAAAGAGGAGTTGGAAAAGGGAGATTATGATCTTATTCACGCTGAAGCTTTTTATGTCATGCCCCATATACCGCAAACAGAGATTCCAACCGTTCTTGTTGAGCAAACTATTGAGTACATGGTTTATAAGCACTATGTAGACAATGAAGTTCCTCTTATTCTGAAACCGCTTTACATGCTCGATGTTATTAAGCTTAGGTATTGGGAGAAGCATTATTGGAAAAAAGCAGATAAATTAGTTTCTGTTTCTCATGAAGATCGTCAGGCAATGCACGATCTAATTCCTGATGTCGACGTTGATATTATCCCAAATGGAGTAGATACAGATTATTATGTTGCTAAAAAGGTTGCCAAGAAACATCCCGCGAGAGTCATGTATGGAGTGACAAATTTTGAATGGTTACAAAACGTAGAAGCTGTCAATCTTTTAATTAACGAAGTTTGGCCAACAATTCACAAAGAAGAGCCCGAGGCAATACTTTGGATAGTGGGGAGAAGGATTCCTGAAAAAATTGTTAAACTAGCAAAGGAACGAAATGACGTCGAAATTACGGAATCAATAGAAGATGCAAGAGACGCATATTTGGCAGCAACGGTCATGGTTACACCAATAAAGGGAGCAGGAGGGACCAGGCTAAAGATTTTAGAGGCAATGGCTGCTGGATTGCCAATTGTTTCAACCTCCGTGGGCGTAGCGGGGCTGGGGTTAAAGCATGGTAAGCACGCTCTTGTGTCGGACAGCATGTCGGGGTTGGCAAAACAAGCAGTAAAAATAATCAGAGACAAGAAGACGGCTGAAAAAATGGGCAAAGAGGGTCAAAAATTTGTGAAAGATAATTTTGATTGGAAGGCAATTTCCAAACTTCATAAACCGATTTACGACGATATTTTAAGAAAGACAAAAAAACGTTGAAAAAAAATCCAAGCCTTTCGATAATAATTTTAAATTACAACACAAAAAATCTTCTTAAGGATTGCCTACTCTCTCTTCAAAAAGTAAGACAAGAGGTAAGTTTTGAAGTAATTGTAACCGACAATGGTTCCAAAGATGGTAGCTGCGAGATGCTCAGAAAAGATTTTAAATGGGTCAAGCTGGTTGAGAACAAAGCAAATATTGGTTTTGCTGCAGGAAACAATCGAGCAAAAGATTATTGTAATGCCGAAAATATCTTATTTTTAAATTCCGACACAATAGTTCATGGAGGAACATTAAAAAAGTCATTAGAATATTTAGATAAGAATACGAAAGTTGGTGCCCTGACTTGCAAACTTAATTTGCTCGATGGTGGTGTTGACAAAGATACGCGAAGGTCTTTTCCTACTCCTTGGGTTTCTTTCACTCACTTGGTGTTAGGTCTAGATAGAGTTTTCCCCAAATCCCCCCTTTTTGCAAAGTATTGGTATGGATACATTCCAGAAGACAAAACACACGAGGTGGATGTTATACAGGGTGCTTATTTTTTGACTCGTCGAAAAATATTGGACAAAGTTGGTTGGTTTGATGAAGATTATTTCCTTGACGGAGAAGATATTGATCTGTGCTGGAAGATAAGAGAAGCTGGGTGGAAAATTGTTTATTTCCCAGAGGTTTCGATAATTCATCTCAAGGGTGCGACAAAAGGAATAAACAAAAAGGTTAAGAAAAAAGCACCTCTTACTGAGAGAATTAAATTTAGAGCGTCGGGTGTCACATCTATGGAAATTTTTTATAGGAAACGACTTTGGGACAAGTATCCTCTGCCCTTAAACATAATTGTTATTGCGGGAATAAAATGCCTCAGAATAACAAGAGTACTTAAACTCCTTTTATCATGAAAATATTAATTGATGCGAGACTATATGGTTTAGAAAATGCTGGTTTGGGCAGGTATCTTGTTAACTTAATTGATGAACTGGCCAATTTTGACAAAAAGAACGACTATGTTTTATTACTGAGAAAAAAATATTACGAAGAGTTAAGTGTTCCAGATAATTGGGAAAAAGTACTAGCTGATTTTAGACACTATAGTTTGGCAGAGCAGGTAAGAATTCCTAGAATTATATCTAAGTATCAACCTTCAATTACCCATTTCCCTCATTTCAATGTTCCTCTGTTATTTAAGGGGGAATACGTAGTTACAATTCACGATATTTTAATGCACAAACAGAAAGGTAGGGATGCAACTACTCTCCCAGCGCCTCTTTACTATTTAAAGAGAATTGGTTATCACACAATATTTAAAAAAGCGGTAACGGGATCAAGGAAGATCATTGTTCCAAGCATGTTTGTTAAAAAAGAATTGATGGATTATTACAATTTGGACAAGAGCAAGATAGAAGTGACTTATGAGGGTGCAGACACAGGTATTACTTCTCGGGGTAAAAGGAAAAATCTTTTTGATAAATACAACATTACTTCTCCGTATTTTGTATATGCCGGTAGTGCTTATCCACACAAGAACTTAAAGAGGGCGATAGAAGCCATAGTTTTATTAAACGAAGAGATGAAGGAAAAGATTCTTTTTGTCATGACTTCGTCAAGAAATGTTTTTACGGACAAATTAAAAGAAATTGTTAAAAAAACAAAAGCTCAAAAATACGTTAAATTTTTAGGTTTTGTGCCAGACGATGATCTAGGTACTTTGTTTAAACATTCAGAAGGGTTTGTTTTTCCATCCTTGTCTGAAGGTTTTGGCTTGCCAGGAATGGAGGCGATTCAGGCTGGAACACTAGTGCTTGCATCGGATATTCCTGTTTTTAAGGAGGTATACAAAGATAGTGTTTTGTATTTCAACCCCTTTGATTTTTCTTCAATCACTAAAATTATGAAAAGCGTATTAATGATGCCCAAAAAGGAAAGAGAAGAGCGTTTGATTAAAAGTCAGAGTTTTATTAACAGGTATTCTTGGTCTACAATGGCAAAACAAACTTTGAAAGTGTATGAAAACAGCAATTCTTTACGATAGAGTTAACAAGTGGGGTGGTGCTGAAAGAGTTCTTTTAACCCTCCATGAAATATTTCCCGATGCGCCTCTATTTACGGCTGTTTATTCTGCAAAAAATGCCCCTTGGGCAAAAGTGTTTCCTGAAGTAATCCCCACATTCTTGCAAAAGATTCCTTTTGTAGTAAACAAACACGAGCTTCTTGGCACTTTCACTCCGATTGCTTTTGAAAACCTTGATTTGTCTGGTTTTGATTTGATTATTTCGGTTACCAGCGAAGCGGCGAAGGGGGTAATTGTTCATCCGCCAACGAGACACATTTGCTATTGTCTTACACCAACAAGATATTTATGGAGCGGTTACGATCTATATTTTAGAAATCCATTATTAAAATTCATATCAAAACCAATTGTAAACTATTTGAGAAAGTGGGATAAAATTGCGGCTCAAAGACCTGACAAAATGATTGCGATTTCGCAGGCTGTTAAAGGTCGGATTAAAAAATATTACGGTCGCAATTCAGAAGTTATCTTTCCTCCTGTTGAGCTAACTCAATTTATCAAAGAGTCGGGAACAAAAGAGAATTTCTTTTTGGTTGTTTCACGACTTGTCCCTTACAAGATGGTAGATTTAGCTGTTAAAGCTTTTAATGAATTAGGTCTGCCACTAGTTGTGGTTGGTACAGGCAGCGAAGAAGTAAAGCTTAAAAGTTTAGCAAAAGACAATATAAAATTTGTAGGCCATTTGACAGACGCAAAGCTTGCCGATTACTATAAAAAGTGCAGAGCTTTTATCTTTCCACAAGAGGAAGATTTTGGTATAGTTGCACTTGAAGCACAAGCAGCAGGTGCACCAGTAATTGCTTTTAAGGCCGGAGGGGCCTTGGATACGGTGATTGACGGAAAGACAGGAGTATTTTTTGACAAGCAAAATATAGAGAGTCTTAAAAAAGCAGTTAGAAAGTTTGAGAAGCTATCGTTTAAGCAAAAAGATTTAACTGAAAATGCCAAAAGATTTTCAAAAGAAAGATTTAAAAGAGAAATCATTAAAGCAACAAAACATGGATGATGTAAAATCTCATTTATACGCACTTATTTTTTGTGGCGGAGGCGGCACTCGCCTTTGGCCCTTTTCGCGACAAGAAAGACCCAAGCAATTCCTAAAAGTAAACAGCAGCAAAACTCTTGTTAGAAACACCTTTGAAAGACTGCTTCCCCTTATCCCCGCAGAACGAATGTTTGTTATTACGACTCCAGGTTACGCTGACGAGGTGGCAGAAGAACTTCCTGAAATTCCCAAAAGCAGAGTTATTGTTGAGCCGGCTCGAAAAAATACGGCCATGGCGGCTGGATTGGGAGCGGCTCACATACAAAAAAAGGATCCAAAAGCAATTATCGCCAACATATGGGCGGATCAATTAATTGAGAAAAAAGTTGCCTGGAGAAAATCCGTTTTTGCGGCTGCTAAATCGGCCTCTGATGGAGAAAATTTAGTAACTGTTGGAGTGGCCCCAACACATCCGCATACTGGCTTAGGTTATATTAAAAAAGACCGTGTTCACGACATTATCAATTCTGTAAATGTTTACAAAATAGAGCGATTTACAGAGAAACCTAAGTTGCCTGATGCAAAAAGGATGTTTAAGTCAGGTTCGTATTTCTGGCACACAGGTCCTTTTGTTTGGAGAGTAGACGCGTTTATGAAAGCGGTAAAGAAACATTCTCCCGCCACTTCCAAAAGACTAGAGGCGATTTCCGAGGCTTTGGAGAAAAATTATGGAAAAGATAAAATAATAAAAGAGTATAAAAGTGCTCCAGATGCTTCTATCGATGTTGTCCTTGCAGAGAGAGCAAAAAACTTCTTAGTTGTTCAGGGAATATTTGATTGGTACGATTTGGGAGATTTCTCCGTTTTATGGAAAGTTGGCAAGAAAGATAAAAATGAAAACAGTGTTATTTTGGACAATGGTGGTGAGTGGCTGGGTATCGATACTACGGATTCTATGATTATCTCTGAAGACAATCGCATGGTTGGATTAATAGGACTGACAGATATGATTGTTGTTGCAACAGAAGACGCTGTTTTGGTAGCACCTAAAACTCAGGCTCAAAAAGTTAAGCAAATAGTTAACAAATTAAAGGAAGGGAACAAAAAGAACTTTTTGTAGTATAATCCTGCCTGATATGTATTATTACTTCATAAAAAGGATTTTGGATATTGTGGCTTCAATTGTTTTGTTGATTATTTTCTCTCCAGTTATTCTGATAACGGCGATTATAATAAAAATTACTTCTCCAGGTCCTGTTTTTGTAGAAAAGTCTAATGCACATATGAAAAGGTTGGGCAAAAACAAAAACGTTTTTAGGCTTTATAAGTTTAGATCAATGATGGTTAATGCTGATGTATTAGAGAAGACGGATCCAAAATATAGAATTTCATATATTCAAAAACGCAAAAGTGGCAATTACAAACCAAAGAATGATCCCCGAATTACAAAATTCGGGAAATTTATTAGAAAACACTCTATTGATGAAGTTCCACAGTTTTTAAATGTTCTAAGTGGCAATATGAGCTTGGTAGGCCCAAGACCATATCTTGCTGAAGAGTTAGCAGAACAGTTAAGGAAATACCCAGAAGCAAAAAAATACACAAAAGATATGTATACGGTCAAACCTGGTATTACTGGATTTTGGCAAGTGACTGGTAGGAGCGACGTCGCTTTTGATAAAAGAATACAAATGGATGCTTATTACGCAAAGAAAAAATCTATCTGGTTTGACATTTTAATTATTGCCAAAACCCCATGGGCAATGGTTTCTGGAAAAGGAACTATATAGCTCGACATAAAGCCCCCGATTGATAATAGGTCCGTAAGTTATGTATTATGATTAGTATGCCAATTGACGATATTCCTCAACTAAAACCAACAACCACGACCCCAGAGAAGGTTGTCCAACCAGAAACGCAACCTGCCCAAGAGGGTGGAAGCGACAAGGTCGATATCCCTAAATTGAACATAAAAAACAAGGGCAACAAAAAACCTAAAAAATCATTCAAGGAAATATTTAAAAGTCGAAAAGCCAAGACACTTTTAATAGGTGGGGTACTGATTTTTGTTTTAATTCTGGCTACAGTTATTCCTTCGTTGCTGGTTTATAAAAAGGCGAAAGCCGTCTACGCTTCGGCCAAAAATGTACTCACTGCCGGTCAAAATCAAGACCTCCCCGCGATAAAAGCAGAACTACAAGAGACAGAACAGTTATTGGTGGGAATGCAAAAAAGCTACAAGCTTCTATCTTGGACAAAAATTATTCCATTTTTTGGTGGTTATACTAAAGATTTAGATCATGCTCTAGAGGCAGCCAGACTTGGACTAGAGTCAGTAGACATATTAATTGAAACAATCGAGCCTTATGCAGACATAATCGGTTTTACAGGGTCTGAGGTGGCAGAGGAGGCTTCAGATGGGCAACAGACTGCCCAAGACCGAATAGAGTTTGTAATAAAGACCATTCCAGATATTATTCCGAAGGCAGATGAACTAGCCATTAAGGTTAGTGAAGCAAAATCGGAGATTGAGAAAATTAAACCATCAAGATATCCG
>Ga0208904_1002654_pt1 | contig 11094 bp, 21 predicted proteins | sample AntAceMetag02UKB_FD_184774 | JGI IMG/M metagenome (GOLD analysis project Ga0208904, IMG submission 184774) | Saline lake microbial communities from Ace Lake, Antarctica - Antarctic Ace Lake Metagenome 02UKB (SPAdes) (version 2) | ecosystem: Environmental > Aquatic > Non-marine Saline and... | reverse complement strand
TCTGCTGGCTCTCGCGCCTGCGTGCCTTGACCTCAGGCCTCTGCTGGCGCTCGCGCCTGCGTGCCTTGACCTCAGGCCTCTGCTTGCGCTCGCGCTTGCGCTCGCGCTCGCGTGCCTTGACCTCAGGCCTCTGCTTGCGCTCGCGCTCGCGTGCCTTGACCTCAGGCCTCTGCTGGCGCTCGCGCCTGCGTGCCTTGACCTCAGGCCTCTGCTGGCGCTCGCGCTCGCATGATTTACATCTCCAGCGGAGCACGGTCTTACCTGTGAGCGTTTTCGGCTCACCACACTTCGGGCACAGCTTGGGCTCATTTCCCATGTGTGTGTCGTGTGGCTTCAAGACGCCGCTGGCGGATTGCGTCGAGCACGGCGTCGTCGTACGCGACCTGCGTTCGGAACACGCGCATGGTGTATCGGGCAGCGTCCCGGACGGCTTTTCTGACAAGCCGGGCCTTGCCGGCAGGGCTCAGACCTCTGTACAGCATTGCCGCGGTGTCGCGGAACGCTTCACGCGTCATTTCCTCGGACGTGCCGACGGCGGCGCTCTTGTAGACGGTAAGGGCCGCCTGTACGGCCTGCCTTTCGGCTTCAATGGCTTTGGCTATGTGCTCGACGTCGTGCGGGGTGCTTATGCTCATTCCTTCTCCTCGACGATGATGAGCGTATCGTTGTGTGCGCGGCCGTGGCCCACGATCAGGCCCTCGATGATGCGATACCCGCGTTTCTTGCACATACCCATCGTGTGATGGCCCATGTGGATCACGCGTCCTCCGGGCTTTTGCATCTTGGCCATGAGGTCTTTGGCGCGGGGCCAGATACCGAACCGCTGGGCCTCTGCTTGTGTGAGCTTCTGGCCGTAGCTCTCACAGAGTTGGTTGTAGGTATAGGGCGGATCGAAAATGAACAGGTCCGGCCGTAGGGCGTGTGTGCGGGTATCGGGGTCTACGGCCATGTGCTCAAGGAACGCGTCGACGTCCATGTGGAACGTGGCCGCGGTGTCAAGATCGCGGTCGTTGGTGATATCGGCCAGGGTGCAATTCCGGGCGAACGGGTCCGCGGTCAGGGTCGCGTCGGCGATGTAGCGCTCCACAAGCTCGCGAATCGGCCCTATGGTCAACGTGTCCTTGTTCGGCATGGCCCAGACGCGCTTCCAGGGAACGGGCTTCACCTGGAGCATTTCGGCAATGAGGGCGCGCAGTGCATCGGCGGCCTCGGTGCCGGTGCCGGCCTTGTTGTTGGCCTCGTCGTACATCAGTTGGAGGGTAGTTTTCATTCGTGGCGCGTAGGGCATGGCTTCGGGTCTCCGTAGCGCTCCATCAATGCGAGCGTGTCTTCTGGGGTCGTTGCGTGTGGGGTGGGCTGTGGCGGATCGTCGGGGATAGCCTAGCCGGCACAGCAGGTCGTCAACGGCCTCATCGGCGCTCAGCCAGAATGGCATAGGCGAGTCTCCTCGTAGGCTATCGATGTCATGCTCAAGCCTGCGGAGGTAAGTAGCCTAAACAAAATTCATCAACGAGTAGTCGATCGGATCTGGTAGCGGCTCGCCGCGGCGGAGCATGTCGAGATACTGCTCGAACGTCAGGCCACGGGTTGCCTCTTGATGTTCGTAGATTGCCTTGCTTGCGTCTGGGCTCTTCATGTCGTCTCCAGTAGTGGTGTCAGTGGCAGTGGCAGCGTGCATTCTGGCGTCTCGTAGACGATGGTCACGGCTACTCCTTCATAGGGGGCCAGTTGTTCACGACGTCCCACACGGCGTGCGGGACACGGGTAGAGTCGGCTCCTGTGCCGTCTGCCTTTAACGGCACCCACCCGCCCCACGGCGTCCACTCAAAGTGCCAGCGGCGGCCCTTGTGCGTGACGACGCGGACGAACAGCGTCACCTTTGATGTGTCCATGCCCCTGCGGGTAATAAACCGCTCACCGACCTTGCAGGGCGCAACGAGGCGCGCCAGCGCAATCTCGGCCTCTCTCAGCGTCTCTGACGCTGTCTGTATCGACACGGCTTGCGCTTCGATGCTCTTCCTCAACGCTCGGATTTCGTCAGTGTCAGGCTCAACGTAGTCCATCGTCAGGCTCCTTTGGTGGGGGATGTACTGTTAACGTGAAGTGGCTTTTCATTTCGGCTTCTTGTTTGTGGGGCATCTGTCACACTTCGGGACCCTCCCGTAGTCGATACTTCCATAGCGCAACACCGACAGGAGCTCTTCGCCAAACAGGTCGCACTTGGCACAGTTGTGCTGATAGTCTGCGCTGAGGAACATGCAATCGCCGCACATGTCTCCATCAGGCACCTTGAGGGTAATCATGGCTTCGGCTCCTTGTCTGTGATCCAGAACTCGCGACACTGGCCGGGGCGTAGGCCGAACTTGCCAATGTCCGTCAGTATATGCCACTTCGCGTTCCCCCATGTCCCTTTGGTCTTTGTTGGTCTCGTCTTGAAGATGCAAACGTGGCGTCGTCCAGCGTTATCTCTCGCGACAAACACACGCTTCTTCATCTCTCGCTCCTCGTTTAGTTGTAGTGCTCGCCTGGAATGCCGTACCAGCCGTCGCCGTCGCCGCAGCAGTCGCATACTTGCACGTCGTGGCCTTCGCAGCGTGTGCATGTGGTGCTCATTTCTTGCTCCTCGCTTCATAGGCCAGTTTCATCGCCATCGCCACTTGCGTCTGCTCGCTCATGTTCGGGGCACGCGCCTTGGCTTCGTCTTGCCAGTGCCGCTTGTCGTCGTCACCGAGCTTGGTCTGCCAGTAGTCGTCGAGCAGCTTCGCGAGATGCTTGCGCTTGGCAGCGTCGGCCTTGCAGCGGATGTCGTCAGCCACTCCAGGCGCACCGCGCACCGCAGGCTTCCGCTTTGGGGCGACCCACTCGCCAGGCATGAACTGCTCATAGTCACCCGCGAGCCACGTCGCCAGATTCGGGCGAAGACGGTCAGGCCCGATGTGCTTGACGAAATTGCCCATCGCCTCGGTGAGCGCTGGCATGTCGAGCTTGCCGTTGACGTGGAGCATCTTGATAGCTGACCACGCCTTCGCCTTGCTCGCCGCCTTCGGGTCGACCACGCTCACCCACTGTTGCCAGAGGAGCTTCGCCTGCTCGTCTAGCTTCGGCTCTCGGATGATCTCTTGAAGTGATGTCCGTCCAATCGGCTCCCTCTGTGTACGTTCTGCATCTGCCTCTGCCTCTGCATCTGTCTGTGACATCGGTGTGACATCGGTGTGACATGGCTGTGACGCGTCCGTGACAGAAGTGTGACAGGGGCGTGACAGTGTTTTACCCCTACTCTTGGCCTGTCGTTTACGGTCGGCCTCGCGCTTGGTGTCGCGTCCTGCGAGGTCGCGAGACACGCGCCTGCTCGTGATCGTAACCGTCTCGCCGTCCCTCACCACGTCGGCAATGTCGCACGCGTCCAGCTCGTCCACGATCTCGGTGGCCGTCAGCCTCAGCGCCACGTCAGCATAAGGGCTGTCGCCGTCGGGCCTCGGCTCGACGCGCCACATGCGCGCCCACTGCGCAAGCGTCTTGGTCAGCGTGCCCGTCTCCTTGGCGACCATCACGGCGACAGTGTTGATCCACGCGCCCTCCGTCTCCGGCTGGCTGCTACGGATCGCGTCGTCTGCCGACCAGTCGCGGCCATAAAATGGCATCCAGGGGTAGCCGTTGTCGTTCATGTCGTCTCCAGTAGGCTCAGTTGCCCTGCCTTGCGCTCGGCAGGCTGCACGCCGTCGATAGCGCCCTTGATGCGGGCTACCGCGATGTCGAAGTAGCGCGGCTCAAGTTCGATGCCGATGAACTTGCGGCCAGTTTGCACGCACGCCACGCCGGTCGTGCCAGAGCCCATGAATGGGTCGAGGACACAACCACTTGTGCCTGCGATCATCCACTCAAGCAAACGTAGAGGCTTTGGTGATGGATGCTGAAAGCCGCGCGGGTATGCGTTGGCAATCGCATGGAGATTGATGGTGTCCACTCGCAAGTCCGCATTGCCGTAAATCAAGATCGGTGTCCAGTGATTGAACCCGCCCCATGTCGTTCGGCTTGAAGATGCAGGGCGATACCAGTTCGCAACCCAGTCGGGTCGCGGGTAATCCCATTGTGTTGTCGGGGCTGTCGTGAACATCACGAGCGGCGCGGCACTCCGTGCCAGCGAAAGCCAGTTAGGGATCTCGCTGTCCCATTCCTTATCGCGGAATCCAACGCCATACGGGGGGTCCGTCACGACCGCATCAACGCACCCATTCGGCAACAGCGGCAGGATCTCAAGACAATCGCCCTTGAACAGCTGCACGCTTCCATCGTCCGTCTGCCAGTCTGGGGTGGGCATGGTCATTTGCTCTCCAAGAGGCTCAGTTGCCCGGCCTTGCGCTCGGCAGGCTTCACGCCGTCGATTGCGCCTTGGATGCGTGCGACCGCGATGTCGAAGTACTTGGGCTCAAGCTCGATGCCGATGAAATTGCGGCCAGTCAGCACGCACGCAACGCCGGTCGTGCCGCTGCCCATGAAGGGGTCAAGCACAGCATGCGCCTCAGGCATAAACGAAAGACACCACAGCATGACCCGCACAGGCTTCTGCGTAGGATGCACCTTCCCACCGTCCATATTCATGGGCCGGCAGACGATGCGCCGAGCGACCATGTTCAGATTCGACCACGCCATCTCGAAGTCAGCGAAGTCGCGCCCAGCATTGTTCTTGTCCCATACCAGTGGGGCGCGCGTCGGCGGAAGATCAAAGTAGTTGCCACCCCAAACGATAGAAGGGAGCCCCATCGGCAGAAGCCATGACAGATCCGCGGGTTTGTCATCCCATGTCGCGCCTCCCATGCCGCGGCTAGTAGCCAGTCGAGGGCTCCTCGTAATGCCGATCCCATACGGCGGGTCTGTCACAACCGCGTCAACGCACCCGTCTGGCAGCCGCGGGAGAATCTCAAGGCAATCAGAGTTGTAGAGCTGCGCGCTCCCGTCGTCGGATTGCCAGTCTGGGGCGGGCATGGTCATTTGCTCTCCAAGAGGCTCAGTTGCCCGGTCGCTTGGTCCTTGGCTTCCTCGTCAATCATCAGTAGTTCTCCTGCTGCCAGATGGCATTGACGGCGTTGTAGTCGGCCAGCAACTGCTCGTCGGTGACAAGCGCCATTATGTCGTCGTAGCTCCATTCCATGTCGCGAAAGCATCGCCCGTCGCCGTCCCAGTTAGTGATTTGGGCTTGAACAGCGTATGCAATCTCCGTGTCGCGAGCGTCTTGGGGCCTGAAGGAGGATAGGCCCTGTTCCGCGTAGGAGTAGCCATCGCTCCAGTCGCCACGGTTTAGCGCCATGAAGTGGGAGAGCCGCAGGTGTTGGTTGCGCCCCATGATGGCTTCAAGCACGGTGTTCACATCGGCCCCGACTTCGTATCCATAGCGCGCTGCCATGAAGCCGAGCACTTGCTCCGATTCCTTACGTTGCTGCTCAGCCTTGACTTCCCGCTCCTCATTCCTTTGCTCACGTTCGACCTTGTCTTCCCACTCCTTGATGCGACGCTCGTAGCTATCATAGGCCGACTGCGGGTCGGAGAAACTCGTCGGTATGAGGCTATTGATTTCGGACACCCACGCATACTTCATTTTCGTCGTCGTTCTACTGCGACTCGTCTTGTAGGTGTGATGGCACTTCGGGATTCCACACTTCGCCATAAGCGCCATAATAGCCGTGTGAATCTTCACGTTCGTCTCAGAAGCCGCCTTGTTCTGCTCGTAAATAGCCTTCGCTTTGGCGCTCGCCTTCGCAAGAGCTGCCCTGGCTTCTCCCGGCGTGCCGTGGCTCTCGACAGAGGAGTAAAGCGATCCCATTGGGCAACGCTGAATCTTCTGAACCTTGAGCATCCCGGACACGACTTCCATCTGCTCGGCGTATCGCTTGGCCTGAGCCTCGATCTTGTCTGTCGCCTTGCGGATGTCATCAAGCGGACTTTGTACGGCGAACTCAAGTTTGTCGTCACTCATCGTCTTTTCTCCATTGATCCGTAGCGGTTAAAAGCGGCAGAATCTCAAGGCAATCAGAGTTGTAGAGCATCACGCTCCCGTCGTCGGATTGCCACGTCGGTGTCGGCATGTCGCTCACTCGTCGCCTCCTACCTCAGCCTTCGTTGCCTGTTCGATTGCATAGGCAATCTGTTCAACCGTCTCATTGACATGAATCTGCGCTCCGTTTACACAGACAACGCTTCCGTGTCCACTAACCCCAACTCCCACGCAGCCCGGCTTCACCCAGTCCATCTGTGAAGACACAAGCACGCGCTCGGTGCTCAAGGTGCGGTTGTTCCACAGCGTTAGTTTCAGCATGGCTTCGCTTCTCCTTCCTTTTATTGGTCTCGCTACGCTTTCCGCTCAATCAGGATGATGGTGTCGTAGTGCGCTCGCCCGTGGCAGACGACGAGCATCTCGTGCCGCTGGTAGCCGCGCTTCAAGCCCATGCCGTTGCTGTGGTGGCCGCAGTGCAGGAAGTACGAGCCGGGCGGCTGGAGCCGGGCAAAGATGTCTTTCGACTTCGGCCAGATTCCGAACCGCTGCGCCTCGGCCTGTGTCAGCTTGCCCCCCCCGTAGCACTGCTTCAACTGGTGGTAGGTGAATGGGGGGTCCCAGATGATAAGGTCGGGTCTAAGCTTCTGGGCTGCACACCACCACACGGCAAACTTATACACATCGTCATGGTGCTGCGCTGTCGTGTCGTGGGACCTGTCGTTCGTGTGGTCGGCCCAGTTGCAATCGCCTGCGAAGGGATCAACGCTCAGCCCTGAACGGTCGAGATATTTCCGGACAATCTCTCCAATGGGCTTGACGCTGAACGTGCGCGGGCTCGGCATGGCCCATGCGTATGAAATGCGGAACTCTGGCGTTGTCAACGCGAGCCTGTCGTCTCTGTCAGCCTTGGTCATGTTGCCTGCTCCTTCATGGCCGCGTCGATGGCTTCACGTCGCCAAACCAGAATCACCGCTATCCGATTCTCCCACACGGTGGAGGCGAACGGGTGCCCTCCTTCTGGGCGACGCGTATCCTCTAGATAGGCACGGATCAGCCACTTTGGCAGACGCCGCCAGCATGCGTGGCAGCACACCATCGTCTCGAACTCCTCGCCGCGATACGTCTTCGCGTCGCCACAACCAACACACTCGACGCTGTCACAGAGGCACAGCATCTTCTCGACGCCCAGCAGTTGCCCTGGGGGCAGCTTCGCTGGCGGCTGTTGCTCGCACAGCGCCTTCGTTACCTCATCGCACGCGTAGCGCGGTCGGGACGTCGCCTCAAACCGCTCGGTGTCGGTGGGCGTTGTGGACACGACTTCTCTCCTTCCGCCTGCTCCATTGCGAGGAGCAGGGCTGTGGCGGGATTGGGGTGGATGGTTTCGATGATTTTGGCGTTCTCGTGAGGATCGGGGTAGCATGTAATTTTGACGCCACTGTCGTCCGAGAACAAAGAGTAGGCTCTGTTACTATTGCCCTTTTTCCACGCCTCAGCGACCTCGATGGCGTCGCCGGTGTCGGTGGCGCAAGCCCACGGTGAGCAGCCAAGGCCGATCACGCTCTTGATGATCGTGAGTCCTCGGCGTCCTCTTGACTCCTTGAAGATGATTTGCCCATCATCAAGGAGCTTGGGGATCTTCTCGCCTTCTAGAATCAGCCTGCCAATGGTCTCAGCACCCATGACGTTTAGCTCGTGGATGCGCTCAGGGGTCAATTCGTCGGGCATGTCAGCAGCCTCTTCGAAGTTCATAATCATCAGATGCGTCAGATTCTCCTGTGGTGCAACTGAAGCACAGATCAACCCCACCATATCGCCACACAGGTTGTCCACAGTCACACGTTGCGCGGCTTGCGGCGAGATTTTCTAACTCGCCAAGAGAACGTCCGTCTCCTAACGTCTTCGCTTCTTGCGGAGTTATTAGTTTCTTGAAGAGCATGTCAGTCCTCCTTGGGTTGTCGTTTCAGGGTCAGTCCGTGGCAACAGACGCACACAAACTCGTCGTCGTGTCGTTGCCACCCATGTCTCCTGCACACAGCGCACACGGGCCGCGTGCGGGGTTGCATCTGCGCTTCCAGCTCGGCCATGTCGCGCCGCTTGCCACAGCGATCACAGTCAGCCATCACGCACCCCCTTCTACGGCCAGCAGGGCAGCGCGACAGATGGCAACACGGCCGTTGTCGGCATGGGCAGTAATCACGTGGCTGCCGGGACCGATCTTTATCGCCACGCATTGCCAGTCCCGCGCGCACCACCCGTAACTTGGGCTCCAGCCGAGTTCGAGGAGACGGCGAAATACCCGCATGGCGTCGTTCCAGTCGATGTGGGGGCAAAAGGCTGCGCATTTGCACACAGGCCCCATCACGCGCTTCGCCACCGCGGCAGCGAGTGCGTCGTCCGAGAGCGCCATGATCTCGTCGAGGGTTAGCGGCTTCATCGGTTAAGGCTTCTCGTCATCTTCAGTCGCAAGGTTGATGAACTCCCACAGCTTGGCGAAGCCCCGTCCGCGTCGCCCACGCACACGTCGGCCCATGCCGCGTCGAGCTGCGGTGCGACGATGCGCTCGTAGAGCCGGCGCTTGATGAGGCTCAGCCGCCAAGCAGATCCGCGCGCGCCTATCTCGTGTCGGGGGTCAGTGATCATCGTCGTGTCCTCCTCATTTGGCCTGTTTTGCAGTCAACATCCTCGTGTCGTACGTCGTGTCTGGCGCGCATTGCATCCAGAGCCCAGGCATCATCTTTTGTGTGGTCTCAGTGCCTCCCCAGTAGTTTTCGCACCAGACATCGCGCGGTGGCTGGCCTGTTTCGCATTCCCACGCGTCGTCGTCGGCGACTTCCATCCCGCTGTCAGCCACGAGCACCATCTCGGCCTCGCCTTTGCGCTCCTTCCAGAGCCACCATCCGCCACAGTGCGGCCTAGCGCGTCGCCATCTGCGCGTGTGCTTCGCGTCAGTCATTGGGTTGCTCCTTGTTCAGCGTCCAATACGTGCATGTCCATGAACATCACGAACACCTCAAGGCGGGGCCGTGCGTCTCTCTCGCGGCTGACGGACAGGTTCCACACCTGCCCGTCGTCTTCGTAGGCGAGCCCGTTCAGCGCGTCCATCACCATCTTGGCGAGATTGTCCGCGTCGGATCGGCCTTTGGCGACGTAGGGGTAAGCCGTGAATTCATCTTTCTGTCGTCCCACGAGTGTGCGCCGTGCTATCGGCCAGCTTTTCGGGATCGGAAAGTACGCCGTCATCTCAATCAGCACAGGACCGTCGTATGGCTCCGGCAGGCCCCCAGCGGCCTTGTACGCCCACCCAATGGCGTTCTGGTAGTCAACGGCCCACTTGGGCGTGTAGCGATGCCCGCTGCGTGCGTTGCGGCTGCGCGGCATGGCGCGGGGCTGGCCTTCGACTACAAAACTCACGTCGTCGCGCTTCACGCGTTGCCTCCAATCTCTTCGTGGACCTTGGCATCGCGGGCCTCCCGGACGGCAGCACGAGCCAGAGCAAGCGCCTGCGACGCATTCGCCGTTTGGCGATGCTTGGGGAGCTTGAGCCACATCCGTTCGCATGCCGCCAAGTCCGACTGATCTGATGGGAGCTTCTGCTGGGCGATCGAGTGCAACCCATACGCGATGGCGACGATGCTGTTGCTGGACAGGCCAGTCTCTCTGTCCTCTCTGAACGAACACGAGCCGGCAAACATGGCACGGTTCGAGAGGAAGTCGATGTCGTCATGTATTTGTTCTGTCGTCACGCGTCGTCCTCCATGCCAGCGAACAGTGCGTCGATCTCGGCCTCCGTGGCCGTAAGCATGTGCGTCAGGTCGTGCCCGGCCTCTTTTCAGGGTCGGCGTCGTTGATCTTCTCTTGGGCAAGGGCGCGCATGTCGGTCATGTCGTCAACCGGGGGCCCGTCGCCGGGGAACATGCTGTCGGCCAGACGATTGCCGAGGTCGTCTGCGGTCGGGTCGCCTTGCTCTTCCACCCACTTGGCGTGGTACGCCTTCACCTTGCCGTAGGCCGTGTTCAGCCACCTGCCAGACAGCTTCCTGGGCGTCGTCACGCCAGCGACAGGCTTGCCGTCCTTATCGGTGAACGCGCTGATCTCGGTGAACTTCACAATCGCCGCGTTCTTGCTGCCCTCCGTCTCTATCAGCCGCTCGCCAATCAACTGGCACTTCTCGTTGTCCGTCTTGCCGTTCTTGTCAACGAGATCCTGCGTCGGGCCGTGGCTTTCGTTCACCTGGTGCTCATGCGTCACGTTGTCGGCCTGCTGCATCTCGTCACGCGTGTAGAGGCCGCTCAGCTCAGCCGGGAAGGCCTTGCGAAGCGCCAGAGATTCGGCGCACTTGGACAACATCAAGTAACCCTTGGTCGCCCAGAAGTGCGTGAGCCCGCCGCCCTTCTTCGTGCCCTTGTAGGCTTCCCAGTTCGCGCTTGCCGTGAACGGCACGCGTTGGTTGGCGACAATCTTGTACACCGTTACCGTCGCAATGGTGGGGTTGCCACGGCCAGACTTGATGTGCTCGTACTGCGAAATCCCCTCGTCAAAGATAGGATCATCGGAGCCGGCGTACTTGCCTGTTCGATCTGCGATGAGCCGGAACCCGTCGATGCCTGTCTGGATCGCCATGACCTCCTTCTTGCTCGCGCTGTCCCACCGCTTGACGGCGTAGATTTGCCTAGCGAAGGGGTCGAGGCCGGCCTTCTCGCAAACGTGTTGGAATAGGGCAAGCTCGTCATTGGTCCCGCCACGGCAGATCGTGCGCTTGACGAGGTCTAGTTGCTCAAGAGACCACTGCGCAGTCGGCGTGGCTACCGCGTGCGTGTCTTGAATGGCTGGCAGGTTGTCGTTGGTTAGGTCGGGCATGGTGTCCTCACTTCTTGGGGAAAGCAAAGCCGGCCTTGGGATTGGCACGGCGCGGTTTCGTATCGTTAGCCTTTGCCTTGGCAGCGGCCTCTGGCAGCGCGGGGTCCGGGTCGATGGTGTCAATCTTCAAGTCGCCGCCTGTCACCTTCGTCACCCAGTACTGGCAACCGTCGCCCTCTGTCAGTTCCACGAAGTGCGCAAACGCCTCGTCGCTCAACGCCTCGATGCCGTCGATGCAGATGATGCCG
>Ga0208904_1002652_pt1 | contig 11102 bp, 16 predicted proteins | sample AntAceMetag02UKB_FD_184774 | JGI IMG/M metagenome (GOLD analysis project Ga0208904, IMG submission 184774) | Saline lake microbial communities from Ace Lake, Antarctica - Antarctic Ace Lake Metagenome 02UKB (SPAdes) (version 2) | ecosystem: Environmental > Aquatic > Non-marine Saline and... | reverse complement strand
TCAGCTGATGGTTTAGAAAAAGAAGGAATAGTAGGTATTACCCTAAGAGAGAGATTGTTATTAGAGCTTAATTATTATAGTTTTACTGGTAAGCACTTAGATATTGATAATATAACCTTATGTGCAGGGTCGCGTTACTCTGGCGGTAGTGTTCCTTATGTCGACTGGAGCGGTGACCGGTTGCGGGTGAGTTGGTACTATTCTGGCCTTGCCGATGGCAGTTTGCGGGTTCGTGAAGCAGTTTCTAACCCTTTTGACTTAAACCTTTTACCCTTAAAAGATAAATGGATAGAACAGGGTGAAAAAGAAGGTTGGATTAGTGAGGGTAAAGTTATTAAATAATTAATATATAAAAATATGAAAGAAATTAATTCAGAGGTAATAGGTAAACTATTTTCTCTAAAAGGTGACTTAGACGCTTTACAGTCTAAAGTTAATACAATGTACACCGGTGTTGATCAAATGCGTAGGAAGATGGCACTCCGGGAAAAGAAGAAAGAAGTTATGTACCTAGAGAGTCAAGGTCTTATGATGTACTTTAAGGGTGTATTAGATAAGGAAAATGCTGGGAGAGTTGAGGATAAATTCCCGGAATTAGTTAAAATACAGGATGAGTACCAAAAGGTAGAGAAAGAGTACAAGTCATTTATCAAGGTGAACTTCGGGTTTGATAATGATAAGATGACGTTTGTTACCATTTTAACTATGGTTATGCAGATAGTCGGGTTTATGGTTAACGATCCTAAAGCGGCAAAAGAATTGAAAGATAACCTAAAATAATGAAACGTAACACCCTAATCTGTATCAAGGCATTAAGCTATGCAATACTGGCTGTTGTTTTGGTACTTGGTGGCGTAGCTGTTGTTGGCGGGATAATGCTGGGGGTTTTGGTGTTGGGATTTATATTAGTAGCTAATTAAAACTATATGCAAAAAATTGAGTACACAGATGTTAATAAGTTAAAGCCATGTGAGCAAAATCCTAGACAGATAAAGGGGAACCAGTTTGCTATTCTTTGTAAATCAATACAGGACAACAAGGAGTATTTTGAAACTAGACCGGTCTTGGTTAATAAAGATATGGTTATTTTCGCGGGAAATATGAGATGGAGAGCAGCAAAGGAACTGGGCATGAAACAGATACCAGTTGCTATACTAGATGTAACGAAAGAAAAACAACGGGAATTGATGCTGAGGGATAACCGGAGTAATGGTCAATGGGATTGGGATATACTAGCTTCGTTTGATATGGAAGAACTAAAGGATATTGGGTTTGAAGATGATGAGTTGATGGTCAATCTTGGTTTAGGTAATGCAGATGACGTAGAGGTAGATGAAGATAGAATGGTTGTACTAGAAGTTTTACCACCTGAGGCTCCGAATTTGCGGGAGAAAGTATCAATACATTTTAAGGATATTGGTAATTACAGGAAAGTAAAATTGGCAATCGAAAGCGGGAAGATAACACAAGACAGTCTAACAGGATTATTATGAAGAAACTAAAGTATCTTACATTGTTTACTGGGATAGGTGGCCTCGATACGGGGTTAGAAAAGCGGGGCTATGAATGCGTTGGCTTTTCTGAAATAAAGCAAAGTTCGGTAAGGATCTATAACAAACACTACCCGGAGCATAAGAACTTCGGTGACATAACTACGATAGATCCAAAAGAATTACCAGACTTTGACATTTTAACCGGTGGATTTCCTTGTCAATCATTCAGTTTAGCTGGGTTACGAAAGGGATTTGCGGATACTAAGGGTAAGAAAGGTCAGATGATATTTTATATATACAACATACTGGTCGAAAAAAAGCCGAAGTTTGTGGTATTAGAGAATGTAAAGGGGTTGTTATTACATAATAACGGGAAAACATATCAGAGTGTATTCAAGTTATTGATGCACGCAGGGTATAATGTAAGGGTATTGTTACTAAATTCGGCAAATTATGGATCTGCACAAGGTAGAGAACGAATTGTATTTTTGTGCAGTAGAGAGGATTTTGATAAGGTACAGCCGGAGAGGATTGATAATACTAAAAGATTTAGAGATTTCATAGACACACAAACAGAAAAGAAGATATTACCGGATGAACTAGCGGAGAGATTTTTAACAGGAGATAGGAGAGCAGTGTTCATAGGTGGATACGATCGGGTGAATACATTAACAACAGGCATAGCATCAAGTGGTAGAGCGTCTGTTATAATACAAGAGGGTGAAAATAAATATAGGTATTTGACGATTTTAGAGGGAGAGAGATTACAGGGATTTCCTGATGGATGGACTGAGGGTGAGAGTATGACAGATAGATGGTTTGCAATCGGAAATGCAGTGAATTGTAGAGTGAGTGATTACATATTTAACGAGTATCTAAATGGAATTTGGTGGTAGCTATGCCATAAAACTGTAAGGAGTGTCAATGATAATGAACTAAAATGAAGTAAATTTATGTCTGACGCATACGAGGGAGTGAAATATTTGCCATTGGGTATAACAAAGAAGTCTGGTAATAAGGTGGCTTATATTCAAGCACGAATACAGGCTCAGAAACAGAAGTATATCGATGGGTGTAGGAAGTTAGGAACAGTCACCGGAGCGATGCGTTATTCAGGAGTTAAAAGTTATGCAACTATTAGTAACTGGCGAAATTCAGACAACCACTTTTTGTCTCAGGAAGTAGAAGCATTGAATACTAAAACAGGTGAGGTGATTGATATAGCCGAGAGTAAATTATTCTTGGCTATTGGCTATGGTGCGCCCTGGGCTGTTAAATATGGACTTGATCGTTTATCTAAGAAGTATAAGCCTAAAGCAGAAATTGATGATGGCCGCCCTAAGAAAGTAGAAGCAATAGAAATAATAGTACATGAGAGAAGAACAGAACAAATTGAAGATGGAAGTGACACCGGTGTTCAGGAAGAACCTGGACATACACACCCGGCTAGTTGTTAACCAGGGTGGATCAAGAAGTTCAAAGACATATAGCATAGCCCAGTTGTTCGTTAAGAGGAGCTTTGAGTGGGATGGTAAAACCATAGCTATCTGTCGTAAAACACTTCCTGCACTAAAAGCGTCAGTGATGCGCGACTTCTTCGAGATATTACATGACATGGGCTTATACAACGAGGCCTTTCACAATAAGACAGAGAATCAATACATGCTGAACGGAAATCTATTTGAGTTCTTTGCAGTAGATGAACAACAGAAAGTTCGTGGTCGTAAGCGTGATATTCTATGGATGAATGAGGCGAATGAGTTTAAGTACGAGGATTTTAAGCAGTTGGCTATGAGAACATCCGGGCAGATATACCTGGACTACAACCCATCAGATGAGTTTCACTGGATATATGAGTTCGTATTAACTAGGCAAGACTGTACATTTATACTAAGCACCTACCTAGATAACCCATTCCTAAGTGGAGAGATAGTTAAGGAGATTGAGAGCTATAAATTACTAGATCCGAACTATTGGCGTATTTATGGATTAGGAGAGCGTGGTATCAATGAAGCCGCTATATATAGCCACTTTGAGCTTATAAACGGTATGCCAAAGGATGACTTCTTTGATGACGTTACCTACGGATTAGACTTTGGTTTTAATAATAAGACAGCATTAGTTAAGAATGGTATTAGAGATAAGCAAGTATATTCAGATGAGAAACTATACAAAAGCGGACTTACTAATTCGGAGCTAATAATGCACATGCTCGGCTGGGATAGGATGACAGACGAGATGAAAGACAAAGCTGATAGAGCGGGTAAATCAGAGAGCGACTTTCCGGATCTAGGAATATCGTTTAAGCATATTATCTATGCAGATGCAGCAGAGCCTCAACGTATTCAAGAGATTAAAGAAGCTGGATTTTGGATAGTGTCAGCAGATAAAGGCAAGGACAGTGTAAGCAAGGGTATTGATTTAATGAAAGCTAGTCGCTGGTTTATAACTAAGGAATCAGTGAATGTGATAAAAGAAGCTAGAGCATACAAGTGGAAAGTCAGAGATGAACATGTTACAGATGAGCCGGTTAAAGTAAATGATCATGCTATGGATGCTATTAGGTATGCTGTATATACTAATTTTAATAAACCGTTTGTAGGATTTGTATAACTAACCCACTTAAACAATAAGAGTATGGAAATAGAATTTACAACAGAAAAGAATTGGATAGAGTTATTACCAAACATAACCATTAGTTGGAAACCATTAGTATTATATATTGGTTGGCTAAGATGGAATATATCTATAACTAAACAACCATAAACAATAATAGAGTGCATCCAATACCAAATAAAGTAAGAAAGGAAGTAGCGGCTGATCCATTCATGGCAGTATGTGTTTACGATCTAGTTGATCTATCACATGAATGTACTAAGGAAGATATATACCCAGTTCAGAAGCGGGTAGAGTGGGAACATGTATTTATATATGCCGGTAAACAGATACAAGAGGCCTGGAATATAATACCTGTCTGCACTTACCATCATAGAGGGCTTGGCCTAGATAAGCGGTTTCATGAGTATATAGCTTTGCGCAGGGCTAATATTGCGGATCTAATGCAGCGCTACCCTAGAACTGATTGGTTGCAGAAATTCAAATATCTGTCTAAGAAGTACGGCCATCTCAAAATTAAAATTAAACCAGTAACCTATAAACCAATGTCTGAATTTAACAAACTAAAACAACTTGGCCGGGATAAAGTCCGAAAATTGCGCAGTAAAGCTAGGCAGAAGATAACTGAGGGTAATAAGCTAAATGCAGAAGCAGACCAGCTAGAGGCTGAAATAGAGGAGAAATAGAGTATGAGCAAAGGTGTTAAACGTAAATGGGCGAATGTTAAAAAAACCAAAGGCTTGAGTGAGTTGAGGCGGGCGGGTATTAAATTTGAGGGATTTGAACACCGCAAGCATCGTAGTAAAAAAAAGCGATTATCTACAGACAATATAGCAAGACGTAGAAATATCGAGAAAATAAATATAAATGAATATAACAAAGAAATAAATGAGTACAAAGATTAACGGCATTGAACAGTGTAAACCAGTTACAAGAGAAGAAATAGCCTGGTTCTCTATAATCAAGAAAGTAGCTAGTGAGGTTAATTTTGGTAGTGCTGAGATACAGTTAACGATTAAAGCTGGCAAGATAGTCTATATAGGTAATGTCAAAACATATAACAACTACAAGGTCTAACTCTTGACAAATAAATTATAAGCCCTATACTTAAAACATAATCGAATATTACAACGACATGTGCTGACAGAGGAACTGCGGCGTTTGGTCATTTTTGACTAGCGGCGCTTTTTAATTTATATCTACTATGAAACAAAATAAATTTATATCAAGAATAAAGGATTTCGTATCAAAAAAGAGCTTTAACTTATCTTTAAGGGATAGTGTTGATGGTAGTAACCCCTGGAGTTCGGCTACTAATTTCTTAGATGCGTACAAAATATCTATGTATGTTAACAGAGCTTTGATTAAAAGAGCTGCTAAAGTGGGAGAAATTAACTTTGAAATATACAAAGGTGACAAGAAGCAAGAGGAAAATGACATACTAAATATACTAAATAGTCCAAACAAACTGTTCAGTAAGCAACAGTTTTGGGGATTATATCAGACTTACCGTGATATTTACGGTGAGGTTTTTATTTGGGTTGATCGTGCAGCAACGATAAGTGAAACTAAAAAGGGCAAAGTGAGTGAGTTACACCTAATTAATCCTAGTGAAATGAAGCCGCTAAAGGATAAACAGACAGGCGCATTGATAGGGTGGGAACGTGAAAAGAAAAGTGGAAGTAATATAAAATATGACTTAGATGAAATTATACGTGATTGGATACCTGATCCTGCTAGTCAGTTGACAGCTATGCCATTCTTACAATCAGGAGTCAAGGAAATATCAACATCAATACAATTAAGCGAGTATCAGAACAACATATTAAAGAACGGTGGCCGTATTGGTGATCTGTTTAAGATTAAAACAGATAGAATAAACAAAGAACAACTTGAAGAACTAAAGGATCAATATAAGAAAAACTACGCAGAAGCTAAGAAATCCGGTACTCCATTGTTTATGGGTGGGGATAGCGACTATATCCGTACAGCTTTAACACCGGAAGAACTATCATTTTTAGAGAGTAAGAAATCTACGTTGAATGATATTTGTATATTAACAGAAGTACCTAAGCCTATACTAGCTAGTTTGGATGACATTAAGTTTGACAATGCAGATGCTAGTATGACTATATTCATGCGAGAAACTATCCAACCACTCATGGTACAGCTTACAAGTAGGCTTAATGAGTTTCTATTACCTGATGATCTAACTCTAAAGTTTACTGATCCAGTACCGGAGAATAGAGAAGAAACTAGAAAAGACCTAGAAACAGCAAATACTATTCACGCTATGACAATTAACGAGAAGCGTGACGTGTTAGGCCTAGATCCAGTTAAAGATGGTGATGATATATTAGTGCCACTTGGATTATCTCCACTTGGAGCAGAAGATTTTGGAAGCCCTAGCAACGAAACTGCTAAGGGATCAAAAAAAAAAGTAAAGAATCATCCACTGGAAGATCCTGCTGTTCGTAAAGTTTACAGTAAATATAAAGTAGCTAAGGAAGATAGCCGTGAGAAGAAGTTGAGAAAAGAGTTAGATATATATTTCAAAGAACAAAGGGATAGGATAATAAACAGTGCTATTCCAGCAGAAAATAGAAGTATTACGAAAGATGTTATAGACGAAGCGTTTAATGAGAGTTATGAGATAAAGATAGCAGTAGAGAAGTTTAAGCCTATTATGGAAGCATTTTTACTTGCTAGTGGTAATGAGTCGTTACAGTTTCTAGGATTCTCAGGTAAGTTCGTACTATCCGGTGAAATGGCTGGATGGCTTGATAAAAAGGTAAACGTATTCTCTAAGGAAATAAACGACACTACTTTCAAGCAGCTAAAGAGTCAGTTCAGTCAGAGTCTTGAAGCCGGTGAGGGTAGAGAACAACTAGTAAGACGTATAGATAATACATATTCAGATATAAGTAAGGGTAGAGCTAGAGTTATTGCAAGGACAGAAGTACACAATGCAAATTCATACGGTACGTTCCAGGCCTACGATCAAGCTGGAATACAAAGTAAAATATGGGTAACAGTAGGAGATGGTAATGTTCGTGAAAGTCATTCTATGGTAGATGGCGAAAAGAAGCTAATGACTATACCATTCACTAACGGGCTTATGTATCCAGGAGATATAACAGCTCCGGCCGGGGAAGTAATTAATTGTAGGTGCAAAATATAAATAAACATATATAACAAATATTTATGAAAGCAAAGAAGCAAAAAAAGTTAGTTGAGCTGTTTAATATAAAGCTCAAAAGCGTAGATAAGGACAGTGGAACTTTAGAGGCTATTTTCTCTACAGCAGATGAAGATAGACATGGTGACGTTGTTAAACAAGATTGGGATTTGAAAAGTTATAAGAAGAACCCAGTTATTATAGACAGTCACGATTACAACGATGCAACTAAAGTCGTAGGTAAAGCTATGAAAGTTGGTATGGATGAGAAAGGTAAAAACCTAACCGGTAAGATTAAATTTGCTGTAGATGAAAACCCAAGAGCAAAGATCATATTTGATCTATATGCAGGTGGATTCTTAAACGCATTTTCTGTTGGCTTTCTGCCAAAAGAATTTGATGATAAGGGTGTTATATTAAAATCAGAGTTGTTGGAAGTTAGCGTAGTTAGTATACCGGCTAACGCTAGGGCATTGGCAAAGAAGAAAGGTATAAACGTTGATTTATTAACCGAAACTAAAGATGGACAACCAAACAAGAATAATGATGACAATAAAAAGTCAGTCGCAAGGAAAAAAAGCAAGAAAAGCGACAATGGTAAAGGTAAACGGAAGAAAGTTAAAAAAGCAGATAAGGATGGAAAACCTGCCGGAAATGAAGTTGTCAAAAAAGAGTTTGAGCGTTGGGATGAAACCAACGAGTATGTAAGATATAAGGTTAGAGATATAGATGAGTTTGGCACTCTCAGTCGTATAGTGCTAAAGACAGAGTTCCCTAAAATTGAAGCTACTGTAGGTACTTTGAAGCTAGGTGAGCCGGGTAAGGGTTACGTTCAAATGTTATTCTTTCCTAAAGCAGACGGTTGGACTACAGACGATACAAAGAAATGGTTGATGTCTAATAAGAATAAAAGTGTTGATGGCGCCGTGACTAATGAAGCTAAGGATGTTAAGGAAGCGGTTAGCACTATAGATAAGAAAGCAGGAAAGATGTTATTGATCAGATCGGCAGTTGAGATGACAATGGAAAAAAGAATTAATGGATTAAAGAGGATAGGCGATGCTATAAGTATTGTCAGCGAAGCAACTAGTGACCTGCAAGGTTCTAGTAGCGTAAGAAAAGCTGAAAGTATAAAACTCATCAACAGGTCGGTAAAGTCCTTATTAAAGTTAAAAGGAGAATAGACAATATGTTAGAGATAATGAAAATGATAAAACTTTTACTAGCTAAAGGTTTTGCAACTGCAGAGGAAAAGGCAGCTTTTGTAAAGTCAGTAGATGAGTTAGAAAAAGAAGAAGAAAAAGAGGCTCTAGCGGATGATGCCGCTAAAGTAGATGAATTACCTGAAGAAGATCCAAAGCCAAAGGAAGATGCTAAGGAAGATGAAGCAGAAGTTGCTAAGATGATTGGCAATATGTTAGAGGGTAAAGTTAAGGAGATTAAGGAATCAGTAGAGAATAGTATAGATAAGCACGTTAAAACTTTAGAGGCTAATGCTGAGAAGCGTATGTCACTTTACAATGACGCTGCTAAAACTAAGAGGGTTGGGATGAATGAGTATATCCGTAATATTTCTAAGGAAGTATTAGCAGGTAACGACATCAAGTTGAAAGAAATGACAACTGATGCTACTGGTAGTCCTTACGCTGGTTATACGGTTGATAGTGAGCTATCAGCAGAGGTACGTTCTATGATGACTGAATATGGTGTTGCTCGTAGAGAGTTTATGTCAATTCAACTATCTAAGAATAGTTATAAGCTAAATGAACTGGTAACAGACATTGTAGTTTATTGGGTAGATGAAGCTGGTGATATTTCATCCAACCAGGTTGTGTTAGGCCAAAACACATTAGAGTTAAAGAAATTGGCTGTCATAGTAAGTATGACTAACGAGTTGTTAGAAGATGAGGAAATTGATTTGTTTGATTTCGTTGCAAGACGAGTTGCACAAGCATTTTCACGTGAAGAAGATGAAGAATTTTTCACAGGAGATGGTACAGTATTTACAGGTATATTAGAGTTAAGCTCAACTGTAAACATTGTTACTATGTCAGGTAGTACTTTCGCAAGTATTACAGCAGATGACTTCCTAGATATGGTTGACGCTACACCAGAGGGAGCATTAGCAAACGGTAAGTTCTATATGAATAGAACTGTTATGTCATTAGTTAGAACATTAAAGACCACTACTAATGAGTATATTTACCAAAAGCCAAGCGAAAATGGTCCAGCAACATTATGGGGTTATCCTATAGTGTTCACAGAGGTTATGCCTAAGGCATCAGCTACGGCTGCAGCTACAGCGTTTGTAATCTTTGGTGACCTAAAGCAAGGTGCATTGTTTGGTTATAAAGGCGGATTAAGAGTTTCAAGATATGAAAGCGGTTCTGTAAGGAACGTAGCTGACAGCGCCGACTTGAACTTATTGATGTCAGACAGACAAGCTGTACGTTGGATTGAGAGAGTAGGTTGGGTTCAAATCATTACGACTTTGGACAAGCCAATCACAATCTTAAAGACTGCTGCTGCTTCAGCATAGATCTATTTAAGATTTATATAAAAAGGGCAGAAGTCCTGCCCTTTTCTATAAGCACTAAATATGAAAAAGTTTATCTACATAAACAAACAGACGGGGGAGAAAGTTAAGAGCAACAGGTATTTAAGTGACCGTGCCTTAAAGTTAGTAGCGTATAATGACGTGCCGGATAAGACTGTAGCAAAAAACACACAAATGAATAATCATTTAATATTACAAAAACATGGCAGCTAAAGGATATACAACATTAGCAAAAGTAAATCAATATACCGGCAAGAGCTTAATTCAGGCCGATGTAGCTGATTTAATATTAGCAGCAGAGAAATATATAGATAAGATAACTGGCCGTAACTTTGTAGCAGATAGTGCAGCTAGTGCAAAGCTGTTTGATGGTTGTGGCAGTGACTTAATACTGATTGATGACTGCATAGAAATAACGAAAGTAGAGAAAGGTAGTAATTCATGGGGTGATAGTTTCGCAGAAGTAGAGGCATTTGTTCAGGAAACTAATAATACTGGATACTTAAAACTACCAACCAATTATGAAGCAGATGGATACCCTATCAAGAAACTAGCATTAAGAAGTTCTACCTGGTTGGCAGGACATGCTAATCAAAGAATTACAGCTAAGTGGGGATATTCGGAATTAGTACCAGCAGATGTAAGTTTTGCGGCCACAGTAATGGTATCCGGTATGTATATGTATGGAGTGGGCGGAGCTATGGGTGGTGTTAAATCTGAAAAGATTGGTGAGTATAGTGTTTCATACGCAGATAAAGATGGCTGGGCAGACTTTAAGAAAGCTCAGGATATATTAAATAGCTATGTTAAGTTTCTAATATAATGGGAATTGAAAGATTTTTTACAAAAACATTTACAGTCAAGAGAGCTACATGGTCAGGTGAGAGTAGCGCTAATGTTACTGAGGGTACTTTTTTAGGACACATACAGCAATTAACAGCAGCACTAGCACAAAACCTTAATTTAGATCTAACACGATCGCTGAGAATATGGTGCGCAGTTGATGAAGATGTAAAGGCGGGAGATCAAATTACATACGATGGAAATTCATACTCTATACAGTCTATCAATACAAGGAACTATGATGACGCTAGTGGTAATCAACATTTAGAGATATTTGTAGAACAAGATGTAAACACATAATATGTCAAACCAATTCAACATACAGATAAAGGGAATAAAAGAATTTGAAGCAGCTATAAAGCGTAATCCGAGAGTTATCAAAGAAGCGTTGTCAGATTTCTTCACAGAGGCATTA
>Ga0208904_1002651_pt1 | contig 11102 bp, 16 predicted proteins | sample AntAceMetag02UKB_FD_184774 | JGI IMG/M metagenome (GOLD analysis project Ga0208904, IMG submission 184774) | Saline lake microbial communities from Ace Lake, Antarctica - Antarctic Ace Lake Metagenome 02UKB (SPAdes) (version 2) | ecosystem: Environmental > Aquatic > Non-marine Saline and... | reverse complement strand
TTTAATCCACAGCCTAAATGATATTCTATTCTCACCAGACTTAACAGAGATAGAGAAACTAAAAGATTCACAAATCATGAAACTCATAGAATTTGCACTAGCGAATCCAAATCTAGCCGAAGATGAGGAAAATCATTATTATAATACGTTAGTTGAAATCGCAAGATCATTTGAAAATCTATTAGACGAAACATACATCTCAGTTCAACAAGTAGAATCAAAATACGCCCAAGCAAAACTCTACAACCAAAAATCAAACACAAAGCAACCAATAATCGTAAATCTAGTTTCAATTAATTTAGCCCAAAAACTAAAAGAACTAATCGAACAAAATAATGTCCTAGTTATGATGTCAGGAACTTTGCATTCAGAACGAGTTCTAAAAGATATATTTGGACTAGAAGATTTCAAAATAATTGAAGCTGAAACAGAAATGCCAGGAAAGATTCACAAACAAAGAACAGGACTAGAAAGAAACTGCTCATTTGCAAATTTCAAGAACGGAACAGTAACAAGAAATCAATATCTAAAAATTCTAGATATGTGCATGGCAAACGCAAAACCTCCAACATTGGTCCACGTATCAGCATTCAAGGATTTACCATCAGAAAAAGAAAACCAAATCCTAATGTTAGACAACCTAATTACTCAAGAGAGACTCCAACAAATCCAAGCCCGTGGAAATACGGCAGTAGATGACTTCGTAAACAAAGAAGAAGATATATTATTCACAACAAAATGCTCACGAGGAGTAGATTTCGCCGGAGACAAATGCAATTCAATTGTATTAACGAGATTCCCATACCCAAACATCCAAGGATTATTCTGGAAAATCCTAAAGCGAGAACAACCAGAGAAATTCATGGAATTCTACATGGACAAAGCAAGAAGAGAATTAATGCAAAAGATAGCAAGAGGAGTAAGATTCAAAGGCGATAAAGTAGATCTATGGAGCCCAGACGTTAGAGTTCTAAATGGTAAACTAGATTAAATTTATCACAAAATACCAAAACTAATTATAAACTAACATCTCTTTTTGAGGAACTTTATGTCCCAAATCAAGTGTTAGGGGAATTTGAACATTAACACCCTTATTGTTATTAAAGGAAATCATAAGTAAAACATAAACATTATTCGTCTTATAATTAATCGACATTTTCATACTCTTAATATTCTTCAATACATTTTTATCAATCCCCAAGTTTTCACTTGCATCTTGTACCTCAATACCACTAATCATATTTTCATGATTTACATCAAGTATGAAATCTCCAACATCTAAAGATGCCTTTACCTTACTGTCATCAGATATAAAAAATATATCGTTAGCAGAATCATAATCTATCGTTTTAATTTCTTTTGCCATTTCTTATCACTATTCCAAGCACTCACAACTTTTAAACCTTTTGAGATAAAAATTTCCACAACCAAAACCAAAGAATATTTCCCACTCATTTTAAACCAAAGCTTAAATCTTCCATTATTTCCCTCTTCAATTTTTTCCAGTCTATCAACCTTAACTAAAAAACGTCTAACCATTCCTTCATTAATAGGCCTTTCCTTACATCTACGATAAAAATGAGTATCAAAAACAACATTATCTTGATCCAAGTTTTCAAGAAAACCTCTTACATCTTTTAACTTCATATAGAATATAGTAAAACCACTTTTATAAAAATATAGGCACAAGGGCCGTTTAATAATTAAATCATCTATTGACCCGTAGATCAATAGGGGGCATGTTAATAATGAATATGTATGTATGTATTTAAGAGTTTCCGTATTTAATCAAATTTATTCTACATGGACAAAGCAAGAAGAGAACTAATGCAAAAGATAGCAAGAGAAGTAAGATTCAAAGGCGATAAAGTAGATCTATGGAGCCCAGACGTTAGAGTTCTAAATGGTAAACTAGATTAGTTAGAAATACTCGCTAGCAGAAGTTTCAACTTGTTTCAAGTGTTCTGAAGGCGTTGGGGTATATTCAGGCTCATCCAGATTAAATAAAGCATCAACTGATGCAAACTTTCCTCCAGCAGCTGCCATTGCAACTCCCGCCTCAACTCCAGCCTTTCTCCTAGCCCTTACATTTGTATCGTGAACTGCCTTACCAATAACATTTTCTACATAATTACTAGTCAATACTTCATCACGGCCCGGTACAGGTAAACTAGACCCTCTCACGTCATATTTGGGCATTTCCTCAACAGGAATAGCATTCCAATCCTCAAACGCCCTTCTAACGGCGAAAACCCCAATACCATCTATCTTATCAGAAGCCTCAGCATTATCAATAACTTCATTATACGCACTCATTACTTCAAAATACTTATCAGAATCAAGTGGCCTCAAAGGAGATAATAGTCCAATCTGACCAGATATAGCAGCCGGGCTACTCTTAGAAAGCTTAACAAGCCTAGAATCGGGAGCGACACACATTATGTCTTTATTTTGAATTTCATATCCTTTTGTCATGGTATATATAAACAGAAATACTTTATAAATGTTTCTATTTGTTACTACGAAACAATGGTTACAATATGGGTTATAAAATATGGATTAATCTTATAAATCACAGAGTCCTAGAAGAAACATGCAAAATTATCTATGTGCCGATTGCGAGGGAGTATTCACGCCAGAAATTTGGGTCGAGGTAGCGAAGAAAACAGATATCAAAGAACTAGAAATTACAACAAAAGATGAGCCAGACTACAACAAATTAATGAAAAGAAGAATTGAAATTCTAAAGGAAAATAATATTAAATTAAAAGATATAACTGAAATTATTTCTGGACTAAAACCCGTTGATGGAGCATTAGAATTCCTAAACTGGGCCGGAGATATTGGACTTCAAATAGGAATAGTTTCCGACACCTTCACACAATTTGCAGGACCAATCATGAAACAATTAGGCTACCCAGCCCTATTCTGTAACGAACTTATCATAAATGACGAAGGTTTTATCTCAGACTACAAACTAAGGCAGCCAGATCAAAAAAAGGAGGTCGTAATGGCAATGAAAAAATTAAACTACAAAGTAATTGCTTTCGGCGATTCCTACAATGATATAGAAATGCTAAAAGAAGCAGAGAATGGAATTCTTTACAGACCCCCAAAAAACGTAATGGACGAATTTCCACAATTTCCCGTTGCCCAAAGTTACGAAGAACTTAAAGAAAAAATTCTAGAATTAATATAAAATCTAAGCTTTTCCTTCACTCAATTCAGCCTCAGCCTTTTCCAAGTCAAAAACAGCTTTCTTCAAAATTTCTTGTGTCTTGCCCTCGGTGTCTATAGCTTCTTTTTCAATTATACCTTCAGCAAGATTAATATGCTCCTCGGCTAATTCTAAATTTTCCTTATCCATAATACAACTAAATAATTAGGTTATTTAAATCTTAGTTAATCTTTTAAATTGATTTCAAGGTGTATTGTTATGCCCAGGTCGCATAACGGTATTGCACAAGACTGGAACTCTTGACCCTTCGGGGTGCCGAGGTTCGACTCCTCGTCTGGGCGTAAACCTTAAGAACTAATTTTTTCTCCTATAATTAGCGAGCCCACATCGTATAATGGTATTGCACCGGTCTAGAACACCGGGCCCGAAAGGGCATCCCCGTTCGATTCGGGGTGTGGGCGTTTATTTTCTAGCAAAGTATAAATACAAGGGATGTTAAAGCAAGCAAGAGAGTGATAAAATGTCAAAAGTAAACTCAGTAGAATATGCTAATTGTATGTTGCCCTATTTTAAAGAATGGGACCCAAAGTTTGCTGCAACACAAGTTATAGACGAGCTTCCAAACGATATCACGACATTAAATTATGCTTTTGCCCTACTACAAGAACCAATGCCCACATACAGGCATAAAATTTTATACGACAAACCAGAAAAATTAAAAAACGTTAATGAGATAGAAGAGCATTTCCCAGGTTTTGTAAAAGGCGTTAATACTTTAGCCAGAGACTATAACGAAGCAAAAAAACATTTCAGCAGGACAAACATTTCTGAAGCACAAGCTTTCTGCAACCGCGCCTTAGATATAAGGGATGAGTACCTCGGAGATTTTATACGTATAAGACACGTTGAACACGAAAGTTTCCTTTGTAATAATAATAACCTAGAAGCAAGAAGTAAAAATAATTATATTCAGGATATAGAAGCTTAATCAACCATCTCGATCTTAATCTTAACAGTTCGTGGAATAGAAATTCTCATAACAGAATGTAAAATCTTATCATTTGCTGGAAGGTCAACAATTCTTTTATGAATTCTCATTTCATATCTATCAAAAGTAGCAGTACCGTCACCACATGGAGACTTACGAGTAGTTACCTTCAATCGCTTAGTTGGTAATGGAATTGGTCCTGAAATTGGAACCCCAGCGTCGCTAGCAATTGTTTTTATCCGGTCGATAACTGCATTCAATTTATCGATCTCTACGCTTTGTAACTTAATACGTACTGTTGTCATAATCAATATCACAAAATTACACTTTTAAACCTTACTATCCTAAAAATTAAATACTAACAAAAGGATTCTCGCATATTTGAAACACCGACGGTGACACAATTTATATTTACGACTCAAAAGGTCTACAGATATTAAGAAGGCTTATAGGGATTTTCGGGAACTTCAAATTCACTGGTCCAATCAACATCGGAAGATTCTACCCCACCACCGCGTTTTATGATTCTAGCATCAAAAAGTCTTCCATCGGTAAGCCAATCATAGATTAAGTCACCCCCATTACTTCCCGAGCGTTCTCCAACCTCATGATTAGGAACCCAAACAAGTGGACCCGACTCACTAACACTAAGTTGATCTCCATAGAATGAATTAGCACAAAAAATATCAACGGATTGATTCCCCTTCTTTCCACCACTGGTGGGCATTGTCCCATTATCAAACAAGACAGTTCCCCTATAAACCAAATTAATCAAATTTAACCCCGTCTCCTCTTTGGTCTCTCTATAAGCAGCTTCAAAAGGTTTTTCCCCATATTCTATGCCACCACCCGGAGCAACAAAAGTATCGAAAAGAAAATCCCCAGGTTTATTTCTATGAATCATCAGAGTCTCATCCTCACGAGTCTCATGAATATAAGTAAGAACGGCTCTTCTGGTTATAACCATAAATTAACACAAACCTCGAACATTTTAAACATTTATATAATCTAATAACCATATATTAGTATGATAATTGATGTGATGACAAACGAGTTCATGCGATTAATCGAAAATCCAATTCTAACTATTTTATCAATGCTTATTGAATATACATTTGATCCAATATCCTTACTGGTAATCGGAATTTTAGTCTCGGCATTTTTATATTTTAAGATATCGAAGAAAAAAGGGATTTGGGTGGCTTCGACAATAATAATAACTGCAATTATAATTAAACTTTTAAAAGAAATTATTCAGAGAGCTAGGCCCATAGACGCAATAATTTCTTCAACAAGCTCTTCCTTCCCAAGCGGCCACACAATAATGGCGGTAGTATTCTTTGGGCTAATGGCATATTTATTCATGTCAAAGAAGCACAGTGTAAAAAACATTGTGACAGCAATAATAATTATTTTAGTAATAGCATTCACAAGATTATACCTAAGAGTTCACTGGTTAACGGATGTTTTAGCCGGACTTGTAATAGGTGGAATAATTCTAACAGCGGCAATCTGGATTTATAGTAAATATATCAAATAGTTAATTCTCAGTAATTAGTTACTTTTAAATAGTAACAATAATCCTAAACAACATGAAAGATTTTATAGTTAAAAATCCCAGATTAGAATCTACAGTACACGCTTTGGTAAATGATCTTGAGGCGCAATATGGACCACAAAGATGCTATGAGGTTTCACGCCATTTGCAAAGAGAATTGCCAAAGCATGGATTTGATAACCCATTATTAAGCGATGGCGTAGTAGGATACAGTCCGGAATTCTTAACAAATTCATGTTCAAACAAAGAAGTTGGAGAACTTTTGTCTCAATCTAGAGAGGGGCAGTACATCCAAATGGACCATTCATGGTGCGAACTTTTGAAGGAAGGGGTGAGAATTGACTATCTTCCCACTGTTAAATTACTAGGCAAGAAAGTCGTGATTAATGAACTAATATTAAGTGATATAAATATGCAAAATATAGAGGCAGAATATTTACGAATAGGCAGGGAGAAAAAAATAGGACCTTTAAACATACTGTATTTTCCAAAGATGGGTCCGAAAATAGGAAAGTTTACTTTACCAAAAATAACAAGGTTGCGTCAATTTTAATTCATCAACGTTTCTTCAAATGAACATCCATCTGCGGAAACGGTATAGAAATTCTATTCTTGTTTAATGCGTTGTAAATCCGAGTATTCGCTTCGTCCAAAGCACTCAACCTAACCTGATAACTATTAACATAAAAGTAAGCCTTAAAATTCAAAGCCGAATCAGCCATCTCTAAGAATCGAACAGCAGGCTCCGGATCATCAACATAATTCTTAACTTTCACAATCTCAGCCATAACTATTTTCTTAACTTTATTAATATCAGACCCATATTCAACACCGAACGGAACAACCACTCTAACTTTTGGCTCAGGTAGAGCGACATTCTGAATATTACTATCAGCTAATTTTCCATTCGGAACAATAACCAACTCACCATCGAAAGTTTTAACCTTAGTACTCCTCAAATTAATTCTTATGATTTCACCACTTGCACCATCATCTAACTTGACCACATCGCCAACACCAATAGATTTATCGAGCAACATAGAGATTCCTCCAAAAATATTAGATAACGTCGACTGTAAAGCAAAAGCAATCGCAATACCAGCAACACCTATACCAGCTAAAAGTGGTCCAATCTCAACACCCCAACTAGCCAGAATAATTAAGAACGTAACAATAATCATTACAATTTTCAATATACTGTGAAAAAATTGCAGAAGGCTTTGGTTAATTCGTCTCTTGGAATTACTTCCAAGTTCACTAACACCAACTGTAATCAAAGTATCAATTATATAATAAACAAATATCGCACCTGCAAAAATCATCAAAGTCATTAAGATACCATCAACAGTTTGACCCCAAGATTCTGTAATATTAATTTCACCAATTGCCAAACGAATACCCACAAGAAGCGCTATTATTGTAAACGGTCCAGAAGTCTTTTGTATAATAATATCATCGACGTTAGTCTTAGTCTTAGAAACCATTCGAGGCAAAATTTTAGCCACAACAAATATCAAAAATCTAAGGACAATAAAAACTGCCAAGAACACAATCAAGGCCCCAATATACTGATTCGAAAAATATCCTTCTAACATCTATTAATACAGCAATTCTTTTTTTTAAAGATTACTATTTCACAACATAAACTTCCGTGCCAGACTTAACCTTAATTCCAAAATCCACTCCAACATCATCACCCTTCTTAATACTCTTAACGTCCTTATTATTAAGTCGAATACTTTTCACCTTAGTTCTCTCAATACCAGTAGCATCGCTAGTCAAATAAACTTCATCACCAACCGACAACTTTCCAGCATTCATCTTCAAAGAACAAACCCCAATCTTCGGCCAATATTTATACGTCTTCCCGACAAAAGCTTTCTTCTCTTTCTGATCTCCGTGCTCACTAAAAGAAAAATCGTCATTGGTTGGCATCTTCAAATAAAATCCAGAAGATTGTCCTCTGTGATATACTAGATTCAAATTTTCTAGTCCTTCCAATATTTCTTTCCTACTCAATTTGTTATCCAAAGCTTTCCTATATTCCGAAACAACAGTATAAACATATTCAGGACTTCTATTCCGCCCCTCGATCTTAAACGAAGTAATCCCAGCCTTTTTCATTTTCTCAATAAACGGTAAAGTGCACAAATCCTTAGCAGACATAACCCGAGAATTTTCCAACTTCAATTCGTTTCCGCTATCATCTTTAATATCCCAAGTTCTACGACACAACTGCGCGCACTGGCCCCGATTCGCCGACAAACCATGAGTATACTGCGACATAAAACATCTTCCACTAACTGCAACACACATAGCCCCATGACAAAAAGTCTCGATGGATAAAACTTTAGAAATTTTCTTAATTTGTTTTAAATTCAATTCCCTTGCTAGGACAACTCTCTCAGCTCCAATTTTTTTATAAAATTTAGCAGCCGCAATATTCGAAATTGAAGCCTGCGTAGAAACATGAAATGGTATACCATACTTTTTACATAAACCAATTACAGACAAATCCCAGCAAATAATCGCATCAATAATACCCTTAGCTTTCTTAACAATATGTTCGATCTTCTTCAACTCAGTATCATACATCACAACATTCAAAGTCAAATACAATTTCTTCTTTCCACATATCTTCCTAATTTTCTTAAAATCACCGACGCTGAAGTTCCGAGCCGCATCTCTCATATTAAATCCCTTCACACCAAAGTATACAGCATCCGCTCCGGCATCCAATGCAGCACGCAGATTTCTGAAGTTTCCAACAGGCGCTAAAAGTTCATACTTTACCATAAAACAAAGACGAGAAATCGCATTATAAGTTTATTCTTTCTACTTAGTCGTACGGGAATGTCCAAACGGACTTCCAGTGTTACTTAAATTGGTATTAGCTTGTAATATAGTAATTTTATCACCCACATCTTTCGAACTTCTTGACTCAAAATCACCAAAGGTATAAACATCACAACTCGGGCAATATGATGCAGGATATGGATTCAAAGTTAAAACTCTAGGGTTTACGGGCACGCCTCTTCTTTCCATAACATCTCCGCAAGAATGTCTTTTCGGTAAAACTTGATATACCATAAACTAACAATAACGTTTCTCTTTATAAATTTTTATTTAAATCTGTAGTAATTCTATAGTTACGAAAAACACAACTTTTATAAACAACAAATCTATCCAATATTATGGAAAAATCGACTAAACAAATCGAAAAGAACGTTTCTGCGAGTTTCGCTTATGTTAAGAAAGATATGTTAATGCTTAACGATGCTTTCTCTGATATTCACGATAAGATGCAACACTTGAGCTTAAATCACGCTATGCTTCTTGAAGAAATCGGAAAACTTCGAACTGAAATGGCAAGGATTACAGACAAGAAACCAGCTAAAGCTGCTAAAAAGAAAGCTCCAGCAAAGAAGAAAGCTGCTAAGAAACCAGTTGCTAAAAAGAAAGCTGCAAAGAGAAAGGCTCCAGCAAAGAAAGCTGTGAAGAAAGTCGTTAAAGAAACAGTAACTTACGAATAAATTAATTATCTATTTTTACCCCAATCTAAACCAGGATTAGTATAATCAATCTTTTTACCATCAATGTATGGAAGTACTTCATTGATTCCAAATCCATCAAAATCATTTATATTCGGCTTTCTTGGCCCCAGTGTTATTCTTCCAATAGAATCTACTTCCCAATCGGTCATTAGAGCCAGACCAATAGCGGGATCAACTCCAGGGTATTCTCTTTCGAGCGTTTTGTAAGTATTTTCCAAGAATTTTTTATGTATATCATCGTCAATTTTATTATAGACATGTTTGTACATATGATCTTTAATATCACCGAATATCTGTGCTTCTCTACACTTAGAAAATGACACTTTACCATCAGCCAAACTTTCTCCCACTAGACCCCTAATACAAGAATCAATTCTTTCTGTTTGGGTTCCCCCAAGCTCGCGAATTCCAGCTGGCAAATCTTTCTCATTCAAATACCCATAACGAATCGCATCATTAATATCAGCAAAGGTATAACCAATTTTATCAGCATACATCACAGCATCATATTCAGCAGCTTTCCCAGAAGTATTAATTTTCTCGCTACCCCTCGAATGTAAAAGAATTCCTTCAAGGGTTTCATAACTTAAATTCAAACCCAACCCTCTCTTCTCAATCTCCTGAGCAACAACAACACCAAAAACATTGTGCCTAAAATTTTTACCAGACATTTCCTTAAGTGTCCTCTCGCCCAAGTGTCCATATGGCGTATGTCCAAGATCGTGGCCAAGAGCAATCGCCTGACAAAGAGAATTATTCAAGCCCAAATTATGAGATATAATTTTAGAAACCTGTCTCACCTCATCGGTATGAATTCGCCTTGTTCTCACGTGCGGATTATTCGGTATTTTAAAAACCTGGGTTTTCCCAGCGAGCCTCCGAAGCGCTTTAGATGAACTAATCATTTCAAAATCCCTATCAAAGGCCGGCAAATTATCCATAAGAAATTCAGTATCTATAGCGTATTTTCTTCCCTTACTATCCTTCTCATAAAATGCCTCTAACATAAAATTTAACGACACTGCAGCTTTAAAAATATATTCGTGATAAGGCACAATAATTGCAATCCAAATCTTTAAAAAGCAATTCTGCAATTGATTATTATAAGCCTCAATAGTATCATGGCAACTGTTCTAAAATTTTATAGACGCTGTTTTTAATTTTATCGACGACAAATTAAGCATTTTTCAAGAAAAAATAATATTTTTATCGACGAGGTGAATAAAACCAACGCTCCAAAATAGAGATTGGATCAGCATAGGGTTGTTGAATAGGAAACAAGTGTTGAGTGGGAAAATGATCTGCTAATTAGCACTCTTTGACGTAATACCCATTAGCTTTAGAGCGATTAATCCCATCTTGTCTTTTTTTATATAAAGACTCTCCTAGCTTAATTAGCAAGTCTGCTTCATCGGAGGCACGAACTATATAGGATGGTTTGAATTCATATTCTAATGTTGAACAACGAGGTGAAAGTGGCCAAGGATTTTCTTGAATAGCAAATACCATTTCTTGAACATCTCCATCTATGGTTTTTATTGGCATCTGTTTATAATCATATACTTCCATATAACAACTTCTTCCTATCTCACCGGGCGTAGAAACCTCACTAATATAATACACGGAATTCATACCACAACGATGCGACCCTATATCTATCTCGATATCTCGATATCTCACAGAAACTTCTCTTTCAACATTGTTTCTATATTTATTTTCCATTTTATCTAACTGTTATTTTTTATCTCCTATAAGAACCTTAGTAGAAACTGCATTCTCAATTGCTTTTTGAATACTTACTGCTCTCTCGTCAGTAACTCGCTT
>Ga0208904_1002650_pt1 | contig 11113 bp, 17 predicted proteins | sample AntAceMetag02UKB_FD_184774 | JGI IMG/M metagenome (GOLD analysis project Ga0208904, IMG submission 184774) | Saline lake microbial communities from Ace Lake, Antarctica - Antarctic Ace Lake Metagenome 02UKB (SPAdes) (version 2) | ecosystem: Environmental > Aquatic > Non-marine Saline and... | reverse complement strand
CCCAAATTGCCTTTGGCAACTTTGTTTAACCTTGCGTTAAATGACATATTACTCGGGTGAAAACTTATTAAGTCTAGTTGAAGAATATATGTGTCTTTGGTAAGCACCAATCGTATATATTTCAATATGTGGATTACACCGTCTGAGTTTGTCTTTTAATTTTTGATTCCATCCTGTTTGTCTTTTTTGATCATGTCCAAAACAATACACCTCAGGAGAAAGTTTAGCAATCAAATCAATTACATGATCTGGATCAAAAGGATTCGGGATAGCATAATCAACACAATCTAATTTCGAAACTAATTCAACTCTTTCGAGCTGTGTATGTAATGGCGGGTGACCTTTAACATTAATAATGATTTGATCAGGGACAACATAGACATACAATAAATCTCCTTTCTTTTTGGCTTCTGAAAAGAAATATTTATGACCTTCATGAATTCCATCGAATGATCCACATACCGCAACTTTTTTCATAATACCCCTATTTTTCTAAAATTTATAAAACTATCTCAAAACAATTTCCACCTCAAGATTGTTTCAACTTCTTTTAGAAAAAAAGAAGCAAAAATCCCCCCTACAAATCTCTAGCCTGCAAAGTCCTTCTCCCATTCTCAGACGCACGCTTTATAGCATCTTCTAAAATATCTTTAACTTTATTTTCAAGCTCAGTCTCAACCTCGACCGCAACACTAGAAATTTTATTGTCTTTATCAAGCTCTTTCACGACTTTTCTTATATTGTTTTTTATAACAAGTCCCATAACAAACACACTCAATAATTCTTTTTATATATTTCTTTTTCTAAATTAAATCAAGCTCATTCTTAATTTCTTTAATAGCCCCAATTGAAAGCTCCAAAAATTCTGATAATTCCATTCCAGTCTTTTCAATTTCTAGTATTAACTCACGATTACAATTCTGAGCAAAACGCTTATCTTTGAATTTCTTTTTTAATCCTTTAGCTTCCATATTCGAAATTTTCCGCCCGCGCATCAGGGCATATGCATAAATAATACCAGTTAGTGTTTCTGAAGCAGCTAAGGAAAACTCAATTTTATTTTCTCTCTTTTTATCCTTAAATGCAGGAATTTCACCCATACCATATCCGTGACTCTGAATAGTTTTTATAAATTCATCGTCAAAGCCATTTTTCTTCAAGATAGCTTCGGCTTTAATGGTATGCTCAGCCCAATTATTTTTAGTAACTGCCCAATCAGCATCATGCAGTAGGCCAATCATCCCCCAATATTCTTCATCTTCACCAAATTTTTTAGCAAGCGCCCTCATAATAGCTTCAGTTTCAAGATAATGATTCATGTCGCTTTTTTCTTGCGGCATAGACGTGAGTAAATTAATTGCTTCAGTTCTAGTTATCATTTTTTAGATTTCTTTTCTCTGACTTCTTCTGGTTTCATAAAAGGAAAAGTTAAAACATCTCTTATAGAGGTAGAATTTGTGAATAGCATTATTAATCTTTCAATCCCAAAGCCAACTCCACACGCCGGTGGCATTCCATGCTCAAGTGCATTTACAAAGTCTGCATCAGTTTCCATAGCTTCTTTATTTCCTTTTTTCCTATCTTCTTCTTGTTCCTTAAAGTGCTCTGCTTGAAGCGCGGGGTCGTTAAGTTCAGAATATGCCCTAGCTAATTCCATCCCCCCAATAAATGGTTGAAAAATTTCTGCTTTTGTAGGATCTCCCCTTTTCGGTTTTGCCAATGGAGCAAGCCCAATAGGATAATCAATTAAAAAAGTCGGCTGAATTAATTTATCTCTAAACAGTTTCATGAGCTCATCAGGAAGATTACTTTTAGTTATTCCTTCAACTTCCAACCCGTGTTTTTTAGCAATTTCTTTTGCTTCTGCCTCGGTTTTAATTTTACTGACATCTTCTTTTAAGTGCTTTTTAATAGCATCTTCCATTGTTAGCGTTTCCCATTTTGTAACATCTATCACATGATCCTGATAATTAAATTTGTATTTTCCAAAAACTGCTTTTGTAACATGTTTAATAAATTCCTTAACCATTCTCATACCTTCATTATAGTCAGCATATCCTTGATACCATTCGATTGTCATGTGCTCTGGGTTATGACTCCTATCTACGCCCTCATTCCTGAATTTTTTTGTAATTTCATATACTCTATCAAATCCACCAACAAGTGCCTTCTTTAGATAAAGCTCAGGAGCGATGGATAAATATACATCGCTATTAAAGGCGTTACAGTGTGTTTTAAATGGCATCGCTGAAGCTCCTCCGTAAATCGCCTGAAGCAAAGGAGTTTCAATTTCAATAAATCCATGTTCTTCCATAAATTCGCGCATAGCTTTCATTGCAATATTTCTTTTAATAAAAATTTCTTTAACATCATCATTCATTAAAAGGTCGAGATATCTTTTTCTATATTTTTCTTCTTCGTCTTGAAGCCCATGATACTTTTCAGGAAGTGGCTTTATTGACTTACTAAGTATGTCAAGTTTTTTAACGATAACAGAAAGTTCTCCCCGCTTGCTCTTCATGGCAATTCCCTCGACCCCAAGAAAATCCCCCATGTCAATATATTTTTTGAAAAAAGTCATTATCTTTTCCGGACTTTCTCCTTTCTGTAAAATTATTTGAATTTCTCCAGATCCATCTTTAATTTTAGCAAATGATATCTTACCCATATCCCTTTTAATCATAACCCTACCAGCTACACGAACCTTATCTTTTGTCGTTTCTTCGGCAGCAAGACCCATATATTTCTCTTGTAAGTCACCACAGTTATCTTTTTCTTTAAATTCATATGCATACGGGTCGATTCCCTGTTCTTTAATCTCGTTAAGCTTTCGAATCCTTTCTCCAATAATTTGTTCTTCTCGTCCCATTATATAATTTTACAAACCAGGTTTTATATAATTAGTGCTTTCCCCCAATGCTTGACCCTAACATATCAATGTAGGTAATGCCAAAAGGCCAGCATGGGAGGACGCCCGGGGGTGCTATTCCCCCATCACAAGCTTTTTAAACCAACTTTAATTTAGTTTTTTATAAAATGTTTTATTTAACAGAAGTTGAGGATTATGTAAGAGTAGAACCCAAGTTTTTTGGGCTTCCAACAGAAGAATCGGTAAAGGTACAGCTATTCGAAACATATGAAGATTGTTATGACAAGGAGATGGGAAAAGTAGTTTCCGTAATAGAAATCATAGAAGTTGGAAAGGGCATTTTGATTCCGGGAGACGGAGCGGCATATTATAATTCTAAGTTTAAGTTACTTACATGGAAACCAGAGCTTCAAGAATTAGTTTATGGGAAGATAGCAGAAATAACAAATTTCGGGGCATTCATAGATATGGGAGTAATGCGGGGAATGATTCACATCTCGCAAACAATGGACGACTACGTTAGTTTTTCAAAAGCAGATTCTCTTTTAGGAAAAGCATCAAAAAGAAGCCTGAAGGTTGGAGATTTATGCCTGGCAAGAGTTGTAGCAATTTCTCACAAGGGAGACGATCCTAAAATAGGCCTTACAATGAGACAGCCAGGATTAGGAAAACTAGAGTGGGTAAAAGAAGATGCAGCCAAAAAGAAAAAGGATACAGAAAAAGCGATTAAGGCAGAAGTGAAAAAAGTCGGAGGCAAGAAGAAATGAGAATCGCGATTTCACCAGAGGAAATTAAAAAAATCGCCCTTCAGGGATTAGAGGAAGTTCTTAAAAGAAACCAAGGGGTGTCTTTTAAATGAAACCAAAAGCTTGTAAAATCTGTAACGCAATATACGAAGAAGGAACAAAGTGTCCAAAGTGCGAATCAAAAGAATCAACCGAGGGATTTAAAGGAAGGCTATTTATTAAGGATGTAGAAAATTCAGAAATTGCTGAAAAATTAAATATAAAAAGCCAGGGCGAATTTGCAATCAAAACAAGATAAAATGGAATTAAAAATAATAAACGAAATAAAAAATCCACTGTTTCCTAGAACCGAAGTAAAAGCCCAAGCAGAAGCAAACATAATACCAACAAAAGATGAGGTATCAGATTTACTTGCGACTAAATACAAAACAGATAAGGGGACAATTAAGGTTATGACGATTAAAGGAAAATTCGGCGTAAAAGTTTTCGATATTGATGCTCACGTTTATTCTTCAATCGAAGAAAAAAACAGAATTGAAGTAAAAACAAAGCAAGAAAAAGAAGCAGAAAAAAAAGAAAAAGAAGAAAGAGAAAAGGCTGAGGCAGAAGCAAGGGAAGCAGCTAAAACAGCAGAAGCTAAATCTGCAGAAACTCCAACCGAAGAAACAAGACCCGAAGCTGAACCAGAACAAAGTCTTCCAAAGGTAGAAGAGAAAGAGCCAGTCGCAGAAACTCCAACCGAAGAAACAAAACCCAATGAAGAGCCAACACAAACTACTCCAACAGAGGAAGCCAAAGCGGAGGCTAAGGAATGATAATCGCGATTTCTTGCGGAGGCCGAGGGTTTACACTTTTGAATGATGCTCGAAGGGCTAGGAAGTGTGGGCTCGAGCTTAGAAAAATCGCCCTTCAGGGATTAGAGGAAGTTCTTAAAAGAAACCAGGGGGTGTCTTTTAATGGCTAAGAAAGTAATCAAGAAAGGAAAAAAAGCTCCAAAAAATAAACCAACAAGTAAAAAATATTCTAAGTATAAAATTGAGGGAGATAAGATAGTTAGAAATGATAAATTTTGTCCGCGTTGTGGTCCCGGGATATTTTTAATGAAAGCTCAAGGAAGAACATACTGTGGAAAATGTCATTACGCCGAATTCGAAGGCAAAAAGCAAGAGGAAATAAAAGTAGAAACCCCAAAAGAAACACAATAATCCTTAATAATTCATTTTCTCTTTTTTATTTATGGAAACAAAAAGAATTTCAACCGGAAGCTTTGATTTGAACGATTTTCTCCTTGGAGGATATGAAGAGGACACTATTACAATGATTGCAGGGGGACCAGGAGCCGGAAAAACGAATTTCACGATTCTTTCTGCGTGCAGCCAGGCAAAACTTGGAGACAAGGTTATTTTTATTGATACCGAGGGGGGATTCAGTGTTGATAGAGTAAAGCAAATTGTGGGGGAGGGATATGAGAAAATTCTATCAAACATTTTGATTTTATCGCCCGTTAATTTTACAGAACAGAAGAAATGTTTTAGCCGACTTGCTGAAGAACTAAAAACGGGTCACGTAGGCCTAGTAATAGTGGATTCGATGGCGTTACTTTACAGGTTGGAATTAGGGGACGCCGTACAGTCTGGGGAGGAAGGAAGTATCGGAGGAGTTAATCGAGATGTGGCAAAGCAAATGCAGATGTTGTCAGAGATTACAAGAAAGCAAAAGATACCAGTTATTATTACGAATCAGGTTTATAAAAAATTTCTAACGGACGAGGAAAAAGACGCGGGAGTGGTTCAGACGACAAATATCGTGGGCGGAGATTTATTCAAGTACTGGAGTAAATGCATATTAGAGATATCAGTTGATTCTGGACGACGAAAAGTTAAATTATTGAAACACAGAAGTTTAAAGGAAAAAGAAATGGATTTTATTATTAAAGACGAAGGGGTGTTTAAGCGAGGATTTTTTTAGAAGTTTTATTAATCCCTTTAATTTTTAGATAGTTTGTTAGTTGTAGATATATTGGCCCTGCTGTTATGTAGAATATTTTCATTCCAACTGGGGCATGCAATATTCCTAATCCGAATAGACTTGGAAAATCACTATTAAGCTGTATTTTTAAAAGATAATAACCCAGGTATTCTATTAAAAATAGAGTCACAATATAAAGTGCGGTTATTTTAATAAATTTTTTCTTCCATCCTATTTTGTGATATATTTCTTTAAGTAATACAAGTCCGAAAGTCCAGCCGATTAGGGGAAACAAGTTTATTCTTCCTATTAATAAGTTTGGAGTGGTGTAGATATATTCGTAGTAAGAAGTTAAAGCTAATGCCATCAAAAATGCTATTATTATTTCTCTTCCTGCTTTTTCTCTATACGTCATGTATGAGCCCGCCATTAGAAAAAATAACAATATTGTTAGCATTGCCTTTGTATCAAAGAAAAAAGTTAAGGTTGTAAAAAGTAAAGTTATGATTATCGCATATATAAAAAGTTTTTTCACCTTTCTCATTTCAATTTTTATGTTTTATTGCTTTTATAGTTTGTTGTATGGTTGCCTTGTCGCATATAGATTTAACCCACAAATTAATTTAAATCAAGACTCTTTAGCTATTGCATGGGAGATGATATTAAATTTGAAGTTTTGAAAAAGATAGCTCAGACGAATTTTAAAACTCGTAATATTGGGGCAATGTCAAAGTTCGAGACGATATCTCCGCCCTCGGTCTTTATCGGTTCGGGCCTGAAATATCCACTTGTTAATGTCGGAATATTGTCCCCTTTGGAAAAAGAGGAGGAGGCATGGATGTATGATAGTCCCAGGTATTGGGCAGAGAAAGATTTTGAAATAAAAGACGTAGTAAGTTTGCGTGAAAATCTTTTAAATTCCAGGTTCAAAACAAAAGCAACAGATATGCGCTTAAATAATAAGTTTGTCGAGATCGCCAAGGAGGTTGCGGTCTGTTCAAGTCCGGTTGATGTAGAAATTGAACTTAAAAGTAAAATGCGAGCAGGAAAGCAAAATGATAAAGTGTTTACTCCGCACGGATTAAGAGCGCCGTTAAAAAATGTCAGGGTGGTGGATAATATCAAGGTTCCGCCCAAGTTAGACAAAATGATGAACGACGAAGTGAAGGCGTCAGAAGGAATCAATTTTTTATATAAAAATAATTTCGACGAGTATAGTTTGTCAAAAATATTATCCGTTGGCGTTCTAGGAATGCAAAAGGCAAAAAGATTAGTCCCAACAAGATGGAGCATCACAGCAACGGATGACACAATTTCCAAGGAACTTTTAAAAAACGTCAGAGGATATAAATGGATAGATGATTTCGAGCTTTTCTCGGGAGAGTTTATGGGAAATTGTTATTTGATAATGTTTTTCCCAGGAGTTTTCAGTTTTGAATTGTTCGAGTTATATTTACCAAGTAGTAGTTGGAATCCAACAAATGAAGTGAAAGCGTCAACAGACTTTGAAGGATATTCGGGGCGGAAAAATTATGCATTTAATACAGCGGGAGGATACTACGCAACGAGGTTGCCCATTTTAGAATATATGGAAAAAATAAAACGTCAGGCCACGGTGCTGGTTATAAGAATTGAGCAGGCGACATATTGGGCGGCGTTGGGGGTTTGGGTCGTTCGTGAAACCGTAAAAAAAGTCATGGCAAGAGAAGGAATGAAGTTTGACAGTAAAGAAGAACTAATTGAGAGTTGCAAGAAAATTGGAAAAATAAAATATAACTATGATTGTTCGCAGTTACTCAATAAAAGTAAGCTCTTATATCAAATAAATAGTCAGAAAAATTTGGGCGAGTGGTTTTAGTTAAGTATAATAATAATTATAAAGTAGTGATAATTAATAATATTATGGATTTTGGTGAATATTTAGACGCTATGAGAAGAACTTATGACGAGATAGAGCATTCTGGAAGAGACCTTTATGTTGCAAGATATGGCACTTCTTCAGACGGAGAGTCTATTCTTTTTGCTTTACCTGCCGCAAAGAGCGATGGCGAAGACAGGGAAATTCGGGATGATGGGACTGTAGTATTAACAGACAGGGATAAATTGCATGTCAATAGAGTTTTAGGTTCACAGGGCTTAAGGTCACTCGGCGAGGGTACAATAAGAGTTTACAGATTTGAAAGTCCATATGATCCTTACTCAAAAGATGGCAAAAGAGGAGATGGTAGAAAGGAGGCGGTTGCTCTTGGAGTTTTAGAAGAGGTTGTTAAGGGAGGAGGCGCAAACATTTTTGATAGTTCTGGTTTAGAAGATTAGGTTCTGGCGTAGCCCCCAAATTTAAGGAATAATGTTTATTGGGATGAGATTTCTCAGTTACTCAACAAAAGCAAGCTCTTATATCAAATCAATAGTCAGAAAAATTTGGGCGAGTGGTTTTAGGGGATTAGTGGGATTTTTTGGGCGCCTTCGGGCATCCTCCTATGCTGATGCATTAGGGGAACCTTTAAAAACCAAAATTAGTATTATTTTCTATGACAAAAGATATAGAAGCGGAAGTAATTGAAGCAAATGAAGAAAAGGCACCCACATCTGAAGATGAGGGCAAAGAACCTGCTAAGGAAATTAAAGAAAAAGATTCTGTAACTAAAACACCCAAGAGTGTATCCACAAGCACGGAAAAAGGGAGCAAGAAAAAAGTTAAAAAATTATCCCAAAAAGATTATGAAAAAAAAGTAATTGAGCTGGCAGGCACAGGATTAACGTCTGAAAAGATTGGTCAAAAACTCAGAGACGAAGGCATTCATCCTAACGACTACGAAGGGAAAATTTCTAAGATTTTAGGTGAAAAATATATTAATCCAGACTTGAAAAATGTTGAAGAGAAGTATTCTAGAATTGAAAAGCATTTTGAGTCAAACAAGCAAGATAAAAGAGCAAAAAGAGAAAAAAACAGAATTTTCTCACAGATAAGAAAGCTAAAGAAATATTTCGGAATCGAGATAATTAAAAAGCGAAATATGAAGAAAGTTAGAAAGTAGATTTGTTTAGCTAGTTGATTATACGAATTTTTAAATAATAATTTCTTTGTGAATAATTATGGTTAATAAGGATGTTGCGTTAGAGTATATTGCTAGTGCTGCGGGGGTTGGCGTTGCGGACGTTAATAGAATAGTCGTTGTAGAATATTGGAAGAATATGGTTAGCTTTTCAATTTTTGGAGGGGATGATTTATATGCACGATTTTTAAGAGGAGCCGAGGTAGAGGAGATAGAAGGAGATGGGGATATAGGTACTTCAAGGTTAAGTGTAAAACTTCCAGTCCGAAATTCAGTGGAGTCTTTTGCTCCGGATATGGTTGATTTTTGTATAGAGGGTACCTATGCATTAAGGTTTAGAAGGAATCATGGGAACGAATTTAAATTTGAGAATAGTTAAGAAACAAAATCAGAAAAAAGTTAGAAAGTAAGTGAGTGATTTCTTTGATTAATGGGATGACTGAAGACGCGCGTTTTATCAAAACATTTATAAGTATACGAGGTATACTAAATATACATGGAAACAACAATAAAAATTTCAAAAGAAACAAGAGGAAGGATTCTGTCTTTAGATTTGGCGGAAAAGGGAAAGTCTTTTGATACAATAGTAAATGAATTAATAGGGTCTTATCAAAAATCCAAAGCAAAATATGCTAAGGACTATAAGAAGTGGGAGCAATCATTGAAGGTTCACGGGGAGGAGATGGAAAAATACAAGAAACAGAGAGAGGTTTGGGATAAACTTCTCTTATGGGCTAAGACTAAGGGGTTTAATCCATAGTTGAGATTTGTTTAATTTTATAGTGATTTTTTTGGAACTATTGCTTCGTGAACATAAAACTTCTTAAAGGATTTTTCATTTTTCATGATATGGGAGAGGGAGATTTAAATTTTAAGATTTGCGAAACCGCCGGAAGCTTTACAAAAAGAATTCAAAATAAGGGGGTTTTAGTGGTAAGTCATTTTGATACGGATGGAATTTGTAGCGCGGCCATTGCAACTAAAGCGTTAGAGCGCCTAGATGTAGATTTTTCCATTAAAATAGTGAAGAGCCTAGAAAGAAATTTCATTTTAGATTTACCCAAAGATAAAGTAATACTATTTTTAGATTTAGCCTCGAGTAGCTTTTCCCACATAGCCGACGCAGGACTTAATGATGTATTTATTCTAGATCATCACGAAGTAACAGGGGTTGTGCCCAGTTCGATTAATATTGTAAACCCACAACTTCACGAAAAGGAAAAACTTTCTGGGGCGGGAGTCACCTATCTTTTTTTTAAGGAAGTGGATAACGAAAATATTGATACAGCAAAGCTCGCTGTTCTAGGAATGATCGGGGACCGTATGGAAAAGGACATAGAGAGACTTACTAACGAAATTGTCGTTGACGGCGATATAGTAAAAAAACGTGGCCCACTAATTTATCCTTCGACCAGACCATTAAACAGAACCTTGGAATATTGCTCTAACCCATACATACCAGAGGTAACAGGAAACATCAGGGGCGTTTTAGATTTACTCAGAGAAGCCGGTCTCGCCCTACCCAATGGAGGTTACCCAAACCTTTTAGATTTAGACGAAGAGGAAATGGGAAGACTCGCAACAGCAATTATGCTAAGAAACCCCAAGGTCAAACATGAAGAACTAATCGGAGACATATTTCTCATAAAAATGTTTAACAAGCTAGAGGACGCCAGAGAATTTTCCGCGATGATTAATGCCTGCTCGAGGTCCGGAAATTCCAATTTAGCAATTCTCGTTCTTCTAGAAATTTCTAGTGCCAAAAAAGAAGCCGAAAAAATCCACGTGAAACACAAGCAACTTATTGTTGGCGGGCTAAAGTACGCAAAAGAGACTCACGATAAAGTGGAAGGGGAAGGATTTATTTTAATTAATGGAGGGGACGAATTAAAGGACACGATAGCAGGAACCGTTGCAAGTATTTTATCATCGTCAAACATTTACAAAGATGGCACGGCAGTAATCACAACCGCTTATTACGAGGACAAGGTCAAAATATCAATTAGAAGATGCGGAGAAGCAGGAGATAACTTAAGAGAAATTTTATCGGGGATTATATCCAAATTTAGTGGAGAGGTCGGGGGGCATCAGTTTGCAGCCGGCGGAATAATAAAACAGAGCCAAGAAGATGAATTCATTAAAGAAGTCAGAATGTTTTTCGAGCCAGAGGTTTTGAAGTCTGAAAAAATAAAACAAAAAGAGGCAAAAGAAAAAGTAGATTTAGCAATCAAAAATGGAGAGATTGAGGAAGTCAGAGAAAAAGACAAGCCAGAGGATTTCGACGTTTGGGGAAAAAGAAAAAAGGAAAATTCAATTATTGTTAAACAGGCTGCTCCGTTAGAACAATCTCAATTATAGAGAGAAGAAGTTGCAGCATAACCAATTAACACAAACCCTTAAAAATGCATTAATTCTATAATTTTTATGACAGAATTAGAAGTTGGAGAGATTGTATTATGCACAGTTGAGCGTAT
>Ga0208904_1002647_pt1 | contig 11137 bp, 13 predicted proteins | sample AntAceMetag02UKB_FD_184774 | JGI IMG/M metagenome (GOLD analysis project Ga0208904, IMG submission 184774) | Saline lake microbial communities from Ace Lake, Antarctica - Antarctic Ace Lake Metagenome 02UKB (SPAdes) (version 2) | ecosystem: Environmental > Aquatic > Non-marine Saline and... | reverse complement strand
ATTCTTGATGGGCTTTTTCAAGCCCATCGGCAATCTCCTTTTGAATCTTGCCAATTTTTACTGCTGTAGCTCCAGGCAAGATAGCTGCAATCTTGTTGGATTGCCCTCTGCGCATCGTGCTGCCTATGGGCTCTATGGGTTCTGTGGGCTCTATGATGTCTACGGCGCCTTCATACTGATCCCTGACGCTATCAAACTCACGTTCGATGCCGTAGTCCTCGTAAGAGTCCATCTCAGATGGTTCATAAGACTCACCGAGCGTGTCGTCAAGCACTCCGTAGTCACGTCGAGTACGTAAAGGCTGTGTCAGCCACGACTTCTTATCCATCTCTGGTTCCTTTTACTACCAAAAGAAAATACGCCGTGCTTCTACACACGGCGTATTATCAAACAATTGTGAGTTGTAGTGATTACTTACATCTTTTGCTTTCTGTCTCCATTATTTGTCGCATCGAGCAATACCGACAGTTTTGCCATCTGGTGTTATTGTCTTTTCCACAATCGGCGCAATATTGGCGTGCTTGGCGTCATCACGGCACTCTTTTGCGAACTTTTCTTGAGATGGGAGACCGTCCACCATCTGCAAGACCCACTTCAGTGTGTTAAGCTGAACACGAAGCATTATGGCATCTTGGGACTGTCCGTCAACGGAAGACTTACCATCTCTAGAACATTCACCGATCAGCAACTCACTTGTCTGTCCGGTAGCCTTCTTGATGGTATACAGACGCCTGCGACTTGCCTTCACATCCTCCTTACCCAACTTTGATTTCAGGTAACATGTCCATTTGATTTTGCACCACATCGAGCGGAAAAAACTCTTGGCGCGTGCCAAAAAACTGTCCTGCTTGAGTAATTCCTTTGCGACCTCATCCATTACGTTTACGTCATCATCCGGATGCGCGCTCACATATTCTTCATTCATGATTTCTCTCCTGTCATAATTGGCATAACGTCTAACACGAACCCACAGTGCATGTGGGTCATCAGTCATCAGTCATCAGTCATAATCTACCCCCAAAAGACAAAGCCTCATCGAAGCACTCTTGAAGAAAATGGTCGAGAGTCACCTTGTTGTCCTCCGTGAATTCATCACGAGCTGCCTCAATCAGGATACCAAAGAACTTGATGATATTGCTTTTGTGGGATGGTCCCTGCAACACAGCCTTCTTAGCGATACGGCGCAATTTAGCCTCGGGAATCATGTTCTAGTAACTCCTACCTTCTCGAACGCATCGTGTCACCCCACATGCTTGATTGCCTTTTCGATGTTAACCTGAGAGTCCTCGTCATCCAAGACGCAAACTCTAAGCCCCCATTGGTTTATGATAGACAGTTCTGTCGAGTGAATCAAGAACTGGTACCACGGGTTGAGAGTGCGGATGTTGTTGTCACGGAGAGGTTGGATTCCCCAGGGCGTGAAAAACAGATGGGTATACCTTGGGGCAAAATCCTGGCACACTTCCCAAAACCTATGCACTCTGCCTTGGTTGGATGTGTGCAACTCCGTGATCGCATAGGCAACCAAGTCAATTACGGTTCTGTCGGTCACGTAGGCATCGGTTTCTAGTTCAATCTGAATCGTGCGGTCTAGAATCTCCTCTTGCCGGAAACCTTGACCTAAGAACCGTTCAACCTGGATGTCGTCTGCGTAATCGTAACCGTCACGACACAGAATCTCAGACGTGATCTTCCTGGCGGCGAAAAGTGGCAAACCAAGCCCGCTGGCAATACCCTTGGCAATAGTCGTCTTGCCGGTTCCAGCCGAACCAATTACGCCAATTTTCAACCCAGGCGTCTCACATCCACACTCGACGGATGGCGGTGCTTGTGGGTCAAGTGATGTCATCGGTCTTGGCGTAGACGGTGGTCCGTTTTGATCACCATTGAATTCCTTGCCTTCTTCTATCATATTACCTCCTGAGAATCCTGTACAAACGGTCAAGTTCACCATTCATGATCTTGTCCACGCAGCATAAGGCTTTGCTGGCACGAACGTCCTTCACGCTATTTCCATCCCATTTTAGCTAACCACCGATTGAAGTCCACCTTACTGTATTGGTTGGGTTTTACTCAGATTATCAAAGGCAGAAAGTGGTTGTAGGTTGTCAAGACAGCAAATCTTCCTTGGGTCGGTAAAAAATGCCTTAGCATAGTCTATGGTTATTTTCTTTCCTTGTACCACAATCGCTCCAAGCATCCGTTCATTACACTTTTTGCGTCCGCCTTAATGCCCGTTCGATGATCTGTTATCCTTCCAGAAATGAAGTTGTAGGTTCGAATCTTCTCTGCTCGTCCTGACAACCCTATTTGGCTTCTTCGTTCGTTCGATGTCTTGGATGACGCTTGTGTTTCCGCGTCATCGGTTAATTTAGCTTCGAGCATATCCACCGCTCTGCGGCGATTCTGGTACTGTGATCGTCCGGTACAACAACTCGCTTCGGCGCCGGTCGGACGATGGACGACACGCACGCCAGTCTCAACCTTGTTTCGGTGCTGACCACCAGGACCACTTCCACGGTAAAAGCTGAAGTCACAATCCTTCTCGTCAAGCGTGGATTTACCAATTCGTTCTTGGACGATGGCGACTGTGATGGTCGAACTGTGCCTTCTGCCTTTTGTTTCTGTTGGAGGCACTCTCTGAATCCGATGGACACCGGTCTCATACTTCATCAGGTCTCTAATATCACCATTGATGGAAAGTACAGCAATTCCATCCATCTTGCTTTCTAAACTACATTGTATGCCGTGTGACACACAATACTTCTGGTACATCCGAAGCATGTCGTTGATGAACAGCTTCGCGTCGTCTCCACCTTCTCCTGCACGTATCTCTAAGAACGCCATAACAGACTCCTTTCGGGACATAGTGTCTTCACTCCTGCTTGACAGGTTTTTTTTCTGAAGACGCTATGTCATCGAAAGGGTTTCATCTTTTTGTCGTTCCAGTATTACTGCCCAGTCAGGGGATGAGCTGTAGACCTTCACAACTCTGAACTCAGGCAAGAATAGTTCAGTGAACACCCACTCAAGGTGTATCACCCCGCCAGACACGATAGTTCTTCCCACTACACAAGTATATCCAGTATTGAGGTTTTTGTCAACCAATTTCACAGTTTTTGTGAGCGTGATAAGGTATTGATTAGGGTTATGAATCAGGGAAATCTCACCGGGTTCTCGTGAGAAAGCTCCCGACGTAATGTATGGAGGGTGAAAGAAAACACCCCGTATCTCTTCTTCGGGTCCAACTTCCGTAGAGTCTGCTTTCCTGACATTCGGATCACAAGGAGAGATATCATAGGATATCATACGCACCCCGCGTTCAAGACCGATAGCGATAGTCTTGTTCTTACCCATGTGACCTGCGAATGGTTCCCAAATCACATCACCAGGACTGAAGTAGCTGTTAACAAACATCCTGACGATAGCCGGATTGCACTCCCCGGAATGTAGTTTACAGACCTCGCTTGCTGGCAGTGCTTTAGCTCTACGCTTGAGGTCTATGAACCATTTTGGTGGCTTCTGATACAGAGAGACCATGATTTCTCACCTCGTGAGCCACTTCGCATCTTTCATCAAAGAAACGAATCCGTACTCAAGCATCCAATGACGAAGTGTCTCATCATCATACTGTCCTTGGAAACGTAGTTTCGGAACATGAGAAATGAAGTCCATCTTCTTCAGCGACAGAGCGAGGTGAATCCTCTCTACATGATCGAGCAACACCCGTTCCTTCTTGGTGGGCTTCTCTTTATCACTCAGCGTCTTGATAATCTCATCGGCAGTTCCGTACTCACATACGTACTTGCACGCCGTCTTGATGCCCCAACCAGGCACTCCATGAATCTCGTCACTAGAGTCTCCCATCAACGCTCCGACCTCGATCCACATCTTCGGACCGAAGCCGTACTCAGCTATAAATGATTCCTTGGTATGCTCGTTGTGCTTCATGTCATCCAGAACAACGATGCTGTCATCTAGCAACTGATAGTAGTCCTTGTCGGATGTCACAACAACAGCCGCATCACCACGCTCGACAGCCTTCTGAACGTAAGAGTATGCCAAATCATCAGCTTCGACTCCAAGCATCGCTACTTGAAACACCCTGCACAGATTCAGTCCCTCTTGAAGCAACTCAATCTGTGCGCCAAAGTCTTCATGTTCACCGTCGTCATCTTCATCTTTCTTTGCCTTTCGTGAAGCCTTGTAACCACTCGGAATGATTCCGGCTTCCACGCCAGCTTGTGCCTCGGCGTCACGTCTTGCGCTTCCGCCCGTGTCCCAGACAATAACACACAGGTGGTCGTTATACTTCTTCCTAAGTCTGATCAAGCTCTTCAGGAAGCCGAAAACCATTCCGATTGGGGCGTTGCCAAACGTTAGTGTTTTGTTGGTCCAAAACACGCGATGGCAGAGATTGTTACCATCGATAATCAACAGCTTGCGCATATCATACCTCACTGACAACTACATCTTCTGACGGTTGTTCTTCGACTTCTGGTGTTACAGAGTCATCGGGCACATCCTTGAACTTAGTGGATCGAATAGACTCAATACGCTGATTGATGAGTTCTTGGAGGTCTGCTCTTGACTTCAGGTAGTCAATCGTCTTACCTCGACCGACGCCCAACTTCTCTTCATCTATGTAGAACGTGTTGCCCTTCTTCTTGATGATTTTGTTATCGACACCCGCGTCAAAGAGACTTGAGATCAAGTCAATGCCTGTTCCGAAGGCGATAAGGAACTCAGCCTTACGATACGGCGTGCTTACTTTTGACTTCTTCACCGTAGCTTTGACCTTGTTCGCCACAATCTTCTCACCTTCCTTCTCCGAACCAATGCGCACGATTTCAACACGCAAGGATGCATAGAAGCGCAGAGCGCGTCCACCAGACGTAACCGTCCTCTCTCCCCACGAGACCCCAATTTTATCACGTATCTGGTTTGTGAAGATAATGGTCGCGCCTTGTCTGGAACACTCACCAGCCAAGATTCGGCAAGTCTGAGACATCATCCGGGCTTGCAAACCAATGTGAGCATCACCGATGTCACCTGCAATTTCCGCCCTCGGCGTCAATCCAGAAACCGAGTCTACGACGATTAGCTTTACGCCAGACTCGATAAGCAGACGACATACATTAAGGGCTTGTTCCCCTGTGTCGGGTTGATGTAGAATCAAGGCATCCACATCCAAACCGATAACGGAAGCGTAATCGGGATCGAAGGTGAACTCGGTGTCGATAAAGGCTACCGGCATATCTGGATATTTCTTCTGGAACTCAGCGATGGCGTGGTAACACGTCGTGGTGTTGTGTTGGACGATGAAGTTTCCCATCACATAGAGATGGTCACCATTGAGGAAGAAACCATAGTATTCGTCTTCGTCAAGAGGTTCGATGTCGAAAGAAGAGGTAAGATTAGCTCTGAAAACATTGGCGTCAACATCCCGTTGGATTCTTGTGGGAATCATAGAACAATCACCAATACTCAACGCATACGTTTTCAGCACATGCTCAGACTCCAAAAACGAAACCGTACCGTGGTGTTCATCGATAGTATAAGAAATACCAAGTGAATTCACCAAAAACACAACACTATCGAAAATCATCTTGTTGGAACTGTGAAAACTTGTACCACGATTGCCATACCTATTTGTTGGATGGTTGCAACCATCCAACAATCCAGCAAGCAATTCGAGCCTCTGTGTTCTTGATGATGTTTTGTAGACGTGAGGAATACGTTTGTTATAATCCAATTCAAGCGTGCGTAGTTTTCTATCAAGATCGGTCTGCGTTTCACCCTTGGTAGCGCCCATGAATTTAGCATAGTCGTAGACGTGATCGGGAACAGGAGTACAGGGGGAGCGTATGTGTCTTTTATTAGTATCGAATGATGCGTTGACTAACCATAGCCCGAAAAAATATGGATCGACCAACAGATCACGTTCGGGGAATTCAATGGGTACTTTATATAGGTGATAATGTTGATAGTCTTTACTGTTAGATGTATACTCTGTTATTGACATATTGACAACATTACCAAAGTGGTCCCCAGTCTCCGTATTCCTAAGAGATAGGATGTGGCTTTCGTTTACCACAAAGCTATCATTTGACCACTCTTTTGGGGTTACCCGGCACATCTTCTCCCTGCCTCTTGCGAGGCGCAATACGGTTCGTGATGTCGAATCTGGTCCCATAACGAGGTCTCCAACCTCGATATCTTCCACCTTCTTCGAGGTGCCATCGAACATCAATATTTCGGTACCCTTGGCGTGGCACTTGCCGCCGCTCTCGGGACCATAGACTTCGATGATGCGCCCACGAGCCCAACCACCACCAACGGCGTCATCAAGACTAGGACACCCAGTGGACCATCGTTCCAGGTCTACACGTTCACAACTGCCGAGATAGGTTACGGCGTCTTTCTTTTCACCACCCCAGTCCTTGTTGTTGTTGATCGCATCACAGATTTTCTTGAGTTGTTCACTCAGAGTTTCAGACAAAACCATTTGTATCTCCTGTGTTGTTTGCTTGTTTTGTTAATTCACACGCCTGTGAATAGGCGCAACCCATTGTAATGGCGGTAATGGAAGACCACGAAAGCCATCCATTACCGCCATACACAAACTACTCGGTCGCATCCTTGCATTCGGTCTTCTTCGGGCATCCCTCACACTCTGGATGACCTTCCTCGAAGGTGCCGAAGCATTCCTCTTCAACTTCCTTCTTTTCGGGCTTTGGTTTTGCCTTCGCCTTCTTGGATGTGGGTTCTTCCACTTCCGGTGTTTCGTCACCGCTGTCACCATCATCATCAAGAAGTCCCTTGAGGTCGTTGTGAAGCGCATCGTAGACGGCTTGTGGGTTGACTTGCTTACCACTAACCTTTCTGATGTCGTTCAGTCCAACCGACTTCTCATCGTCAGTTAGTGGAGTAACCTTAACCGACGTACCTTCGATGACAGCCTTTGCGGAGTAGCTTACTCTTCCGCCCTTGCCTACACCATTGTCCTTTGTGACGATGATATCAATGCCCTTCTCCGGGTCGGTAATATCAAATCCAACCTGAGAGAAGATGCCAGTGATGTCACGCCAAGCACCCATGCCGAACCCAGCGATCTTGTAACCAAACACCTTCTGTTCTCCGTCACCCGTCACCTGAGTAACGGTCGGGTCGTCACGGTCAATCACGTTCCACTTGAACTGCGTGCGCTGACCAGTATCCGACATCAACTTGATGAGATATGTCTTTGCCTTTTCGTCCAAAGAATTCCCATTTTCACGAAGCAAACCTTGAGCCAAAGCGTTTAGCCTGCAAATTGGGCACGTCTTCTCTGAAGCAGCCTCTTCCGTGTTGATGTCCCAGTCGGGGCAATTGATGATAACCGAAATTCGATCTTCACCATTGAATGCTTCGGGCTTACACAGACCACGGTTCTTCCTCGCCGGAGCAGGTGCGATGAAGTGGGTCTTCATCTCAACGAACTCACCAATCAACCTGAGTTGATTATCGCCGTCCTTGAAGTCAAAGAAGATACCAGATGTTCTCCCACCGGGAGCTCTCTCGTTTTCATGTTGCCTGTTTACGACTTTGTTCAGCTTCGCCAATGTGTTTTTGCTCACTGTGTTTCCTTTCCTTTTGTGTTTCGCTCTGACGCTACTATCGAGCGCCTTTCTGCCATGAAGTGCCCGTAAAAACTGGTTTTTACGTCGCCCTTCTGTTACCTCTAATTATACTACGAACTTCTTCTTTTCCTATCGGTTTATCTGCGATTTCCCTCCTATTTATGCTACTCGGTGTGCGGTACTCGTCTTGCAGAATCTTACCTAGTTCCGCCATAGCGTATGACTTCGCCCTCCACGCTTCATACCAAACTTCCAGCGTGTCAACCTGACGGGTTACATCGTCAATTTTGCCGTCAATTTCGTCCAACTCATCCTTGTAGTCCTGAAACACCATGGCTTCCAAGTCTTTGATCGTCGCCTTGGTTCCCTTCAGTCTCGTCTTCGTCATCAAGAATCTGTCTCGAAACCACCTCTCCTTGTCACGCTTTGCGATTGCAAGACTACGTTGGGCCTCTTTTCTGAGTTGTCCGTAATAGGCGACAGCGATCGGCTGCATAACAACGTGTTCATCGAAATTGGCTTCATTGATCTCAAGAAGCCGAGAGTCTGCGCTATCAAGTGGAACGTCAGTCAAGCCATTGGACCCAAGTTTTTCACAGGTGCTCATGATATTTTTCGTAATCTCATCGACATTCATATTCGCTCCTTTTCACTTGGCATTTGTTCCTCTGTTGCGTTCGGCTTCTACAACCATTGTATGCAAGTTTTCGATTACAATTTTCCCTTCGTCCCATTCTTTCAGGGCTTTCTTGATCTTAGTGTCACCAGAACCTCGTATGATCACGCGAGCGCGATTCAAAATGTCAATCGTCACTTCTCGTTCGTGTGCATCACGCTTGCGTTCTTCCAGCAACTCTTTGTTGTTCACTAGGAACTTCATGACGATGAAGTTGCTGCACGCGAGCTTGATCATTGGTGGGTTGAACTTAGTGTTCTCTGGAATGAAATCGTTGAACAACCAATTTAGGAACAACTCCGAAGTCGCGTTCGCTTCTTTCAGACGAACAATCAGGTTGTCAATCATCTTGCCTTCCATGCCACTAACCTTAGTCGGATACTCAAAGTCCGTTGTCATCAGGTAGTGATTTAGGAATCGCTTGATGAAGTCGGCACGAGGAGCTGCTTTTTTGCTTTTACCACCTTTGTTCTGAGTGTTAAATGTCTTACGTTCAATCGCCCTAGACAACACGTCCACGTAGTGACTTACGTCCTCGTCCTTTCGTACTTCGTAGACATCAGCCAACTCAAGCACGACCACACGGAACCGCTCGAAATTATCAACCAACAAAGCCATTTAGCAACCATCCACGAACGCCATCATCGACCTTATCCTTCCAGTATTCAGTTTTGGTCAAGATGCTTTCCCTAACGTTTCTGCCAATCACAACAGCATCAATGCCGGGAATCACCATGACAGTCGCCCTGTCAACCAAATGCAATAACTCATTCTTTCTCCTCATCTACGTTTCCTTTAGTTCCACCAAGCATCTCGGCGTTCTCGGCATTATTGATATAGTCCCGAATACGAACCATGAGTTCGTCATTGGAGTCGAATAGCAGGCAAAACAACAAGTCCGTCCTCTCGGCACGCCGAAACATCTTGATCGCTTCTTCTCGTACAGCGGGCACCTTGCTATCCAGAAGGTTGACGAGTTCATCCAAACCGTCACGGCTCTTGAAGGCGTACCGCATGATCAACATTAGCACGTCTGAGTTCTTTTCTGCTTTTGCCGACTCAATGAGTTTTGTCACATCACCTTTCTCACCGATGATTTGCACCGCATACTGACGTATGATATCGTCTTGGTCATTCAAGAAGGGTTCAATTGGGGTGACATCAACGTTGTCATACTTGAGTACGTTCTTGACGTGCCTTGGAGACACCACGCGCTTCGTCATCGCGTCGACACAGGCGTTAACTGCTCTAGTTGGGAATGTCGTTGGTCTCATTCAGGCTTCCACACAGTCTCAAGAACTCCAACTTGTGACGCAAAGCGTCACTTAGACTATCAAGTAGGTCGGGATTTTCGATAAAATCGGTTATGCGTGCTATACCTACATGATACATCTCTTGGGCATCTCTTTTGGTAATCGAATTCACAGAACACAGGTCAACCAGTTCGTCCGGCACGCCGAAGTCCGCGCGAACCTTGAGTCGTTCAAAAAACTCACGCATCTCCCATTCGGCATACTCATCGAGACCAAGAAGAACACGATGTAGTCTTCCGAAGTCTCGCTTCAACAAAGCGATCTCACCACCAAGTTTCGTTGGACGACGACCACCTAGAACAGCCTGCCACAACACAGCTTGGAAAACGGAACCTTCTTCCAAACTCAACCCAACACATGACAGCAAATCGTACAGTTCGTAAGCTACGTTTCGTATTCTATTGATGTCGAACTGCCGCTTACCACATGGTGTGTTGGCGAGTGCCCAAGTCAGAGACACATCGTCGTTTTCCCTTCCTCTCCTGAATACGGTATCGAAGTTCTCTTTCCACCAGAATACGTCTTGAGGAGCATAATAGTATTTGGATGACAGCAATCCAATCTCTGTAGCCATCACCTCGTCACCCTCTTGGAAAACGGCATCCAAATGGAAAAGCTCATCGAACACTTCATCGAAGTCTACCTTGATTCCCTGTGCGTGCGATAAGCTCTTGGCATACCATCGCTTGGCATCATCCGTTGATCTCACGACGCCCGACGCGATTTCAGCGACAATGTGAAAACACAAGGCTTCGTTGCCCCCAAGTTGTGACTCAACATGGTGACTACCAGCAGTACCAAGTTCTTCTTTCACGTCCTGAACTTCAGTGTTGCCGGTGAGAATGTCCACGTGTCCAACAGACCCCTTGTGGTCTCTGGAACAACGCCCAGCCATCTGAAACAACTCTGACCCTGGTATGTCAGAGTTTCCACGTTTGGTGTCTACGATGATAACGCGATCAACCATTCTGTTTCGACATCACAGGAAGTCCCTCACGAGTTCTAAGTCACTTCTGAAGTTCTCTGAGTGCTGTGTGTTGTTCATATTGATAGGACTCGGATGATAGAGAGGCAGAACTTTTACGGAGTAGCGAGGCGACACGACAATTTCTCCGTGATGCTGGGAGATACGGTTGAGTCCCGTGACTTGCTTGAGCGCGTACCCTCCGAGCGTAACGACGAGTTCTGGCTTCAGTATCTCGATCTCTTGGTCTAAAATGTCACGACAGTTGGATGTTTCGGCAACTTTTGGGGCGCGATTTCCGGGCGTGTAACAGCGGACGATGTTGGAGATGTAGAGACGAGAACGGTCGATTCCTAACACGTCCTTGATGCACTTATCGAAGAACGCGCCTGATGGACCTACGAACGGGCGGCGTAGCTCAACCTCCTTGGCGCCAGGGTTCTGCCCGACCACCATGATGCGTGCTTTCGGGCACATATTGCTGAACACGTTCGAGAGATTGCTGCCAGTCAAGCACCCACCGATGGCGCACTTTCGGCACGCAAAACACTGTTTTTCAAGG
>Ga0208904_1002645_pt1 | contig 11141 bp, 16 predicted proteins | sample AntAceMetag02UKB_FD_184774 | JGI IMG/M metagenome (GOLD analysis project Ga0208904, IMG submission 184774) | Saline lake microbial communities from Ace Lake, Antarctica - Antarctic Ace Lake Metagenome 02UKB (SPAdes) (version 2) | ecosystem: Environmental > Aquatic > Non-marine Saline and... | reverse complement strand
TTCGTGGAAGTTGTTTACTTCTGCGGTGAGCCAGCTGGATGATTTGGCAATGAGATTGGTCGCTGTAGTCCCGTCAGCGTAATCGGAATAAAGCTCGAACAGTTCTACACAATCGTTTGTTCCGTGATAATTAGGCACGACTATAATTCCTTAGCACCTCGCCGCCCCACTTCTCTCTGAATATATTACGATCACGGATAAAGTGCAACTTTTGCCACGCTTCACCCTTCTCGGTAGTGGCTGCATGGTTGGCATGACGCACTACTCCAGCGGGGTTATATTCGCATCTCCAACCCCTGCGGACGGCTCTAGCGCAGTAATCAGAGTCAGAGAAGTACATCCTCATAGCGGGGTCAAGTAATCCAATCTCCTGTATCATCTGCGGGTTTAGTGCTACTGCTGCGAAGGTCAGCCATTTGTAATTGTGCTTGACAAGCAGCGCCTCGTCAGACCGTCTGCCAATTCTATGAACGCCACCTGGAAAAGCCTGCCCCGTTCCCGCGAATATCACGGAATCAGGGTTACACATCTTGACCTGCATCGGTGCAACTATTCCAGCACCGTCTTCAATAGATTTAACCATGGCTTCGATGCAATTCTTTTCTATGACCAAATCGTCATTCAATAGAATTGGAATAGCGTTATGTTCAATAGCGTCACGTATACCGGCGTTGAACGCTTCGGTAAACAGTCCCGGGCCGGTGACAATCAACTCAATTCCGGGGCGGGCTTTCAACGCCACTGAACCGTTATCCAGTATCACCCGTTCGTATTTGTCGGGGATGGATTTGAAGATGGTGTCAATGCGCTTCTGGTTGTTGAATCCGATTGCGTAGATTCTAGGTTTCATCTTCAACCTCGTCAATCAGGTTCCGCAGCCATTCGGGATCTGAACCGTTTGCCTGCATGAACTGTAAGAATCCAACCGCCAATAACTGTGTCTGATGTTCGGTAAGTTCAATCTCCAGAGCGCCATCAATGCCGTGTATGATTTCGTGCATCAATGTTGGCAGCTTCGTGTCACCTTCCAGCCGGTTACTGATTTCGATACCCTTACCATAATCCCAGTGGCCGACAACACCGATAGTTCTATACACAGACTCCATCGTATCGGCTTCCACAACTATTACCGGGTAGTGTATGCCTTGGATATTAACCATCATGCCCCGCCTTTCAATATATCGCGTAGCTTCTCTTCAATCCTGCCGTCAACGTTTTCCACACAGTACGCCGGAAGCTGTCGGGACGAATCCCACTTAGTAACAGCGGCTTCCACCATCACCTTCAAACCCATCGGGCTGGCAACGTTGAAATACTCTTCGGGACGTTTACCCTTCAAATCTGTAGCCTTGATAAACGACAATCCCATCTGTTCACGTTCCTGCGGTGAGATAATGCCAATCAGTTCCCGTTCCTTGGCTGACAGCTTGTCACGGCTCTCTAAACTGCGTCTGATACAGTCCCTGCCTATGACACAGCACTTACACGGTTCGCCGTTAATATCAAGGTGGACTTCGGAGTCAATCGTTATCTCTTTGACATAGTCGCGGCTTCGTGTCCACGCTGGAACCGTTGTATAGAATGTGATGTGCTGAATCTGTAGTGCTTCCGAAAGGTGGCTGACACAGGTATCAGAGCTGACAAGTAACGAAGACTGCTCAATCAAAGCGGCGGTGGCTCTCATCGGGTTAAAGTCCTTTGAGAACTGTACCGGTGTACCGTCCATTATCCAATGCTCACCTGTCCAGAATAACGTCTGTCGTCCTGCTGAAATACATATGTTCACAAGTTCCGAAGTTTTCATATACGATCTAGCCGGCGAGCTGGCAAGGGTCTGAATCATCACGAATTTACCCCAGTGCTTTGATACCTTCTTAGCCCACTTCCGTTCATCCTTGGTAACACAGTAAATAGGTAACTTCTCTTCGGGTGTTACCCTTGTAGGGTCTATGCCACTCCAACCCAACAGTTGATCGTATGCGTTAACATAATCGCTCTGCTGAGTCACGCAAATCTGGGGGTGGATTGAACATGATTCGATACTTCTGAACCCGTCCATCACGTCAAACTGTCTACCCGGTATATCAGACGGGTACTTCTCAAACAAGGCAACGTCTGGAATCCACGCCCCGCCTACTTTGATAAGGTTGGCTGGTGTGTTTGCATCAACCGCCGGCATCGGGCCGAAACGGTGTGATTCAAAGATCCGGTCAATGTGGGGGTTGTTGTACAGCAACGGTGCTGTATTTGCACTGATAGCAACGTCAACCTTGTATCCGTGGTTATATAACCACCTGCAAACTGGCGTCAGGAACAGCGCGTCACCCTGTCCACCGTAGCGGACTAGCAGGAATCGTTTAGCTTTCATCAAACCACCTCGCCAATCAGTTTACCAACTCTCTGAATATAGCTTTCTTGCCTCTGGATCTGATTACCGTCAAGGAACTCGTTGCGCCGTCTGTTACGGTCAAGCAAGCCCTTCCACGTTCTGCGGTGGTCAACCCATACCTCGTTGCCATCCATCATACCCCAACGGCACTTAATCTGCGGGTGCTGATGCGGTACACCATCGTAGAATACAACCGGCCCGTTCGATAACCTAACGTGCCAATCACAGCCTACAATCCCCGGCTGATCCTGCGCATTTGCGTGAACGGCTGAAATATCTCTACCGTCAACCCAGTTAATCCAGCGCGTCCACCACGCTTGAATCGTGGGGTGTTCATCGGCAATCTCCATCATGCGGACGATCTGTTCATTATCCATGAACTCGTCAACGTCTACGCAGAGTAGCCAGCCGTCAACGTATTCTTCCATCAGATTGCGGTCAAGTTCAGCAATGCCACGGCAAGGGGTTTGAATCGTTGTAATATCTTTAGGAATCTTGGAGGCCGTGTCGTCTGTGGAGGATTGGTCAACTATGATTATCGGGTAATTGAATTGTGTCCAGTGGTCAAGCCACGCTTGGATTCGGTCTGATTCGTTGTATACAACCAGCCCGATTGTTAAGTTACTCGCCATGTTCTCGCCTTTCATTGAAGGCGGGGGCGGTTAAACCCCCGCATACCTTTCTTTATCCAGAGTGCTGGGAGAACAGCTTGAATACCCTTGATGCTGTACCGGTGGAAACGGTGAATCCGTAACCGGCTTTGAAGAGGTATCCAATCTTTCCGCGTCTACCCATGTCCTCCTCGATGTCTCCATACATCTTGATAAGACCAGGGTCGTTAAGCGTGTCGCCACCGACTACGCAATTCTTAGTCAGCACGAGGCTGACTCCAGCGTGGGTGCCAACAGTTCCTACGGTGTTGTAGGTGGTGGAACGGTTTTTGCCCGGTTCCTCGAAGAACATGAATCCGCCATAGGTCTTAACTTCTCCAGACATGAAGAAGTCAGGCAGGCCAAGTTCTGCGGCAGAGCTGTAAAACTCTGACTGAGCTTTGAGCGCGTCAAACGCACCCGGAGGGCCAACCATGGCAAACTTGCCATTGTCGAACGGATTCTGCCCGGTTCTCATCAGCCAGCTTCTTATGGCTCTGACGTTCGCGGGCTTGATGTAGGTAACGGAACCGGTATATGCTGAACCCTGAACCGTTTCACCACTGTCATCACAAGCAAACGATACAGCGTCACCAACGGAGGCGAGTTTGTCACCGATTATCTTGTTACGCGACATTGCGGCGGTTCTGTACCATTTCGCAGCGGCAAGGGAGATCGTGTCGAAGTTACTTGCCCAGTTCTGGAAGTTCTCGATGTATTCACCCTGCGCGTACTCTTCGATGGTTCCGGTAACCGTGGACAGGTTTGAGCTGTCGGTTGTGGTCATTGCAGTTCCAGAGCTTAGAGCGGTTGCGGACGGGTCGACATCTTCCAGAATTGCTATTTTCCAGTTAAGCCCCTGTCCCGAATTGAAAACCTGAAACTCCTGCCCCTTGGCGACAAAGGGTACCCAGAAGTTAGCGTATGCTGGCAGTGTATCCAGTACATGCTTTGCGTACGCTACGGGGAGTATGTTAGTACCGTTTCCCTCGGTGGAAAAGCGGTCACTCAGTTCGTAAGGCATGATGTCCTTTCTTTATTTTGAGGCAAACTTACGCTTTAACATCCCAGCAACGCCTTCTGTTCGCATGACTTCAGCCAATGCGGCTTCATCCTGCGTAACTGGTGCTAAGTCAGCGCGTGACATGCCCCTTGTGCTTCCACCCACCGGTGGACGTTCCCCGCCGCCTATTGAGTCCAGGTGGGTTTTCCATTTCGTATCTATCGTATCAAGCAGTCCATTAAGCTCGTCTTCATCAGCGAACGTACCAGCCGCGTCATACAGCGACCTCACCAGATCGCGGTCTGTCTCGGTATATCCAGCAAGCCGTTTCGATACAGCGCGTTCGTACACAATGTCCTTACCCATCTTGTCAATCTGTGCCTGTAGTGTAGTCTGGTTATCGACTGACTTCTGTAGTTCAGCTTGTGCTTTTTCAAGGTCTGACATCTCTGCCGCCTTGCGCTTATCATCAGCTTCTCTGAGTTTGGTAAGTTCGGCTTCCAATTCAGTAGCTTTTCGGGCTTCGGGACGGAGTGTATCAACCTTGGTTTTCAGTTCCGCGAACACCTCCGCGTACTTTTCCTTAGTCAATCCTACCTTTTCCCAAGGCTCGACAATCGCCTCGCTCGGCTCCGGTACACTAACCGGAGTGTCTACAATTATCTGTTCTGCCATTTCGTTACCCTTTCGTTCTCGCCTTCGCCGTGTATCAATATACTACGTTTCCCTAGATGTCAAGTTTTTGACGGATAATCATTCTTATGGAACCCCGCACCCTTCAATTCCACATGACCGTCAAAGCACATCAACCGCTTCAATTCACTACCGCAGTATGGACAGGTCTTCAGCGTTTCCTTGATGGAATGGTATCGTTCGATGGTACGCTTACACCTGATGCATTGGTAGCGGTAATTAGGCATCGGAATACTTATCGTTGACCCCACCTATAAATGTATCCATATACTCTCGCAATTCCCGAATTTCATCAAGCGTGCAATCCTCTATGCCAGATACATCTATCAAGCACCCTTCTCTATCATCTCGAAGTTCTTTAGCGGTAAATCTAGCTACATCGCAAATCTCAAAGATAGCGTTATCTATCGTTTCTCCGGTTTCCTGCCAACACCAAAAAGTGTACCATTTACTATGACTCCACCTACTGTAGCTCACTTCATCCACTTCGCATTCTTCTTAACCCATATAATAATATCATCAGCGGCGTACATCTCTGCTTCCATCGCCGCATCCATAGCGGTTCTAATCTGTGACGGGCTGATTCCAGCCGGTACAAATTCCGCAATCTCTTCAGCAACGGTTGTCAATGCTTCTGGGGTCAATCCAGCCACAACGTTACCCGCTGTAATCCAGCTAGGAGCGGCTGTTAGTTTCAGCCCCTCCACGGCAACCCGATTGGCAATATCTTCCCTGAGTATACCCTGGATAAAATCAGCAGTTTCTCGGTCATTTACCCAGAGCATACCCATTGAGTCATCGGGATACCTTGGAGCCGTGGGGGATGTCTGTCCATCGCAGAACTCTTTCGCAAAGCCGTCAGCGTATAAATCATCGTAACTCTCAATAGACGCGTACTTCTCCACGTTAGCCGCTCCGGTGGTATCGTCTACAGCTTGAACCCAGATTCCAAATGACATCAAACCCCCTTCGGGTCAATCATCCAGCACCGCATGTCATGGTCAAATAATCTGTATTCCAATTTCATCTGCCGTGCAAACTTAATCAAAGCCCGCCGCGTCCCCGGTAACTGGTAATCGTGACCGCAGAGAACCCCGCCGGGTAGTAGCTTATCCCACGACAACCGCAATTGTTCCAGCGTGGAATCGTATTCGTGGTCAGCATCGTTGAATATCAGGTCAAATGGTTCGATGTCAGTCTGTAGCACATCTTCAACAGGTTTGTTAATAAACCGCCACCGTTTCCCGTAAGTATCGGTCAGATCCTCAATCGCAAATCCACCGCGTTCAGGTTGGAACTCACCCTTCTTGACAGGATCGCAACAGGTAACGGTTGCTTCCGGGAACCACTTCAGCCACAGGTTACAGCTCACACCCCAGCCGAAGCCGTAGTCAAGTATCCGTTTCGGGGTGAAGTCCAGCGCGTCACGGACTTCGGTAAGTGATTCCGGCATGTGGTAGGGGTCACCCATTGGCGGCAGTTTGTTCATTTTTTTTTAGCCTTCTTCGCCTTTGCTTTTGCGATAACACCATCAGCTACGGCAGCAGCCTTGGCGCGTTCCTTTGATGCTTTGTTACCGGGTTTGTAAGCGTGTGGCGTACCATCATCACCCCACTGATAAGCTGGCATATCGAAGTAACTAGTTTTCTTTACTGGCATTATTTACCTCCTGTTTTTGCCAAAGTGATTTGTATTTTTTAATATAACAACTTGCGCTACAGAATTTAATTCCCCACATTGCGGCAAGCCTTGTTATCCATCCAAGCGTCTTGGGTTCATTTCGTATTTCTGCAATACGTCTTGCCATCATTTCGGGAGTTATACCTTGAGCCAACCGCTTCTTAACAAGTATTTCCTCTGACGGGTTTTTGTTAGCTTCGCTTATTTTCCTTCTAGTTTCACCTGACAAAGACTTACCCCACATATAACTTTTCTCACCTTTTTGAGCTTCCCCTATTTTCCTCTTGGTTTCTTCCGTATGATGTTTGCCCCACATCGGATGATTCTTACCTTTTGTTGATTCGCTCATTTTTTTATAAGTATCTTCAGAACGATTACCAAGTGCTTTGATCATTCTTTCCCTAGTCTCTTTAGACCATTTTCCACCCCCACCCTTACCACCTATCTTAATATTGTAAGTGTCTTTTCGTGCAATAAATTCAAGGTTTACTAATTCCTTTTCCTTGGCGTATGCTTTCTTTTTGCCATCATATATAAACAACGTCTCGCGGACGAAATTATTTTTACCATATTTGTTGATAGCGTTATAGAGGTATTTACCCGACCCTAAATATTGATCAATATTAATGCTGTTTACAAGATGGACCCCAACGTATATTTTTCCGTTTACATTATTAGTTGTTTTATATACGATATACATTATCTCACGGGTTCCCCCTGCGCTCTGTTGCAGTCTGCGCCATTATTCCCGGTCTGCCGACACCATACCTTCTCAGGTGTTCATACCAGCTGATTCGGGCGTTACTGAATAAGTAGCCAATTATGTGTGTATCCGGACAGGTACACAGCTCTAAGAATCGTTCCGTAGTCCACCCCCTAGCCATGCCGTCACGGACGTAGCGTTCAATCTGGATGCCGTGGCGTTGTAAGTGATCCTGCCAGGCGAGTATTTCACGATGGATTACTGAGGTGATTAGTTCCGGCTCGCCTTCGATTAACTTGACCGGCACCGGCTGCTCGTCAATCATATCACGGTTGATATTCCACAACTCAATGCCCTGTTTGTAATATGATTCGAAATGTTCAATTGTCCAGTCAGTTATCAAATCAACCGTCTGTGACGCGATTTCCTTGGCCTTGCGTCCAGCCCTTACAACAACATCGGTGCTGTCTTCGGTCAACTGCCAGCGGTTCTTACTTATTGTCAACTGTGATTCCAGATATGGGATGAACTCGTCAACAAACCGGGTATCGAAGATTAAACCGACTTCAAGCAGGGTAGCAAGTTCAGTCTTGCCGATGCTGTTATTCAGCGTGTTGTAATCGTCCTTGAGCCGGAGTATCTTACTCTTGGTCATTCTTCAATTTCTCCTGCGCCTGCTTAATCCGCAACTCTGCGGAAGCGTTCACCGCTTCGGGTGTGTCTGCGCCAACGGCTTTCAGTTCATCGTCAACCTGATCGTCTGACCAATCGGGGTGCAGTATTCTGATTCCTGTTTTAGTTGATTCTAAACCAGCCCCACGCAGTATGCTTCTAATAGTTGCCTCTGCTGTCTTATCTTTCGGCAGCTTGACGGGTGCAAATTCGACAGAAGCATCAGCCATAGCCTCGTGTATCTTCAACGCATCTGGCTGCGGAACGGTGGAAAACGGGTTCTTGTCGGTGAACCCAGCTACCTTGCCGTAGTAGGCAAGCATTGCGATTGACGTTTCCATAAGGTCAATCTCCTGCTCCTTGGCATTGACTTCCTTCTCACGGGTTAGATCCAAGGCCGGTGTCATGCTGACTTCGAACGCAACCCCTGAACTCATTGCACCGATGTTGGTCAAATCGCCAACTGAGATTGCGGGTATTCTGGAGGTCTGGTGAATCATACCTAACAGCTTTTCGTAGAAGGTATCCCACGCTGCTGTTTCACTACCACTCCAGCCAATGCGCTCAATCTTAGCAGGATCACCTTTCGCATTCTCTCCAAGTTTAACTATGGTTCGCGGTGTGTATCGTATATCCGCATTCTCGTCATCACAGGTCAGCATAGGCCATATATTCCAGATGATAGCTTCATGCTCATCGGTCATGGTTTCGTTAACCGCTATTAATGACTCCATTATCGGCAATACGTCAGACTTCCCGGTTCCCGATGTCGGGTGATCTGTACCAATCCAGAGGATACAGTCAAGGTAGTCACCCAGAAGATTCAAGCCGTCATCTCCAGTATCCACCAATTTACCGTTCTCTAGCCGTCCGTGGATACCCGGGTAGATTATCTTACCATCTTTGTCCCTGAGATGGCGGGTGATTACTTCCCGAACGTGGATAATATCAGAAGCCCCGCCCATTGCCCGTGACAGCTGGGATTTTATAGGCTCTTCAAGGTAGTCGTAAGCCATTCCAATCGGCTTGCCGTGGGGGTCATCGGGGTCAAGTATCGGGGAAGCGTTGCCAATACCCATGTCGGCGTATGCAATGCCACCGGGGTAGACCGGTCTTAATCTGATGACACCATACCCCGCAATTGATGCAACCTTGGTATTACGAACCATCAGCCGGGGAAGGGTTTTCCACACTGATTTAAGTAAGTCATCCCACGCTTCAACCCCTGTAGTACGGTTAACCGTGCGCCCATACAGCATTGTGGCAATCTTGTCAACAATCACCGCCGTCATTGCTACGGGTGTCCATGCCAGCTGTCGATACGCCTTAGATTCGGTAGTCATCGAAGGCGGGAACTGCGGTTCAATCGTGTTGTCATATAGTAACTGCGCTGTTTTCAGCTCTTGAAGATCCTGCTTGGCAGCTTCGTTGACAATCTGTTCCACCATTTCGGCGGTAATCTGTGATGCATTCATACGGCTTGACTCCTTGTTGTAACCCGCCGGTATCTCCATGCCACATAATTGGCGATGTTATCGCATTCGTGGCTATTGTTATCGTGTACTGGTAATACTTGCTTATCGTTTATTCCCTCTGGATAATGGTAGTTCTCAACTGCCCTTATAATGGAATGGGTTTCAGGCACGTTCAATATTCGTAACCTTATATCACCATTAACGTTCTGGAATCTACCCTTAGCATTAAGTATTCTCTTTATCTTTCCGCTTCTAACCCCGTGGAAATATATGCCATTACCGTTACTGTCTTCGCCCTCATGCTTAAACCAATCGCGGAAACTCTTGCGGGTTTGTTGGTTGCCCTGATCGCCGCCATAAGGATCGCATACATATGCCTCATAACCGTGTTCTGGCTCAAACTTATTAATAAGTCTGTTAACATTTTCCATTTCATTCTTTGCGCCATACAATAACATTGAACGGATGATTACATCTTCTTGGTTGATTTTATTATGAGCAAACCAAGTCAATGCACACGGGTCGCTGAATCCGGGGTCGGCTAATAACACTATTTCCCAACCATTCAAATCAATATCTCCGGGGTCGATTAGGTGCCTGTCGGGGTCGAACATATAATATACCTGCCCCGCAAACACGACAAACTGAGCCATAATATCCTGCTTGAATGACTGCGGATCCATCATCTTCTTAAGGTCGTCAATAACTGAATTAGCGATGAATGGATTATCGTAAGTGCTGGATTGCAAGGAATACCATAGCGGATCTTCGTGCATATCGTAGTAGAAATTATGTCCCACTGGAGTTGATTTTCCAATAATAGTACCCTCGCGCTCAAGAATACGAGCTAGTATCTTCTGTTTAACCTGCGGTCTACACTTAGCCGCTTCATCCCATTCTACAAGGTCAACGGGTTCTGCATCCAATGATGTCAGCTTTTCAGCGGACTTGAATTTAATACGGGAACCCCACGATTTCTGGTTAGCAACTATGGTTTTCTCACCCTTCAAATACTTCCACTTCCCTCTAATCCAGGGTATCTTATCCAGTGATTCAAGCGTGTATTCAAGGTTCTGATGTCCAAGGTCGTATGTAGGTGTGACTATCCATATATTCTTATGCTGTTGCATAAATCCATATACAGACGGCTGGAAGAACGTCTTACCCCACCTGACCCCGCATGTCATCTGAATGTATCTATGTCCAGCGAACAGCGCGTCAATAATCTTAAGATGCCCCGGATGAGCCGCAAAGATCCTATTCTCTTTCGACCCCCTGACACTGACAGGAGCCGCCCCACGGGTTTCGATGAGTGAGGCATCTGGAGAGTAAAGCCCCGTGAGGACGGCCAATCTGTCGAACGTATCACGCCGGGTGAAATCTATCACTGTACAAACAGCCAGCCTACGAACGCACCGCAGAGGTCACAAGCTATGTCCATAAAGTCACCTGTTTTGTTGCGGATCATTACGTCATACACTTCCTTCAGCAGTCCAATGAACACCGAAGCACCCACTGCCTGTAACCGGGTTAATCCGAAGTGTACACCGAGTATTACAAGGACAGCGGATACAAAGAAGTGCAGTGTGTAGCAGAATGATTCCCAGTCCACTCGGTCTTTAATCCAGCGGAAAAACCAATTCATTCTCCGTTACTCCTGCGCCATGTGTCGAATCCACAATAAGCGGCTACCAATCCATATGCATACGGTGCCAGCTGTACCGCAATAGCTTCCTTGGCTATCAGCAGGGCAATCCACGCCAGTGACATGACCCCCACCATCAGGAACCGTTTACTCTTGATGTTCCATTTCATATTAACTCTCCGCTCTGTAAGGGTTGAACCACGTTGCCAGCACTGCTATTATCAACAATGG
>Ga0208904_1002641_pt1 | contig 11145 bp, 12 predicted proteins | sample AntAceMetag02UKB_FD_184774 | JGI IMG/M metagenome (GOLD analysis project Ga0208904, IMG submission 184774) | Saline lake microbial communities from Ace Lake, Antarctica - Antarctic Ace Lake Metagenome 02UKB (SPAdes) (version 2) | ecosystem: Environmental > Aquatic > Non-marine Saline and... | reverse complement strand
GTCGTAAATGCCCGCGATCACCACTTCGGGTGGTAAGAAACGGTAAAAATCCTGAACCTGGTCCAGCTTTTCCTTGTCGGCCTCCAGCGATTGTTGAAGCTCCCGGATCTTTTTGACGATCTCCAAGGTCTCGTCCGGTTTCTGCTGTCCGGTTGGCAACAAAGGTAATGCTCCCCCCGCTTTGGGTCGTGGCCCGCTTGATGGACAAAAACGCCGTTGTCAACCGGGTGTCCCATCGACGATGCCGTGGTCAGATAAGTGGTCCGATACCTGTCCTGGCTGGCAATAGGCTTGGCCACCTTCATCACCTCCTCGAAATTCCTCAGCCAGGCGGCCTCATCAATATACAGGTTGCCGGTGAAGCCTTGGGAATAAATAATCGAGGGCGTCAGAAAATTCAGCGGTACCCGCCCCTTGCTTGTCTCCAGAATAATTACATCCGTCCCTTTCAACTTGATCCCGAACTCGAGTTCAGACATTCTCTTGATCTCCTGCAGGATGATCAGTTCCGCCTCCTCCTCCCGGCGCACCCACCCAAACCGCGCAATCCAGGAATAAATTGTGGTCCTTCGCACACCCAAGACCCGCCCGATCTCCTGGGGCGTTACCCCCTCAACCTCAAATAAGTCCTGCGCCTTTTTGATCACCTTGTCCGGATACATATTCATTCCCCCTTTGAATCGGGATCAATTCTGCTGGATCTCACAGATGCATGTGTCAACTGAACCTGAGTTCTCAAAGTCGATACAAAATGTAAGATCCGGGAGAGTGCCGTCAATCCAATCGTTAAAATCATGGAAGCATTCGAAAGTGTGAAGAATTCGTTTATCCTGACTTTCGGATCTTTTCTGCCTGATGTAGTGATAGGCTTTTAAATCGATTCTCTCTTTTAATCCGTTCATCTCCACATCAAGAATCGGATATAATCGTGGATCAATCTCAATTAATTGGTTACAACCCGAATGTAACTGTTTATGAACGTAAAAACGCGAAATGTAGGTTCTGGATAAACTATAAATTGCCGAACCAACAACGAGTCAGAAGAGCGTGCGCTGACAAGAGAAAGAAAGCAGTCTTGAAAGCGCGTATCAAACAGGCCCAGTTGTTAAATGTCAATTTTGACGAAAACGACCGCAAAAAGCTTGGGAGATTTTTGAAGTCTGAGTAGCGGTTCGGTTTTGATGAGGCAAAAAGGGTGTATTTGGAACTTACTGGCAATAATAAAGCCCCGAGAACCTTGAAAAGGGATGAATATCTCTTGGATGTCGCATTTGGATTTTTTAAAAAACGGGGCGCAACAATTCTTGATGATGTCGTACCTCTGGATTGTGTCAGTTTAATTTCCTGGTTAAAGGCGAAGGGATTAAAGCGATCCAGTATCCAAAACTATTGGAAATCTGTTTCAAAAATCTACACAAAGCTGCGGCAGATGAAGCTGATCAAACTCGACAATCCAATGGAAGACGTTGAATTGCCGAAGGACGGAAATATGGTTCGTGAACGCATCCCGACCATAGAGGAAGTGCAGTCCATCTTATCTTACCTGGATGCGCAATCAGTGAAAAGTACCTACGTCTCACCGTTAAACGCAATCATCCGTTTTGCTTTGTACACCGGTTCACGTATTGGGGAAGTGCTGCATGCAGAGTGGGGAGAATTTAATTTTGAAACCGGCTATTGGCATTTAAAGAGAAAGCCTGATTGTCCGGGTATCGAAGGAATGGGATGGTCTCCCAAATGGGGCAAGTCCAGATTTGTCAAACTTTTTCCCGAAGCGTTGAGCATTTTGGAGGATATGCCCCCGCAGCAGACTGTCGGATATATCAAAGGCGATAACGGAAATCATCTCGCAATTCCTGCCAAGTTTGTCTTTCCCAAAAAGCAGGTATTAATCGCCGATAACTGCAAAATGAAATCTAAGAGCGGTCATTACAAGTGCATCCGGTGTCGTGAATATGAGGAAAAAGAACTCTGTGAACACAGGATTGTGGTTTATTCAAGGTGCGATTCAGTACAGACTGCCTGGGGAAGTCTTTGCCGCAACACTGGTATCAAGGATCTGCACATTCATGACCTGCGCCAGTTTTTCAATAGAGTGATCCTGCAGGAAAAACTGGGCTTCACTCCCGAGGAATCGGGACATTTCATCGGAAATTCTGAAGGGGTCAATCGGGAGCATTATAGTCCGATTTCGATTGAGACCTTTGATAGAAAAATATCCCAAAAGAGTTTTGGTGATTTAATCAACGGACAAGATGCTTATCTGAATTGTAAATATCTGGAACCCGGTCACAGGGGGGTCACAAAAACGGTGATTTGGATACAGGACCACCCGCAGGTGTCTGAAATAATTGGTCGGAGTGAGAGGATTTAAACCTCTGGCCCCTGCCTCCCGAAATTTAGGGGCTAGATGACGAGGTGATTCTGATTTGCTATATTTTTAACAATAAATTCAGTTAATTAAATTTGATTATTAAACCAATAATTGAAGGGATTTGTCTTTCATAAGGCACTCAACAGGTACTCAATGGGCAGTATTCCGTCAGTATTTCGTCAGTCAAATTTCTGTTTCAAATTTAAGAGCTTTTTGCGATATGATTTAAACTAACTCAATTTTAATACGTTTCCCGATAGCATGAGCTGCTCTTTCTATGGTTTGCAAAGTGACTGAGGTGTTCAACGGATCAAGAAGTCTATTCAGCGAGGAGCGACTAGTGTTCAGATTTTTTGCCATAGATGTTTTTGAGATCTTTTTTTCTTTCATATGTTGGTCAATCTGATATGCCAAAACTCTTTTTACAGCAACAGCCTCAGCATCTGCCAACAACCCCTCTTCTTCTAAAAAATCATCAAAATCGCTGCCAATATTTTTATGTTTCATTTTTTACTCTCAAATTTTTAATTCGGTCTTTAGCCAGTTTAATGTCTCCAGATGGTGTCTTCTGTGACTTTTTTATGAAGTCGTGCAGTATGACTAATATGTCTCCAACAACCGTAAAAAGAATCCTTGCAATACGTTGTCTCAGGTGAATCCGGATTTCCCACAAATTTGTATCAAGCTCACGTACCAAGGGCATACCTAACGGCCAGCCATATTGGACCGTTTTTATATCTTCACCTATAGTTTTCTTGGTCTCTGCATCAAGATCTTTTAACCACTCCCGGACAGGCTCGCGTCCGGAATCTGTCCGAAAAAACGAAACATGCAATTTTGAATATGTGTCCATATGAATATATTGGACCAAAAATGGTACATATGCAAGTTATTTAGTTGCCGGTAGCGAAAAAAGATGGATTTAAATGACATCTCATATGGGCGTCTGGTCATCCAAAATATTATTTTCCCCGGAAAGCTAAGAATAGAGAGGCTTAACAAGCGATTTCCACCCAAAATCCCACCTACTCCTTTCAAGCAGCTGATCTATAATAGTATTTGAGCATCCTATTAAGCCGGTGACGACACTTGAGGCCGTGTTGAATGGGACCGATGGGTTTTTGATTGTTTTTCGGGCTATAACCATTTGTTGGTAAAGGTTCGGGACAGAAATAATATTTTGACCTTACAAGTAACGGACGACAAAATCGTATAAAATTCACTGTAAATCCTTTCTATTCTTGAGATAGCAGCGAATTTACTTTTTTTACCCCACGAGAGTTGCGTCTCCAATCTCAAATTTTGGCTGTTTTCCTTAAATCACTCCTGAAATATCCCCCCAAAAAAATACCGTTTGAGTTATTGCTTACAATTTATCGACAGGAAAATGTCTCTATTTTCGCCTTGATGCTATTTTGACGATACACAGGTACACCGAATGGGATACAGAAATTCAGGATGGTTCCTGAGGATACCATGAAGTCCTAATTTTACTGGTCGGAGTGAGAGGATTTGAACCTCCGGCCCCTGCCTCCCGAATTAGACAGACGGGAAAGGGAGATTAAGCCCGATTTTGGAAAGAAGTATAATTTTTTCAGTCAACTATATTTGATTTAATAACCAGAAATCGAAGGGATTTGTCTTTCAAAAGGCACTCAACAGGTACTTGAATGGCACCCTCTCGTCAGTATTTCGTCAGTCGATTCCATCTGTTTTCACAAAAAATCTCATTTCGCTTTGTCAGTAGTGTTTTAGTATAGGATATTGAGAGATCGATATTGATTTTTGGAAAGAGACCTGTAATAATTCTATTCTGTATTCTAGAATCTAGAACAAAGAATGGGGTTAATAATGAAACCACAAGATGTATTAGTTTTATTAAAACTGGTGGCAATTGGTCCGAGCGCATGGTCTTATGCTGGACTATCTGCGTCTCTTGGTATGAGTTCTTCGCAGTTACATTCTGCGATCAAGCGAGTCAAGAAGGCAAAACTGGTTTTTGAGAAGAAGAAAACGATTGTGCCCAACATCAGAAATCTAACTGAGTTTTTGGTTCATGGTGTAAAATATGTTTTTGTTGCAGAACGGGGTGAATTAACTCGGGGAATACCAACCCGATACGCGGCGGCGCCTATGAAAAATCAATTATTGGAGACCGCTGAAGAACCCCCTCCTGTATGGCCTGACCCCGCGGGGGAAGTGCGGGGTGTCTCCTTTGCGCCAATATATAAACTGGCCCCAGATGCAGCCAGGAAGGACAATACGCTCTACGAGCTACTTGTATTGGTTGATTCGGTAAGAGATGGTCGAGCTCGGGAACAGGATATTGCAAAAAAAGAATTGATCAAGCGGCTGGAATCTTATGGATAAAGGAACTAATCCAAATATAGCAATGTTGGAACTCGCAGTTGAGTATTTGGGGGACTTGGCTGAAAGAGTCGTGTTTGTTGGCGGTTGCACAACAGGATTGTTGATTTCAGACAATACGGCTCCGGCCATCCGGGTCACTCAGGATGTGGATGTTATAACTGATGTTGATTTAAAGGGATACTATAAGCTGCAGGAAAGCCTTCGTGATAAGGGCTTTAATGAGGACTTGCGTTCTGATGCGCCAATTTGCAGATGGCGGAATGGTGAAATCACGCTTGATGTAATGCCGGTGGATCCCCATGTTTTTGGATTCGGGAGTGAATGGTTCAAGCCAGCCCTTGAAGCAGCGCAACTGATATCTCTGCCATCTGGAAAACAGATTAAATTGATTACAGGGCCATATTTTCTTGCATGCAAGTTCTCTGCTTATGAAAGTCGAGGGGATGGAGACTATCTGTTAAGTCATGATATTGAAGATATTGTTGCTTTGTTGGACGCCCGTGAGGAGCTGACAGAAGAGATTTTGACCAGTGACATGGACCTCAAATCATATTTAAGTGAGTGCTTCGATCACTTGTTGAGAGATAATCGATTTCTTGAGGCGTTGCCCGGCATTATGCCTGGTGATGCAGGTTCTCAAGCGAGAATCCCAATTGTTCTTTCTCGAATTGAGGCTATTTTGAATCAAATTAAGGAAAGCTGATGAAAACTGGGTAACAGTGGTTTTCAAACGCCCCTCAGCTCAAACTGAATTAATCGATCAAGTCAATTCTGTCTTGAAAGTGGTTAATTAACAGACATTGTCTACCGCCCTTCCTTCCGCAATAATTATCTGCACCCTGCGTTGAAACTTTGACTAATTGAGATGACGATTTCCGATAAGCCACCAGCCAATTGCAGAAATATCGATTGACGAAGAAAGATTCAGCATATCTGGATAAAGCTCACCATTAAAGATTCTTAGATAGAGTCACTCTTCATTGATGCAACCGCAGCTTAGTATTCGCTCTTTAGGTAATCTTAAGGAGGTTAACTTTACATAAGAAGGTAATCATGTAATGTTTGCCCCCGCTTGTTGACACTAAGACGATTACTCAATGTGCACAGCCTAAAAGCAGATTGTAAGGATATTTGGTGCAAGAATTCCTGATATAAAAAACAAACAAAATAAAAATTTTCAAACAAGAGAGACAAGATGTCTCAGCAACTATTTCCAGAATGGAAAAAGTTCAACAGAATATAAAAACGAAAACTTGGAGATTCACGGTAAAGGTCCCCAACGGAGACATAAGTATCGTTCAGTCCTTAAAATTAGAAAAGGATTGAATTGAACCTCCGGCCCCTGCCTTGTAATCCGGAAAAGTGCGGAGGTGATAAAACACGGATGTGGGAATTATACCCAATATTCAGTATGTTAAACCTTTGTCTGAAACTCGAAATTATGTAGATTTTGTTGCAGAAAACACACTGACGTCAGTTTTTCGTCAGTCACCACATGGAAGTTTCACCTAAGGCTGGTATTCAAATATCTGAATTTATTGGTCGGAGTGAGAGGATTTGAACCTCCGGCCCCTGCCTCCCGAAGGCAGCGATGTGCTAATTTATTGATTTGCATCAATTTCCCTCTATTTCCTTCTATTACTTCTATACATTGTGAATATTGATATACAGCGATATTTAGATGATACCTGATTTCCCTTGACTTCCTCCTATTTCCTGCTATTTTTTAATAAATGTTGGGAATACTGTTGGGACCAAAAGTCGGAAAAAGTGCAAAATGAACATTGCCTTAACAACCCAAGGGCCGGAAAAAAGGGGTTAAATTTGAGAAAATGAGGTGAGAATGAAAAAATTTAAAAGAGTAAAAACAAAGTATGCAGGTGTTTACTATATTGCAGGTAAGGCCAGTAGTGGTAAGCCAGAGCGGATATATTACATTTCATACCGAATAAATGGAAAACAAATTGAAGAAAAGGCTGGAAGGCAATACAGCGATGCTATGAGCGATGCCAAAGCCAATGCAATTAGAGCAGATAAAATCCGCGGGAAAGTCTTACCCAACAATGAAATCAGAGCACAGAAAATTGCAGAACAACTTGCTGAACAAAACAAGTGGACGATCAATCGTTTGTGGGATGAATATAAGAAAAACAACAGCCCCAAAGGCATTGATATTGATGAGGCACGTTTTAAAAAACACATTGAACCTGTCTTTGGAGAAAAGGAGCCAAGTGAGATTTTTGCTCTCGACATCACCCGTTTTAAAAGCAAACTTGGAAAAGGAGGACTAAAACCTGGTTCGGTCGGTCGGACGATGGAAATTCTTAGACGGACAATTAATTTCGGTGTTAATCTACAATTGGTTTCTCCAGTTACATACAAAATAAAGCTACCAAGAGCGAATGATGAAAAAACCGAATCTTTAAGCCCAGAGCAGTTTGCAAGGCTTTGGGAGGTGCTCGAAGCAGAAGCAAATATACAGGCTGCTAATATGATGAAGCTGGTTCTATTTACGGGGTTACGCCGGGGAGAACTGTTCAAATTAAAATGGGAACATATCGATTTTCAGCTTGGTTTTATAAATCTGGTTGATCCGAAAGGGAAAGTTGATCAGAAGATCCCAATAAATGAGATGGCAAAAAATCTATTGAATAATCATGAGAGGCAGTATCCGAAGAGTCCATTTGTTTTTCCCGGAAAGGGAGGCCAACAACGAACCTCAATCAAGAAGCCTGTCAATCGTATCCGTGACGCAGCAGGGCTCCCAAAGGATTTCAGACCTCTTCATGGATTGCGTCATGCATTTGCATCTATGCTTGCGAGTTCGGGACAGGTGGATATTTATACGCTTCAGAAGCTCTTGACTCATAAGGATCCGAGGATTACTCAACGCTACGCTCATTTAGTTGATAAAGCTCTAAAACGAGGAGCTGACGTTAATGCGGATTTGATAAGAGATCTGATTTCCAAATCCGACAATGTTATCGATATAGACCGTGCGAAATAAGATAAAATAGAGTCAAAATCAGTCATTAGTTAATCAGGTCAAGTTAAATTAGATTGAAAATTGTGTATTTATAACAAAATATTATATGGTATCGGCTGAGGGTTTTAATCTTTGTGTATTTCTCAGTTCGCTCCTTAGCGGCCCAACCATCTTTCAAGTCGCTGAGGGAGCGGGAGTAGCTCAGTTGGCTTAGAGCATCATCCTTCCAAGCTGAGGGTCGCGAGTTCGAGTCTCGTTTCCCGCTCCATTAGCCGACAATAAAGACTTACAGCTCCATCTAAACCCCGAAATACCCCAAGCCTCACTGAAACCTGATCAAACTTGAATTGTTTTATTATCAAACATTACAGAAGCATACTGCCTGTTTCCCCCTGTTTTAAACAGTCCAAAAAGCTCAGATATTTATAAAAATTCTGAATCCAAACCTGAATGAAATAAGTCAAATTCATTTCTTAGACAATAAGATATCTCAATTTTAGAATGATGAATTTATTAGCCAGGTAGAAAAAGAGAGGAAAGCCTGTGGCTATTAAAAACTACACTTCCCAGGTACCAGCAAAACGCTCGATCGATTACCTGAAACTCAGCTTGTCAAAAATGGAGCCCGAACTGTCATCAAATTGTACGATGAAGATCAAAGGATCAATGGGATTTGCTTCGTTATTCCGGTTAATGGAAATGACCTGGCTTTTAAACTGCCGGCCAGGATCCCCGAATGTGAAAAGGTATTGATATCCAATATGGGGCCCAGAACCAGGCCGGAAACCAAAAAGAAAATCCCTCAACAGACAGAAAGAGCCGCCTGGAAAATCCTTTCTGATCGGGTTGAAGCTCAGATGGCCATGATTGAACTATCTCAGATTGAAATTACTGAGGTCTTTCTATCATACCTATACGATCACAGGACTGATAAGACTTTTTTTGAGAAACTCAAGGTTAAAGGGTTCGGTAACCTGCTTGAGTATAACGAATAGGTAAACAAGTGTTCTATCCTTCTAATAATTTTGGTTAAATGATTGCATTTCCATGTTTCAGTTAATTGACAAATAGAGTAGTATGGTATTTAATACGTCTTGGCATTAAATAAAAACTGGGATAAAATGGAATCAGCCAGACAATTGAGAAGAAAGGCCGAGAAGGAGAAAAAGAAGCCAGTCCTAAAAAACGGGCCAGTGTCAGAATTACCACCTTCTCAACAAATGCTGTTATCCAATATCAAACCAGGCAGTAAAATGTTCACTGGTGGAAATGGGGCCATGCAGTTATCTCAGGAAGGAGATAGGACATCAGTATCTATTGATACCAGTAAACTAAGACCGCCTGAAAAACAATATGTTGCTGATTCATTCACGATCGATACGTTTATTGGGCATTCAGACCTGTATTTCGGCAAAAAATCACCCCGGGATAGAAATGGTGATTTGCTTAACTGTATTGCAGTCCGTTTTTCAAACAAACTTTTGAAAGATTTGGTTCTGAAAGGCCATAAAGATTTCTATGATCCATTACTAAAGGAATTTCCAGTAAGTAGCGATCATAGAAAACAGTTCGGTATTGTATTAGAGGAACAGTTTCCTATTAGCCAGGACAGTCAGCACTTCGTTTTTGCGAATTTTCTATATGCTGCACATAGCGCAGACGTTGGGGAGTTGATGTTTTACGGGATCTCTCCAGCTTATATTCACCATATGTTATCCGGGAAACCGGCAGTCTTCGCTCCGGATTCAAATGGAGTAGACGGTATTATTACAATGATAGTACCTATTGACTTGCTGTCATATATTTATCAAATAATTATCGAGACGAAAAATGAGTTTAGATAGTTTTTTAAACGAAAACTTTGAATTCATAAAAGATAAACAGCCTTCGAATATAGATGATTATACATCTAGTTTCGGTGGTTTTGAATTCGATAGTGACATCTACGATCAGGCAATGCAACCGATCATCCAAGTAGCTCAAACAGCGACTTCCTCACTTGAAGTCCCCATTGCAGATATCATGTCTGTGCTGAAAGCTGAAAATGATCAACTGCAACTGCAGGGGTATAATATCATCGAAGCGGTTGACATCGAAGGTTTTAATCTCAAGAAAAAACTGAAGATCCAAGTTTTTACCGATCGAGAGCTTTCAGTTTTCAATGTCGTTTCTATTCCCACTGAGTTTGTATTTCCATATACCCAGAAATATGAAGACCTATACCCCGACCTATTCGATGAACTGGGTAGTCTTTGCCGTATGATAATGCTTGAAGAGGATGAAAACCTGACTTTCGATGCTATATTACTGAAAAAGTCTCTCCAGAATTACTTTGAGCAAGCAGCATAATGGTGCTAAAGACTCGCGAAGTGAAGGCCTCGTTAAAAAAGAAAGGGTTTATTGAAGATAAAACAAAGGATCATTATTTTTATTACTACCAGTTTGAAGACAATAAAATATCATCAATCCACACAAAAGTTTCTCATGGGGCAAAGGAAATCGACGATGGCCTAATTGCTATGATGGCTAGACAAACGTTCTTGAGCAAAAAGAAGTTTACCGATCTCATCGAATGCCCCCTTACCAAAGAAGGATACCTGGAACACTTACTGGTTTCAAATCTGATTCCTAAAGAATTCAAAAATTAAGAAAACCAACCTCAGTTTCTACTGGTGCCAAACCTTTTGGTCTAAGTTCCCCACCATTTGAGACGCACTATTCATTGTTTTACTATCTTCCAAGGCGTCAGGACCCTGACGCCAAATCCAATCATTTTCGGCTACTTCTTTTTCAGTTCGCTCAACCAGACGTTTTCAGTTATCTAATCCGGATCTTGATGTCTCGTAACCGTTTCGTACATATCAATGACTCTATCAACTAATTTATCGATTTCAACGTCAGTTGATGAATTCACTGTTGCAGCAACACTTCCCTCATCACCTTCGGCTGGTATTCGTGTGATGTCTTCTGTGAACTGAATAAACTCTAATCTGATTTCTTCAGGAAGATTATCTGCATTGAGGTGCGTCAGACTTTCCGCATAGGCATTTATCAGTCTTTCTCTTCTAGTTCCTGAACCTGATAGTGACTGAATTGCATCATAAAATTTTTCATCTTCATAAGACATAGATTTCTCCATTTAGGTTATTAAGACCGATCGCAACCGGTCGGGATCTTCCAGGATTTTGCTGGTTTCACCGTTTACCATGCTTCAGGGACTGGTAACCAATCAAGTATTTGAAGCAACTTTAAGCTTTTGATCACCTACAACCATAAATTTGGGACAAGTTTATTCTAACAAAGAAAACCATCCCCTATGGGGATGGTCAGAGGCCAAGGGCTTTGCCATTTGGTCGACTCAATGTTAATACTCTTGGTTAAGTTGTTCCCGCAACATTAACTCAGGAGATAACAA
>Ga0208904_1002640_pt1 | contig 11147 bp, 11 predicted proteins | sample AntAceMetag02UKB_FD_184774 | JGI IMG/M metagenome (GOLD analysis project Ga0208904, IMG submission 184774) | Saline lake microbial communities from Ace Lake, Antarctica - Antarctic Ace Lake Metagenome 02UKB (SPAdes) (version 2) | ecosystem: Environmental > Aquatic > Non-marine Saline and... | reverse complement strand
ACTCATTCACCAATACAAATTGTCAAATGAAGGAAACAATTTGTGGGGGCGGGGCGTATTTTTTTAATAACACTCAATGTTTTGGTTATGCGTTTGGACTTGACAGACTTGCAGTTTTGATGAAGGGTGACTTTGAAAAAAAGAAAAAAATGGTTTTGTCAATTTCCGAAGATAAAGAGGCTATTAGAATTGCTGAAAAATTACGAGAGAATAATAAAAATGTTTATTTATGGACCGGAAAAATTGGGAAAGGTATGGATTATGCAAATTCAAAAAGTGTTGAAGAAGTTATTTTTGTTGGACCCGAAGAGGTAAAGAAAGGTAAATTCAAAATTAGAAATATGGTTAGCGGGAAAGAGAAGTTTGTAAAAATATAAAATTCTTAATTAATTATCAAAATTTTCACTTGCTCTTGCGACCATTGAACATTCATCTGGGATTGGCTGATTGCCCCACTCGTCTTTACATTTTATGTAGAAGTTTGCTTTTGTATCCCAATCTGTAAAATGTGCTCTTCCGTCGACTACTGTCATTTTTATCCCGTCGTCAAATAGATAATTGCAATCAGCGTTACCATACACGCACTCTGCATCTTCTGAGGTTATTAATTTTAGAAAATTTTCTTCGTGGTACGCGCGTGTGATTAGTGGAGCTATCCTATCTGATTCTACGGTAAAAGATATTGTTGTTTGGTCTTGATTTCCGCCTAGGTCGATGCACTTTATGTAGTAGAAATAATCTCCCGCCGGTAAATACAATTCCTGTTCGTGTTCTCCATCTGCTTTGTAGGTTGTATAAAATGGTATGTAGCTGTCCGGTTCATCTGTATCACTATATTCGCAGGTTGATTTTCCCTCTTCGTATCCTGCTGAAGTTTTTGCGGTTAATTTTACTTGTACTACATCTGTTGAGTCCCTTATCAATCCACTTGGCCCTGCTTCGTTTAGCACTAGCTCCCTGGTTCCCATTAGCGAAAATTCGTACGACTCTTGATTTCTTGCTCTATCGTTTTCTGGCATATTTTGCTGGTCCTCGCATCTAAAATAAAATTTGTTTTCTTGGCCATCTTTTAGTCCTGTTAATGTTGTCTCGCACTCGTATAGTCTTCTTGCGTTCATTTCTATGACGTTTGACTTACATGACATTTGCTCTTCCATTTTCTCGTAGGCTTGATCACTTCTGCTCCATTTACATAATGATGGTTCGTTTATGTATAGCTTTACTCCTGTCGAGGTTGTGCCATATGCGATTGGCATCCCGTTTATTATATCTGTTGTGATTATTTTCGGAGGAGTTGTATCTGGGCCTTTGTCAACGCAGAATTGGAATACAAAACTTGCTGTATTTTCTACTCCTTCAGTAAACGGAGTAGCTCTGCCACTAGCATCTGAACTCGCTCTGTTTGCTGGGTCGCCATTCCCATTTGCGTCCATACATCTAATAAATAATTCGAATTCGCCATCATTTTCTAAAACCGGTGATTCCTCTTCTGCGACATTTGCTCCTGGTAAACTTAAAACTTGAGAATGGTTGTATCTGTATAGGTTGCTTCCTCCAAAGTCGAATTGCATTTCTGCGAATGTTGCTTTTCTCTGATAATCTAATTTACATCTTGCCGGCTCGTCTGCACTTATTCCGAATGATAGTGGAGTGTAGGCTGGTATGCATCCGTCGACTGATTTATCATAAACTATTCTGGCGCCTCTGTCTCCTGGACTTGTGAATGTTACTGGTGCATAATTGAAGTCAGTTAATAACGCAACCTCCCACTCTGTAATAACTGGTGGTTTCACATCTTTTCTGTTCAGCCATGCGCATTTTTCCTCTTCTGTTCCTGGGTTTATTAATTGGCAAGATTGTCCCAAGCTCCTACATTGATATTCTGAGCAGGGTAAATTATCTTGATTGTTACATTTTTCACAATTTGATCCTCCCGTTGGTGCCTCCCATGGCTGACAATTAAATCGAATTACTTCCGTTGATTCTTGTTTGTACGTTGCTAAAAAGATTGCTACTGCTATTGCTCCGCCGACGACGAATCCTGCTGTGCTTGCTTGCATGCCTAGAAATTTGCCGGTAGCCTCGTTCATAAATAGCATATGTCTTGAACTTACCAGGTTTGTTACACTTCTTCCGGCGAAAACCCCTGCGCCCAAAGACATTGAAAGTGAATCTACTAAAGCTTCATTCTCTGTAAACATTGGACCTAAAAGTGATATTGCTCCGTAGACTATTCCGCCCCACGCTGCACCTTGAATTAATCCGCCATACCATGACGATGTTGAATCTGTAAGCATTGAGAGAAAACCTGCTCCTTCTGGACCTGTAGGAGTTTCTGCTCCTGGCATAACGCTATTTCCTTTTGGGGTGAATTCTCCTATATTTTCTGTTGTTATAGGAATGCCCTGTGTCCCCTCCCCCAGTGGCTTAAAGTATGCAGACGCAGTATTTCCCTTCATTGTCCCGTCTATTCCATTATGGGTATATCCACCCCCTTTAGTAAATTGATGCACTGAATAAAAACCATAATCATTTGCTGCGGCTGCGGCTGTAGATGTGGGAACAAGAGCCGCTGATCGTTGCCCTCCAAGATAATATTTAGAACTTACCAACTCGCTAAAAGCAATCATTCCAGCTAATAAAATAAATATTTGGGCAAAAACTAATATATACGATGAACCCCTTTTAATTCTCATACGTAGAATAAGATATTCTGGTTTATAAATTTTAGTTTATTGATGAGCCGATGTTATAGTCTTTTACTCATTCAATTTGGATAAACTTGCCCTGGTGAAAATCCAGCAAAAGTTGGATCTACTGTTCCTTTTGTATTTATATCAGATATTCTGAATATATCCTCAACTGGAATATCGACTATCCTCTTTCCGTTAAAAAATCTTACGGTGCCCTCTATATATTCTACTACGCTTCCTGATATGTCCCCACCCCCGGCACTCCTCTTAAATAATATAAAATCGTCATCTGAATATGGAGCTGGAGTTCTCGTCTGAGCTTGTGCCCCCTGATATCCGCCATTGACTGTGTGCATTTGTCCACCTGCGGCGTTTCGTGCTTTTTGACCAACGTAAGAACCTACTCCCGTTGAAAATACATCGACTGCAAAACCTTGAAGCAAATTTGTTCCACCCGTTGAACATCCAGACAATGAGGTTGATACTGCAAGTATTGAGGCCAAGGCTAATCTTTTTAATCTTGATGAGTTTCCGCGAGAGTTTCTAGAAAAAGCTTCTTTTGCGTTTGGTGCATAATCGTTTTCCATATTGGTTTTATTGATTTATTTTATCACCTAGCTACTGGAAACATTGAGAATTAAGGGTATATAAGTTTTGTTATTGTGCGGGAGTGGTGAATTTTGGGTTATGCTAGGTCTTTTTTTATTTTTAGAATTTGTTTTTTGAGAACTGGTAAATCTTTTTTGATTAGCATCCATACTCTTTTCATGTTTACTCCAAAATATACGTGAGTTAAAAAATTTCTTGCCTCTATAAAATTTTCCCACTTTATTTCTGGATATTTTTTTCTAATTTCTTTTGGTATTTGATTCATGGATTCTCCGATTATCGCTAATCTCCTTATAATTGCATCTTGATTTTTCTGACTTTTTTTGAAACTTATAAAAAATAAACTTCTTGAATATTTTTCTATTAAAGAAATAGATTTAATTATGTCTCCTACATACAGCCTTATATCTCTCTTCATATTATTCTTACCTCGTCTGCTAGAATTTGTTTTTTTATTATTGGCTTGATTGTTTCATATTCGACTAAGTCTACTTTCTTATTTAATGTTTTTTCTAGTTTTATTTTTATTTCTATTATGTCGAACAAACTCATGTTCTTTCTTGCTTTAATTAAAATATCTATATCGCTCCTTTTCCCTTCTTCACCTCTTGCGTAGCTACCGAAAATTCCTGCTCGTTTTATGTTATTCTTTTCTAGAATGTTTTTTATTTTTTTTATTATCTTTGCTTCCATATTCTTTTTTAGGCTTGGTTATTTATATATTTATTGAACCAAGGAAGTTAAAAGGGGATTAGCAGACACTTTCGCTATTTACAGTTTTTATGTATCTTGTTTGTCGTGGAGAAGTAATCCTGAATATCTATACATTCTTCTTAATCCATAAAGAATAATTTAAAAAGAATTTTTTACTTAGATTTATTAATTAACATGGGTAAAAAAAGACGTGATTTGTGGTTTGTGGCATTCCTGGTTTTAGGTGTTGGACTGTTTGCATACTTTCTTTTCGAGTTTGGCAAAGAAGCAGTTAGCCTTATTTATCAGAATATTAATTTTAAATATCTTGGAATTTTTGTTGCTCTTAATTTATTTACCTTTTTTCCTCTTGTTTGGAGACTCCAGGTTATATTAAAGGCGCATGACGCGCACATTCCGTTTTGGCCCTTGATGAAACAGACTATTGCTGGATACGCAGTTTCATATATTACGCCTTCTGTCAGAATGGGCGGCGAGCCGTTAAGAGTGTATATGATGAAGAAGGAAAGCGGAATTGACGTTGAGACTGGCAGTTCTTGTATTGTTCTTGATAAATTTGTCGAGGTTCTTGGAAGCGCCATTTATGGTGTTGTTGGGTTTGGGCTAATTGTTTTTATCCCGGGTGTTCCTGTTCAATTAAAATTAATTTTGGGCTTGGCCGTTTTGGCTGTCAGTATTATTTTGATATTTTTTTATTATAGAACTATTAAGTCAAAAGGAAGTTTGTCTAGTATGGTTAATTTCTTTAAATTGGGACGTACAAAAAAAGGGAAAAGATTCTTAGATTCTGTTTTAGTCGTGGAAAAAAGAATGGCAGAGTTTTTTGAGAAGGACAAAAAGGCTTTTTTTATTAGCTTTTTATTTTATTGCATGTCGGGAGTTTTATTTATTTTAGAATTTAAATTTCTTCTTTTAAGTTTAGGGGTTGAATCGGGAATAGTGGAACTTATTATTTTAATAACTCTTTTGGGATTGGCTAATATTGCTCCTAGTCCTGGCGGCATTGGTTTTTTAGAGGCCACGCAATCTGGATTATTCTACGCCATAAGAAATGACGGAAGTATAGGTTTCGCGATAAGTCTAATTATTAGATGCATGGGGTTATTCATGGTAGCTGTCGGATTCTTGCTGATTTCGCAATTTAGTGGAAAGGAAATTTGGAAGAAAATGAGAACGGAAAGTAAAGAGCTTAACGAAATTGAGTAATTCTAAAACTCGTTTATTCAAAACAAATAAAAAGTCTTCTTGTCTTTCTACTTGAAGATGGTGAAACTTAATTGTTTTCAAAAGAGGCAAATATTTAGAGATATCTGTCGTGATATAAAATCTATTAAAATTCAGGGCGCTAGAAACGTCGCTAGGAGTGCGCTTTATGCGTATTCGCTTTTTCCGAAAGCCTCATCTAAGAAAAAACTTTTGAAACTTCGTCCTACTGAGCCCATGCTCGCACGAGTTTTAGAAGAAATGGATGGGAGCTCGTATAAGGAGGTTCTTTCACACTTTGACTCTGCGCAAGAAAAGATAGATAAGGCTGCTATGAAACTTATAAAAAATAATTATGTAATTTTTACGCATTGCCATTCGACAAATGTTACTGGTGCCTTAATTTATGCTAAAGAAAAAGGTAAAAAGTTTGAAGTTTATAACACCGAAACGCGTCCTCTTTTCCAGGGAAGAAAAACCGCAAAAGAATTAGAAAAAAATAAAATAAAAGTTACCATGTTTGTCGATAGTGCTATTAATATTGCCTTGGATAAAAAACAGGGAACTAGGAATGTCGATATAATTCTTATTGGAGCAGATGCTTTACTAAAAAATGGCGTGATAAATAAAGTCGGGTCAAGTATGATTGTACAGTTGGCTAAAATCCATAAAATTCCTGTTTATGTCGTTGCTGATTCATGGAAATTCTCTAAAACAAAAGTTCCAATTGAGCAGAGAAAATTAAATGAGGTTTGGGATAGAGCTCCTAAAAATATTAAGATAAAAAATCCTGCGTTTGAGTTTATTGATAAAAAATATATCAAAGGAATTGTTTCGGAGCTTGGTGTTTTGAAGTTTGGCGAATTTTTGAAAAGGGTTGGGAAGTAAGAATTCCTATTTACTTTCTTCTTTGCATTCATCGCATTGTTTGTCTTCGGGCATTTGACACTTTCCGCTTTCATCGTGCTTGCAGTCTCCACCACATCCCGGAACTTCTCCCAACTGACTTTGTGCTTCAACAATAGTTTCTGTTAAGTTTGTGTTAACTTTTTCTATTTCTAGATCTAATTCTTTTTTTGCTGCGTATAGTTTTTCTAATTGACTTTTAAGTATTTCTTTCGCTTCTGGAATTGTTTTTTTAACTAAATTCTTTCCTCCAATGTCTACAAGTAGGTCCTCAGAAATAAGTTTAGCTTTTGCAAAAATTCCTCTTCCTATCGGAGCCATAATTTCTGTGTCGGTTTTTCCAACAAGGTCCCCAAGTCCCAGACTTAATGTACTTAAATCTATTGTCGCCTCTTCTACTGCTTGCTGTTGCTGTTGAAGCTGTTTTATTTGTTGCTCAAAGGTTTGTAACTTGAACATTATTTCTTGATTTAATTCCATATAGATTAGATAAAATTAGGGTTTTTAAAACTTTATTTAGGCTTAAAATTATTCTTCTTCGCCCTCTTCTGTTTCTACGCTCGTGTCTCCTCTGCCCATTGCTCCCAAATAATTAGTTTTTAATCCGCAATCCCCTAACATGCTGCATCCAGTGATGAACTTCTCTTCGATATCTGAATCTAAACACCAACAATTGTCCTCGCATTTTTTTCCTCCACCAATTTTCTCCGTGTATGTTACTATGCATTCTTGTGTCGCCATGCTGCAAACCTGATTTGCTGCACCCTCTTGCCAGAAATCAAAACCTGGAGCGTAATTTGGAACGCATGCTCCGAATTCTTCAATCTCGCTTTGTGCATCTGCTACTCCTTCTGTGTCTTCACCTAAAGCACCCGCCAAAAAATTTCCGGTTATTGGAGCTGCGCCTCCCGATTCTGGGGCTGGGAATGCCGACTGACTTCCTCTTATGTCTGAAGCTGCAGTTGTTCCTTCCGCCGGGGATCCCAAAATAAGTCCAGGTTGCCATTTGCAATCTCTCTTGTCTGTATTCAAACAATCTTCGATATCTTCTTGAGTGTAACAGTCTTGCCACATGTTTACTCTGCAAGCGGCCGCCTTGAATCCGTTAACTTCGTCCTGAATGCAAATCTCCTGCCTGTAATCTGCACAAGGTTCGACTTGGACTTCTCCATTGTAACACATTAATCTAAAATATCTGCTTCCGGGCGAATTTTTATCTATGCCCTTTGAATCTGCACACCATGTTTCACCATGCTGATAAGTTTGCCCTTTATGCTCGCACGATAAATCTCTGCAAATATTATCTCCATAATTTGGCCTTACTCTGTCTTTACTTCTCTGGAATGTCCTACACGTGCTTCCCAATAAATAATCGCAATTTCCACACTTCGCATTATCGGCATTTGACTCTCCATATCCGCAAGATTCACTTTCGTCAAGTATCTTCGACCAATAAACTTTATTTTTTATTTTTGAAGCATCATAAACATTTGCTAAATTTCCGCATGAATCGACAAACCTTACAACATCTTCCTCTGCTACACAAGTTGTTTGTTTTGTTGGGGCGCAATCAGTTCCTAAAGTTTCATCTGAACACAAGAACCCCTCGTGAAAACTTACTTCTAAATCTCCTGTTGACATTTCGTCACATTCTTTTTGGGAAACAAGGCTACAGGTTGTTGTAAATTCTTTTTCATATACGCATGCTCCCATGACTCCTGAGCTCGCACTTGAGATGCAAGTTAATTCGTTTTTTATGTCTGTTCTGAAGTCGATAGGTAACGAGTAGATTGCTGCTAACCTCTTACATCTTGTTTGCGTTACGAAGGCTGCCTGATCACCTATTAAGCAACATCCAAGCTGACACCTGGGTATCTCTTCTGAAGTTCCCTCCGCCCATACCCCATCTGAAGCTTCGCAAACTTGTTGCGGAGTATTTTCCATACATATTCCCTCTTGGCTGTCCACGCATGTCCCAAGTCTACAATAAGAAGTTGCTTCGCATGATGTTGGGTTTATTCTGAGTCCCGAACTCGTATCACAGTTATCTTGTTGTGAATTTTGACACCATGCGCCATTGATTGTTTTTTCGCAACAGTAAGAAACTTCAGATGAAACAAGTGCTAAAGCTAAAACTATTATTGATATTGATAATATTGTTAGAATTTTTTTATTTTTCATTTTAGATTAGCTTTTAATTTTTTAATTTCTTTTTTTAATATTGGTACGTCGTTTTTTATTAAACCTCTTATTACTTCTGGTAAAACTCTTTGATAATCGTGGCTTATTAAATTTCTGAACCATTCAAAATTTCTCCACTTGACATCTTTGTGCTTATTCTTCTCTTTTATTGGAATTTTTTTTACATTCTCTCCAATAACTTGAAATCTCATAAGTGTTGCATCCCAAACTGTTTCATCTGATAATTTTTTAATATCTGTTTTCTCTATTTTCTCGCATGTTTCAGAAATTAAATTTAAATATAAATCATATCTCGACATATTCTGCCTCCTTTTTTATATAATTTAATTCTTTTCTCAAACTTTTTATTTCTATTAAATCTACTTTTCTTTTAAACAACTCTTCTAAAAAAAACATTAATCCAAAAAAATTATCGGCTGTTACTTTGTTAAATTCCACTAAAAAATCTATATCGCTTGATTTTTTTTCTTTCCCTGCCAGATGGCTTCCAAATAATCCTATTTTTTTTACATCTCTCTCTTTTATCATCTTTTTATTTTTCTTTATTGTCTCAATTATTCTATTTTTCATTTTAAATTCCATACCCCGGCGGCCAAGCCAAACTTCTTGAAGCGAATTGAAATTTATCTCCCGTGACTCTGTCTCTTAAAATATAAATTGTCGTTCCGTCTGTTTGTTTTAACTTTTCAACTTTTAGATTATGATAATAATTCATGTAAATTGTTGATTCTGAATCTCCGTATTTTGCTTCCATAGATATTATGCTATTTGCTATGTTTACAAGTTCATAAAGATTATTATTTATTGTGACGCTAAATGATTTATACTCTTCAGTAGCATCTCCCTTGGTTAATGTTAGTGAGTTGTCAAACTTTGCCACAATTCTCTTCGGTAAAAGATCTACCTCAAAACTTCCTCTGTTTAAATTTACACTGTATCCTTTTTTCTTAAAAGTTGATTCTAAATCATTAAAACATGTTTGCACGCTTGCACTTATTTCTTTTTTTATTTCTTCTTCAATATGTCTTTTTAAAAGTGGTTGCTGGACTACGCACATTAAATAATATTCTTCATTATAGCAAAGATATTTTATTTTTTCGTCTTTATATAAAAAATAATTTTCTGGTTCCATGCTTCCACCCTGGAGCGCTAATGTCGCTACTGCTTCTTCTACCTGAGTTTCTATACAACTTTGAATAAATTGATTTGGATTTTTTGCGCCTAGGCCCAATGTTGACTTTATCTGCGGATATAATAAATAGAATAAAATTGCTATAACAATTAAAATTAATGCTGTTATTACAAAAATTGTTACCTGGCCTCTTTTTCCTGTCATCTTCTGTGTTTTATATGCTTTTTTAGTTTATAAATTTATTTTGTTTTTGATTATAGTTGACTTGGACGAACTATTATCGAGCATCCTGAGTTGTAGTTGCCCCATGAATCCATGCATCTTACGTAGTAAGGTGAATCTGGGCTCCAGTCTAAAATATGCTCTGTTGACTTTTCTCCTATTATCGGTATGCCTTCCTCTATCTCAAAATTACAGGTAGAGAAACTGTAAAAACAAGTCGCCTGCTCATTGGTTAATATTTTTAGATTTTCTCCGTCCCTAAATGCCCTGGCTACTGATGGTGGAGTTGAGTCAAGTTTTAGACTTATTTTTGTTTGACCTTCTGCTGTGTTTCCTGCCATATCCCTGCACCTCACATCTATTGTATAATCTTCTGATAAAAATTGTAATCCCGGTTGGCTATGGATGCTTGAATCTGTTTTAAGGAATTTTATAAAACTTGCATCTGTGTGTGTTGTGGTTGATATTTTATATCTACAGGTTGAAGCTCCGCCGTATGCGCCTCCCGAGGTTTTGGCTTCTATTGAAACGGTTAAGGGTTCTACTCCAGATATTATTTCTCCTTCTGGCTCTATCAAATCTATTTTTAATTCTGATTCTGATTTCAATAAAGAGTATGGGAAAATATTTCCTACGTTTCTTGATTCGTTTTCTCCTAACCACGGCTGATCTCTGCATTGGAAGTAAAAGCTATTTTCTGCTCCGCTTATTGTTAAGTTTGCTACGCAAGGATAGGACAATAATCCTGTACTCCTACCGTCTATTTTGCAAATCATTTCATTTGGTAATGCATTATAATTTTCTAGAGGATTTCCCATATTTGGATTTATCATTCCCCATTTGCAATCTGAGGGTTCGGTTAGAAAAACTATTGTTTGCTTTTCTGTTGCAGAATAACCAACGATTGTTTCAGTTGCTGGTGCTGTGGCAACTACCGCTGGAGGAGTTAAGTCTTGGCTTGGGTTTACGCAGAAATTTATTCTATAGTCGTTAATATTTTCTTCTCCACTTAGGCCCTTACATTTTACATAGAAATTAACGTCCTCTGCTTTTTTTCGTGCTTGAAAATATGCTTCCCCTAATGCGTCTTGATAGGCTTGTTCATCTTCTGGATTATCTGGCATTGGTGTTGCTGCGTATGCCATAGCGTCGACACTTGGCATATTTAATATTAGAGTGTGGTTTATTGAATATAGGTTTCCTTCTAAAAAAGATCCTGACAGTTCATCATATGTTGCTTTCTCGGTTCCCATTCTGCATCTTGCAAATCCGTCTGTTACTACGCCAAGTGAGATTGGTAAAAATGGCTCTACACATCCATCCTTTATTGTCCTTACTCGGAATCCGTTATTGTTTACTTCCTTGTATTGGAATAATGTTTTATTGAGCGCTTCTTCGAATGGGGAAATTAATGGCGCGCCGATAAAACTTCCTATTGATATGCACTTATCGTCTCCAGTATTTTC
>Ga0208904_1002639_pt1 | contig 11148 bp, 7 predicted proteins | sample AntAceMetag02UKB_FD_184774 | JGI IMG/M metagenome (GOLD analysis project Ga0208904, IMG submission 184774) | Saline lake microbial communities from Ace Lake, Antarctica - Antarctic Ace Lake Metagenome 02UKB (SPAdes) (version 2) | ecosystem: Environmental > Aquatic > Non-marine Saline and Alkaline... | reverse complement strand
CATGTCTTTGCCTTTTCTTATTTCGCATAATGAAATTATACAATAAAAACAGAATTTTTTCAATGATATATACGGTATGATATCTTTGTACAATGTTATTTGTGCAATATACCATAATAATAGAAGCCCGTTTTTTAAAAACGGGCTTTCATTTTAATTATTCTTCAAAATTAGCAAATAAATCTTCCTCTTCTTCTGGCTTCTCATAATTGAATTCAACATCTCTTAATATTCCAGTTCCCGCAGGAATTAATCCGCCAATAATAACATTTTCTTTTAATCCTAATAATGGATCTTCTTTACCTCTAATTGCAGCGTCCGTTAATACTCTTGTTGTTTCTTGGAATGAAGCTGCAGATAGGAATGATTCAGAACGTAAACTTGCTTTTGTTATCCCCAATAAAATTGGTCTAGCAATCGCTGGTTTTAACCCAGCCGCAAATGCTTTTTTATTCGCCTGAATAAACTGGTTAATAGAAACTTGACTTCCTGGTAACAACTCAGTATCACCCTCAAGAATCACTGTTAATCTTTTTGACATTTGTCTTACAATAATTTCAATATGTTTATCCGCAATATCCACACCTTGGAATCGGTAAACTCTTTGAACTTCTTGTAAAATATATCGTTGAACAGTTTCCATGTTGGTAACTCTTAAAAGTTCCTTTGGATCAATAGTACCATCGGTCAATTGATCTCCGGCATTAACAGTATCCCCTTTGATGACGCGAGGTTGCACATTAGAATTTGTTTCATATTTCTTTTCTTCAATATTATTTTTAATCGTAATTATAAAGCGTTCTTCAACTGGTTCGATTTCAGAAACTAAACCGCTGATTTCAGAAACAATCGCTCTTGCTTTCGATTTTCTAGCTTCAAATAATTCTTGAACGCGAGGTAACCCTTGTGTAATATCATCCCCAGCAACACCACCAGTATGGAATGTACGCATTGTTAATTGTGTACCAGGTTCTCCAATTGATTGTGCAGCAATCGTTCCTACAGATTCTCCAACTTCAGCTTTTTCGCTTGTTGCTAAGTTTTGCCCATAACATTTACGGCAAATTCCAACTTCAGCAGTACAAGTTAGTGCAGTTCTAATCGGAACTGATGTAATTCCTAAAGCAATAACCTTTTGAGCTAACGCTTCTGTAAAGTATTCATTTCTTTCAACCGCTACTTCTCCAGTTTCGGGATGAATAACATCGGCAGATGCATAACGTCCAGTGATTCTTTCTTCTAGAGATTCAATCACTTTTCCATCTCTGTCAATAATAGCATGAACTCTAACACCTTTATCTGTTTGACAATCTTCAACTGAAATAACAACATCTTGACTAACATCTACTAAACGTCTTGTCAAATATCCTGATTCAGCCGTTTTCAAAGCAGTATCGGTAGATCCTTTTCTAGCACCATGTGTAGAGTTGAAAAATTCTGACATGGTTAAACCTTCTCTAAATGATGCTTTGATTGGTAATTCAATAGTTTCCCCAGCAGGGTTTGCCATCAAACCACGCATACCAGCTAACTGAGTAAAGTTCGATGCATTACCTCTAGCGCCGGAATCACTCATCATAAAGATATGGTTTTCGCTTTTAAGTTCTTTAATAAGACCAACTTGAATTTCATCTTTTGCATTTTTCCACTCAGCAATTACAAGGCTTTTTCTCTCGTTGTCTGTTAACATACCTAGATTATATAAGTCGGTGATTTCATCAACCTTTTTATCATGTACAGTTAACACTTCTTGTTTTTTTGAATATACTTCAACGTCTGAAGCGGAAATTGTAATACCAGATATTGTTGAATATTTAAATCCAATGTTTTTCATTTTATCTAGCATTTTTGATGTTTCATTAATTTTATATATCGCAAATATTTCTGCAATAATCAAACTTAAGAATTTTTTCTTGAACGGTGAAATAATTTCCATTTTTTTAATTTCTTCTGGAATGTTCATACCTGGTGCTATGAAATACATATCAGGTGTTTTTTCTTGTAAGTTCGATTTTGTAGGTTCATTAATATATGGGAAACTTTCTGGTAATATTTTATTAAAAATTAATTTACCAGCAGTTGTTACCAAATAATAATCGCGATATTGTTCAGGAATTCTATTTTTAAATGACAAGTCTTTTTCTTTACTATCATTCGATAAATTAGAATCCAAATATTGTAATACATTTTGAGAAGAATCAATTAATTTAAGTGCAATCCTAGAATGAAGTGTAATAACCTTATTTTCATAAGCTAACATAACTTCATCATAATTTCGATACACGCCGCCTTCTCCTAAAGCTCCAATTTTTTCCATCGTTAAATAATAATTACCCAACACCATATCTTGAGATGGTGTAACAATTGGTTTTCCATCTTTCGGCGCTAAGATATTATTTGATGCAAGCATTAATACTCTTGCTTCTGCTTGGGCTTCTTCTGATAATGGAACGTGAACAGCCATTTGGTCTCCATCAAAGTCAGCGTTAAATGCTGGTGTTACTAATGGGTGAAGACGAATCGCTTTTCCTTCTACTAATTTTGGTTCGAACGCTTGAATACCTAATCTATGCAATGTTGGTGCACGGTTAAGTAATACTGGATGTTCCATAATAACATCTTCTAATACTGGCCAAATTCTACCATCTAATTTTTCGATGAGTGTTTTCGCACTACGGATATTATTTGAAATGCCTCTAGAAATTAATTCTCTAATAACAAATGGTTTAAATAATGTTATTGCCATTTCTTTTGGTAATCCACATTGATACATTTCCAAATCCGGACCAACTACGATTACGGATCTACCTGAATAGTCAACCCGTTTTCCAAGTAAATTTTGACGGAAACGACCTTGTTTTCCTCTTAACATATCTGATAATGATTTAAGAGCTCTATTTCTCTCTACTACCATTTTTCTTCCGCGTTTTGAGTTATCAATTAATGCATCCACAGCTTCTTGCAACATACGTTTTTCATTTTTCGTAATTAGATGTGGGGCTTTTTGGTCGAATTGACGTTTCAATCTATTGTTTCTATTTAAAATTCTACGGTATAAGTCATTTAAATCTGTAGTTGCAAATCTACCACCATCTAATTGAACCATTGGTCTTAAATCTGGCGGAATAACAGGCAATACATCTAAAATCATCCATTCCGGTTTGTTATCGCTGTTTTTAAATGCTTCAACAACATTCAATCGTTTTACAATTTTTTCTCTTCTTTGTTTAGAAGCAGTTTTCAATTCAACTCTTAATCTAAGAGTTTCTTCTTCTAAATTTATCTTTTGCAATAAATATTTTACCGCTTCAGCTCCGGTTAATGCTTTAAATCTAGAACCATACTCAAAATATTTATCTGTGTATTCTCTTTCTGACAGAATTTGTTTAAATTCCAAATCAGTATCTCCAGCTTCCACTACGATGTATGAAGCTAAATACACAACTTCTTCTAAATCTCTTGCTTTTAAATCAAGAAGTGTTGCTAAACGAGATGGAGAATTTCTTAAATACCAAGCATGCACTACTGGAGCTGCTAACTCGATGTGTCCCATTCTTTCTCTTCTAACTTTACTTTCTGTATATTCCACACCACAAACAGGGCATTTTTTCCCCGGGTGAGAACTTCTTTTAGACTTGTTCGAACATGCACATTGGTAATCTTTAGTAGGACCAAAAATTACTTCACAGAATAATCCATCTTTTTCTGGTTTTAATGTACGATAGTTTATAGTTTCATGTTTCTTTACTTCTCCAAAAGACCAAGAACGAATTTCTTCAGGAGATGCTAATCTTATCTTCAAATGTGAAAACTTTTGACTCATAATAATATCTCTCCTTTTTTATTGAAATCCAAATTTAGTTATATAATCATCTTTATCGTTGTCTACTAAACTCTTGTTTACTTCATTTGCACCAGTATCTCTGTTAATCAATTCAACATATATACCCAACGAACGAAGTTCTCTTGTTAATACTCTAAATGACTCTGGCAAACTTGGTTGTGGAATTGGTTCCCCATCAACGATTGCTTTAAATACTTTATTTCTACCGATGATATCATCAGATTTTACAGTTAACATTTCTTGTAATGTGTATGCAGCTCCATAAGCTTCAAGAGCCCAAACTTCCATTTCACCAAAACGTTGACCACCATTTTGTGCTTTACCACCCATTGGTTGTTGTGTAACTAATGTGTATGGACCAACACTTCTTGCATGCAATTTATCATCAACCATATGATCCAATTTAATCATATACATAACACCAACAGAAACTTTACTTTCGAATTGTTCTCCGGTTGTACCATCAAACAGATAATATTTACCATCAGAATCCATTCCAGCTTCTTTCATAATAGCAGTCAAGTCATCTTCTAAAACACCATCGAAAACTGGAGTTGCTACATGAATACCTAAATGTTTCGCAGCCATTCCTAAGTGAATTTCTAATACTTGTCCAATATTCATTCTTGAAGGAACCCCTAGAGGATTCAACATGATATCAATTGGTGTACCATCTGCTAAATATGGCATATCTTCTTGAGGTAATATTTTTGAAATTACACCTTTATTACCATGACGCCCAGCCATTTTATCTCCTTCAGAGATTTTTCTTTTTTGGACGATATATACTCTTACTGACATATTCACGCCAGGATTTAATTCGTCTTCTCCTCGTTTAAAGACTTTGACAGAATGAACAATTCCGCCCCCGCCATGAGGAACTCTTAATGATGTATCTCTTACTTCGCGAGATTTTTCACCAAAGATTGCAAGCAATAATTTTTCTTCTGGTGATGGATCAGTTTGTCCTTTTGGAGTAACTTTACCAACTAAGATATCGCCCTCTTTTACCTCGGTGCCAGGAACAACAATTCCCATTTCATCCAAGTATTTTCTGCCTTCATCACCAACGTTAGGAATTTCTCTTGTAAACTCTTCTTTTCCTAATTTAGTATCTCTTGCTTCAATTTCGTATTTTTCAATATGAATAGAAGTATATACATCTTCCTTCACTAATTTTTCATTCATAATAACAGCATCTTCATAGTTATATCCATTCCATGTCATGAATGCAACAACTACATTTCTACCAATCGCAAGTTCACCTTCACTCATTGATGGCCCATCTGCGATGATATCTCCAGCTGTAATGTCTTCGCCTTTTTTTACAATCGGAGTTTGATTAATACAAGTACCTTGATTACTTCTTATAAACTTTAACAGTTCATATTTATCAAGTTTACCATCATTATTTCTTATTTTAATATGTTTTCCATCAACATACTCTACTACTCCATCATTTTCAGCAATCAATGCGGTTCCAGAGTCATGAGCAATTTTATATTCAATACCAGTTCCAACATATGGAGCTTCTGGTTGCAATAAAGGAATTGCTTGACGTTGCATGTTCGCGCCCATTAAAGCACGGTTAGCATCATCATGCTCCAAGAACGGAATCGAAGCTGTAGATACAGAAACAATTTGTTTCGGTGATACATCCATATAATCACATTCAGCTCTATTAAAAATTCGCGTATCACCATTATGTCTTGCAACAACACGATCTTCTTTAATTGACATATCATCATTCAATACAACGTTCGCTTGCGCGATAACATGTCTTCTCTCTTCGTCCGCTGAGAGATAATCTATTTCTTTTGTTACTTTGTGATTTTTTGGATCTATTTTCAAATATGGAGTTTCCATAAACCCATATTGATTTACTTTTACATAACAAGCCAAAGAGTTAATCAACCCGATATTTTGACCTTCTGGAGTCTCAATTGGACAAATTCTACCATAATGAGATTGATGAACATCTCGAACTTCAAATCCAGCTCTATCTCTGGTAAGTCCACCAGGTCCTAGAGCAGAAATTCTACGTTTATGAGTAAGTTCATCTAAAGGATTCGTTTGTTGCATAAATTGTGATAACTGAGAACTACCAAAGAATTCTTTAATTGATGATGTTAAAGGTCTAATATTAATTAGATTTTGAGGAGTAATCTCCCTTGGGTCTTTTGTAGACATTCTATCTTTAACATTTTTTTCCATTTTAGCTAAACCAATACGGAATTGATTTTTTAACAATTCGCCTATTAGTCTTAATCTTCTATTTCCTAAATGGTCGATATCATCTAAACTTCCTACCCCATTGAATAGGTTTAAATAATAGGAAATACTAGCTAAGATATCAGAAGTAGTGATATGAAGTTGGTTTTCATAAGAGTTATTACCTAATAATCTAATATCTCTTGTGATACCATGTTCTTTTACTTTCAATTGAAGAACTTCGATGTAAGTATCTCTAACTATATTTTCAATGAAATCTGTATTATCGTTATCATTTGGTAATTCACCACGATTTTCACGATCAATCAATTGTTTTAATTCTTTTTCTAAATCAGAGTCAAATTTTACTTTTTCAGTGATTGCATTTCTATTTTTGTCAATAATTTCTAAATTTTCTGGGTTTAATTTTATTCCTTTTGCAAGGATAATTTCACCAGTTTCAGGATCTGCAATATTTCTATTTAATCGAACTTCAACATCTTTTTCGAATAGTTGGTTAATTCTAGAAACTACATCTAGTTTTTGGTTAATTTTGAATCTACCTACTGAAGCTAGGTCATAACGTTTTTCATCAAATAGTCTTGATACAAAGAATGATCTTGCACCTTCGATAGTTGCTGTTTCACCTTGACGAATCTTTGCATAGACTTCCTTCATTGCTTCTTCAGAGTTTTGAGTTAAATCCTTTTCAAACGTATTCTCTAAATACTCATGTTCGCCAAAAAGATCTACAATTTGTTTTCTAGTAGAGAAACCTAGAGCTTTAATCATCGTAGATAAATATATTTTTTTAGAGCGGTCTACTTTAGCATACAATATGTCTTTTGAACCCATTTCATATTCTAACCAAGCTCCTCTTGTAGGAATTACTTGGCCTAAGTATTTTCTTTGTAGGGTTTTTTTATCAACTTCTTCAGAGAAGAATACACCGGAAGAACGGACAATTTGAGAAACAATAACTCGTTCAGAACCATTAATAATAAATGTTCCTTCTGAAGTCATCATAGGTATATCACCCATAAATATTTTTTGTTCTTTTATACTATCAGCCGTAAGGATTTCTCCTGTTTCAGGGTCTAAAACGTCACGGTTTTTTAATTGCACGTTAACTTTTAAAGGTCGAGAATATGTTACATCTTTTAACTTACATTCCGAAACAGTATATTTTTCTGGTTCCAATTCAAAACCACCAAAATATAGTTCCACATTCCCATTAAAATTTGTTATCGGCGAGATATCTTCAAACAGTTCTCCTAGTCCTTGTTTAATGAACCATTCGAACGAAGAAGTTTGAACTTCAATCAAATTTGGTAACTCTACATTTGATTTAACTCGCGAATAATTTCTTCTTTCTCTTGTTTTTCCGTATTTTACGGTTTTGTAATTCACAAAATCACCCCATCAATTCGTTATTTTCCAACACAAGCATGCAAAAAATGCGCATTCTATCGCATTTTAATATTTTATCACAACGCCGCAACTTAGTCAATCACTTTATACACTGTATAATATAAAAGCCCGATTTTTTATTGATAACATTAACTACATTGTAAATTCCTTCACAAAATTTGATAGCAGACATCGCACCCTGCTGTTTATTTATTACAAAAATCAACGTTCCTTCTTCATTCAAATGAGCATGTGAATCGTGAAAAAGTTGATATATTTTTTTCTTGCCAGTCCGAATCGGCGGATTGGTAATAATCAAGTCAAAATTTTGATTTATCAGTTCAAAACCATCACTTTCAATAATGTTCATATCAAGTTTGTTCGATTCTGAATTTTTCCTAGCCAACCCCAAAGCTCTATTATTGACATCAGACATTATAACATTGGAGTTATTATTAAATTGTTTATACACGATACCAATTGGGCCATAACCACACCCAAGATCTAAAACATCAGTGCAATTTATACCAATTACAGTTTCAACTAATAATCTTGATCCAAAATCCAATCCAGACTTAGAAAAAACTCCATTATCAGTTATGAAATGGAAGTTTTTATCAAATATTTTCACACGTATTATTTTTTCATTACTGTCTAAATTGTCGTTATTTTTTGAGTAATAGTGATTCAAATTATATACTCCTTTAAACGCTAAAAACCTGAGGCATATGCTCAGGTTTTATGGCTTTAGTTTAAAATTATTTCAATTCTACTGTTGCGCCTGCTTTAGTTAATTTTTCAGCAATTTCTTTAGCAGAATCTTCGCCGATTTTTTCTTTGATTGCTACTGGTGCAGAGTCAACTAATTTCTTAGCGTCAATAAGACCTAGTCCTGTTAATTCTCTAACAACTTTGATAACTGCAACTTTTGAAGCACCAACATTTGTTAAGATTACATCAACTTCTTTTGGACCTTCTTCTACTTCTTCAACCGCTGCTGCTGGAGCTGCTGCTACTGCAGATGGGTCAATTCCAAATTCTTCTTTCATTGCATCGATTAGTTCTTTAATTTCTAAGATTGTCATTTCTTTTAATGAATCGATAAATTCTTTTGCTTTAATTTTTGCCATTGTTTTTTTCCTCCTAATTAGTTACTTTCTTCAGTTTGTTCTGATTCTTCTTCGTTTGTTAACAAGTATAATCCAAAAGATAACTCTCTTAGTGGACTTATTAATTGTGATGCTAACATCGTAAGTAATATTTCCTTGTTTGGTAAAAATGCTATTTCTTTGATTTGTGCTGGCTCGTAAAAATCTCCATCTACTACTCCAGATTTTACTTTAAGTTTTGGATTCTTTTTAGCGAACGTATGCAATACTCTTGCTGCTGCTACTGATTCTTCAAATGCAAATACAACTCCATTTGGACCGTTTAAACCTGTAGTGATACCATTATACCCAACGTGTTCAGCTGCTCTTTTTGTTATGTTATTTTTGATAACTAACATTTCACAACCTACTTCGCGTAGTTGACGACGCAACACTTCAGTTTTTTCAACTGTTAGTCCGCTGTATTCAGCTACTACTACTGATTTTGCACTTGACATCTTTTCAGCGATCTTTTTAACTTCTTGTTCTTTTAATTCAATAATTTTTTGATTAGCCATTTAAAGACCTCCTTATGTCTAATAAAATAGAAAACCTCTTCTTCGAGAGAAAAAGAGGAATAAATAAGCTTTATATTTATTGTTCTTCTTTGTCTCGGCAGGATAATTAAGCTATGCCCCTGCTGTCTTTGATAAAGTTATTTATTTTTTTAAATTTCAATTCTTACGCCAGGTCCCATTGAAGATGAGATCGTAACGTTTTTCATATAAATACCCTTGACTGTTGATGGTCTAATTCTTTTCATAGTATCCATTACGGTAGTGATATTGTCAACTAATTGTGCACTTTCGAATGATACTTTTCCAACAACAACTTGGACATTTCCAAATTTGTCTACGCGGTAAGTAATCTTACCACCTTTTGAATCGCTTACTGTTTTTGCAATATCCATTGTTACTGTACCAGTTTTTGGATTAGGCATTAATCCTTTTGGTCCAAGTAAACGTCCTATTTTTCCTAATGATGCCATCATATCTGGTGTAGCAATTACTACATCAAAATCGAACCAACCACCTTTGATTTTTTCGATCATGTCATCACTACCAACAAAATCTGCTCCGGCTTCTTCAGCTTCTTTAGCTTTTTCACCTTGAGTGATTACTAATACTGTTTTTGATTTCCCAGTACCATGTGGTAATACTAATGCTCCTCTTAAGTTTTGTTCTGCTTTACGAGGGTCTAGACTTAGGTTGAATGATAGTTCGACTGTTGCGTCGAATTTTTCAAATGATACTGACTTAACTAAGTCAATACCTTCTAGCAAAGGATATTTGTTAAGTCTATCAACTTTTGATAGCGCTTCAATATATTTCTTACCTTTTTTTGCCATTTTGATTTCCTCCTATATTTGGTGTTAGCGGAATGTCCTCCCATTATATAGTTGTATATATAAACAACCAATAAACTTAGTCTTTTACGACGATTCCCATGTTTCTTGCTGTACCTTCAATAATGCGAGCTCCTGCTTCAACATCATTTGCATTTAAATCCGGCATTTTAATTGTCGCGATTTCTCTTAATTGATCCCAAGTAATTGTTGCGACAGTATCAGTTACAGAATTTCCTGATCCTTTTTTTAGATTGCACGCTTTTCTTAACAAGTCACTTGCTGGTGGAGTTTTAGTTATGAATGTAAATGACCTGTCGGCATATACAGTCAATACCACTGGAATAGTATAACCAATTTGTTCTCTTGTTAAATCGTTGAATTGCACACAAAATTGTTGAATGTTAACTCCTGCTTGGCCCAATATTGGTCCAATTGGTGGTGCGGGTGTTGCTTTTCCACCTGGAACTTGAAGTTTAACAACGTTTTTAATTTCTTTAGCCACGAAAGACACCTCCTTATTTTCGTGATGTGGTAACTGGAATTTATTTTCCTCCCACTCAAAATACCTTTTGACACGCTGAAATATTATACAATATATATACTATATATGTCAAGATTTTTTTATTGAAAGATTAATATTCTTAAATATCAAATTTTGCATTGATTTCAGATGGGGTTTTGTTGAGTAAAGTAAATATTGGCAAAAGTCCAAATATTATGTTTATTAAGTAAATTGCAATGATACCACCTACGAAATAATAAATTGGGAAATAGAAAATTGATATGATATCCCCAAGCATATTTTGAATTCTGTTTATCAATAATGACATAGCCAAATATCCAGTTAATGATCCCAGTGTTGTAAACCAGAATATTTCACCCAAGAATATCTTAAATATATCTCTTTTTGTTGCCCCAATAGAGCGATAAATTCCAATTTCTTTAATTCTACTAAGCATACTTGATCTCATCATAAAGAATATATAGATAACGATTCCTACCAGTGTAATTACAATGGATTGAATTCGAGCAGCAACATTTTCTCTTTGTTGGTCTATACTATAATTTCTTTGAGATTCATAAGAGTTAAATGCTTCATATTCGCTATCCAAAGTGTTGATATCATCAATAGCTTTATCAATATCGTCTGAATAGAAATAGATAGCTTCTGTTTGAAAATAACTCAT
>Ga0208904_1002638_pt1 | contig 11158 bp, 29 predicted proteins | sample AntAceMetag02UKB_FD_184774 | JGI IMG/M metagenome (GOLD analysis project Ga0208904, IMG submission 184774) | Saline lake microbial communities from Ace Lake, Antarctica - Antarctic Ace Lake Metagenome 02UKB (SPAdes) (version 2) | ecosystem: Environmental > Aquatic > Non-marine Saline and... | reverse complement strand
GTACTCGGTGAGGTACTGCATGAGGTGTATTATGATGATTAGAACTAATGGAATAACAGAACTAAAAACGTATGGTAGTAGGATCGTGCTTCCTGTATGGAGGAAGGGGTATATGTTGTATACTACTCTACTACACCCTTCACAGTGGGGGTGTTACTGATGATTGATAATAAGATCCTTGCAAGAATCAAAATACAATTAGGTAAAACTGCATGTTTTAAGTGTGGAGTAATGAGTTATACTGAATTTTTTATTAATCACGTTTCGAGAGTAGAATCAGTTATATCTAATAATGAATGCAATTTTAATCGGAGAAAGTTTAATCGAATGGATAACAATAAAGATCAAGACAAATATCTTGAAAAACTAAAAGCCCCAGTAACCAAATATAGGGCTTATATTAAGGGAGGGGATTCGTGGATAAACATTAATAAACTTTTATTCATGGGTTTTAAAATGATAAGTAATGGCCGTATGTGGAGGTAAAAAGGAAAATGAAAAAACACGTTTTAGCAAGATTTTATAAGGATTTGTATTTAGATGAGGAAGTTTTATCTTTTGAAACTTTCCTAATAATCGCTAAAAACTATTTGGAGGTGGAAACATGAAAAAAGAAATATATACTACTGAACAAATATTGAGATTAGAATTTATTGATATAAGTAGTGTTGATAGTCAAGGAGAGATTAATAATTTTGTGGACGAGTATATGGATAGCGAAGGACACCGGATTAAATGGGTTCAAGTGCATGTTTTTAAAGAAAAAATAAAAGCCGTGTTGGTTGGATCTATTTTATCTATGGCAAAATATAAAGAAGGAGAAATCAAAGAAGCATTGCAAGAGTATCAAGACATAATCTTTAAGGAGTTGGCGTTAGAATGAGATTCACAAAAGAAGAAATAAGCGAGTTAACTAAAGAAATAAATGACGAAAGGAACAGAGAACAAATTGAAGAAGATGGAGGGAGTGAAGAAGAATGATTGAATTATCAGTATTGGAGATAGAGCGATTGTTCTATGTAGTGGTGGCTGAGTCAACGAAGAAAACAATAAATAATGAGGTGCAATAAAATGGAGATAGAACTAAGAACTAAAAGCGGCCTTGTAACTGAGACTATACGAGGGGAAGTAAAAAGAACCTATAAAGAAGGGAAAGTATTAGGAATGATAAATAGGAAACCGTTCAATAGGGGGATGATAGGTAATTTCTGTCCTCATTGGGTAAGATATAAGAAAAAAGAATATTTACTTCATGGTGGGATAGACTCATCATACATTCAAGATAAACAAATTGAAGCCTATATAGAGGTGGAATTATGATCCAACCACAAAACACTGTTAGACTGTACAATTCAGACATTGGTGACATCATACGTATAGATGTATCAGATAATGACTTTATTGAAGAGTGCTTAATTAATGGATACTTGGAGGTCTAAAAGTGAGAATAAATGCATCAGATGTGATTAATATTATAGAAGTGATGGGAAAAAATGGGATATCATATTCTATAGCTAAAGATGTTATTATTGATTTAATAAAATTGGAGGATTGATACAAATGGAAAGAACAATAAAATATGTGTGTAACGCAGTACGATGGTTTGACAAAATCAACGGAAACACTTATCATTCTGTAAGAGTAACCAGATGTAAAGATGACGCTGTACTTGTAGGTATGATCCAATATGGGTATGGAGAACATTATCGACAAACAGCTATTGAAGAAATGGTTAAAGCCGGTTGGATACCTCAGAAGTATGATAAAACAACTAATTTATTTGATCAACAAAACAATTATTGTATACTATGGAATGTTAGTGACGGACTTAAGCGTGACTGTGTATCTAACGGGGTGTTATAAGATGTATAAGCGAGACGTAGAAATCATTGACAAACTCAGGCTTAACGCATTAGGTAAATATAATCGCTTTACTCAAGGAGACATAGAATATATTATTGATTCCTTAGTGAAGCTTTGCAAAATAGAGAACCAAACAAAACAAGGGAGGCAATAAAAAATGGGATTTGCAACATATATAGACTGGAGTACAGAGCTTCAAGACTATGAAAAATGGGAAAACAGAGGAAGACAACAAATAGAAGAAGATTGTAACCATAAACACCCAGATGACAAAGAAGAAACATACATGAGATATAGTGGGTATTGTGAGAAGTGTGGATACAGTGAAGACTCAGCAATACCTATGATGAACTTTGGGTATCCATTAGAAACAGAGCCAGATGATGAAAGGGTGCTAGAAGTAATTAAAAAAACCAATTGTACAGTAATGCACAACACAAATACAGACACACAATACATCGTGTTAACCGGTGGAGGAATGAATCTATCACAAGACATCGCACTAGCATATCTTATTCTTGAAAATTGGATTCCATTTGATTTAGCAACTCAAGTATGTACACAACCAGACCTATCTGTATATGGTTCTGATTTTAGACGAGTGATGAGGGCAGTTAGGAGAAGCTTAAAGAAGGACATTGGGCATGCACAGAGACAAATCAAGAAAAGCACAGAATCAATTAAGAAAAGTCTCCAAAGAACAAGAGATAGAAAGGAGGAATAGAAAATGGATGAACCAAAGAAAACAAAGGACATCATTATAGGCCTTAAAGGTATTATGAAAGCTAAAGATGATGACGCAAAGAGAGAAGAAATACCAGCAGAACAGAGACAAATGTATATGGCTACAACCAATGTGGCTGCAGTTATTCCGAAGAATAAAGAAACTGAAGAACTGATTAAAGCAACATTTGACCTTGAACCCAAGAAAACAATAAACTTAGATTATCTCGTTGAAAAAGGAGACTTAGTTAGGACAAAATACGGTGCAGAATACTTAAAAGTGGTCTTGGATATGACTAAGAACTATAAAGATATTTGGTTCAGTATGAAGAAAGACTATCCACTTAGTGTAGAGTGTGAAGACTTCATATTTGTTATTGCTCCCAGAGTTGAGAGTGATTAAGATGAGCTTGAAACTAATTTTTAAGGATGTAAGGATTGTGGCTTTAGCTGGGATTAAAAATTCTGGAAAAAGTAACAACTTGTTAAGGCTCATCACTGATTATCGTTTGGGTGGTGGAACTGTGCCTATTTATGCTTATGGCTTCCCTAAAGAAACAACTAAGATGTTTAGTGCCCTTGAGATACAAGAGATATCTAGTATGAGTCAAATGATTAACAAGAAGGGGTGCATATTTATCCTTGATGAGATGCAGAAGCTAAAGATCAACGACAGGAGATACAAAGACACAAGGGATGAGTTCGTGGACTTCATTTATCACAGCAACAACTACGTTATATTATCATCACCAAACATTAGGGAGTTTAACTCGGTCATTGGTGGAGTGATTGAGAAGTGGCTGTTGAAGTCTATAAGGATAGACCAGTGTATCAATGGCAGCCAGTTAAAGAAGGTTGTAGAAGCATACAAGGGGAGACATAAGGTACTTGGTAGTATTGACTTGCCTAAGAGTAACATATTAGTGATTAATGATGATTGCGAGACAGTTATAAGGTGTGAGTACCTTGAAGAGGCTGACACTAAGAAGAAACAAGAAAAACTGTTTTAGGAGGGGATAAAGATGGCTATAGAAAGTAGGTGTATTGGTCAAGAGAGTTGTGAGGCTTGTCCTTATTACTTGGATGATTGCGATTCCACATCTGAGAAATTATATAAAGATAAAATAATAAAAATTCAAAGGATAGATTGGATAAAGATTTCGCAAGATGATAGGTCTATTAGGCGGATAGCAAATGAATTGTTGATTAACGAGAAAACAATAAGGAGACATCTAAAAAAAAGAGGATTAGATAAAGTTCCCAGTAAAGATTCTGAAGAAGGAAGACTTAGAAAATCAGAGGTAGCTAAGAAAGGGAAAGACCACCCTAAATGGAAAGGAAAAAATGTTTCATATCATAGGTTACATTTTTGGATTAAGAAACACAAACCAAAACCAGTATTGTGTGAAATCTGTAAAAAAAGAAGTCCTTATGATTTAGCTAATGTTAGTGGGAAATACAAAAGAGATATTAAAGATTTTAAATGGTTATGTAGGGGGTGTCACATGGAAAACGATGGAAGAATTAACAATTTATTAAAAGGAAATCCAAATGAAATAAGGGATAACAAAGGCAGATTTTGTAAATCTTGTGACGGTAAGGAGGAATAAAAATGGAGTTTAAAACAATGTGGTTCATAGGATTAATATCCATGATAACAGTAACCATCGTATTTATGGGTTTTTTTGGTTGGATACTGATAAAGACGTTGATGTATTTGGGAGTGGTATAAATGGGGTTCTTAAAATTTGTGGGGTGGCTAATTTTTTGGATCATTGTGATTGCAATAATTATTTCTATGCTTGACAAATTAAGTCTTTATTTTGCAACTCAAGAAATAGAAACTTTGCTTTCATCATTATCCTAATTCTTTTTTTATTATTTTTCTAATTCTATAATCGTTCTGTGATTGTCACAGATTTGTCTAGTATCCTGATATGAGGATGTCATGGAATAGACCAAAACATTTATATACCCTTAAATATATTTAAAGGTATGAGCTGTACCGAGGAAAAGAACCGATGTATTCTATAGGCAAAACATACAAATTCAGGATGTCAGACAGCATAGTATTCACTGGCACCATCGTAGAGGAAGATCCTCTCAATCTTCGCTTAGATACTATTAAAGGCGAAAATGTTGTTCTATTAAAAGCGGATATACTTAGGAGTACAGAACTGCGAGGAACCGACGATGGATATTCTTAGAGAAGCCCCTAAAGTAACGAAAGATATGAAGTCTTTCAATTACACACTAGGAAGAAAATCAACTCATTTAATCCTTTATGACTTCAGACACCCATTCAAGAAGCATAGACACGAACACACGATTTATTACCATTTTAGGTGTAGGATTATCTCTAGAGATTTTGAGCAAGTACCTTTTGGGATTCACTCTATTCAGTTACCTTCTAAGCGAGTGATGATTCCTTTGTTTGAAAAAATTAATGCTGCAGGAAAGCTGGATGATAAAGAGATAGAAGTGACTATTGTAAAGATTAATCATTACAACTTTGATATTACTCTACACATTGCTTAATCTACTTTATTACTTTATAACGATGTTTCTTCATATCTTTATTCACATAATTACAACATAACTTTAGCACATATCTTCAGACATATGTTTAGGCATATCTTTTCACATATCTTTTGTCATATCTTTATCACATATATTCACTATTTAAAGGCGTTTTGTTCCTTTAAGGCCGATTTTGTTACTTGGTCGTGAACTTGTAAAAACAAAAGGTATTTATAGTGGGTTACTTTAAAGCTTATTTCACTGAGTTGAGTTGATTATGGAGTCGCAAACACTATACAAGATTCGGGTTAAGACGCTTGAAGGCAGAATAATTACTTTCACTAAAGTAAAAGGGTATGCTATCAAAGACGGACTCATTTCTTTTGTTGACAGCTTTAACGGGAATCATAAGCAGTTTGCTGTTTCTAATTGTGAGATAGAACCAGAGGTGGAGGATAAAAATGTTACTAGAACATAAACCACCAAAGGAAAAAATAATATCTATATTCTGTAGACTTTGCTCTAAACGAAGATACATCAATAAAATGTTATGGAAAGAAGGAAAACTTTTCAAATGTGAATGCGGATGCAAAGAGTTCAATACCAAAAAAGGTGGGAAATGATGGCAAGAATTAATTCTGAAGGATATGTTGAAAGAAGAATAAAGTGTTGTAAAAAGAATCCTGCAGGCAAAGCCACTTATCGAAGTTGGTTTTTCATAAAAACTTATCAGATAGGGTTTAGGGTGGGTGCGAGGTTAGGTCCTTTCACGATACATTTCCCAAAGAAATACATTGGCAAAAAGATTCAGATAAAAGTTGAGGTGTTAGAATGAAAAATGAAATAGAAATAAAGAAAATAGATATTGATTGGCTAAAACTAGTTAACTTAGCCTTTGAAAGAAAAGACTGGGGAAAAACTTATACCCTATACAATTATGGAGATGTATCAGTAAATATCTCTATGATTACATTCGATTTTGCACATAGCATAGCCAAGTTTAAGATGGAATGTATTTATCCTCACGACGAATTTTATGATTCATGGAAAGATTATACTTATATAAATTTCCATCTGAATAATTGTTCTCAAGAATTATTCACTAAGATAATTATGAGGTCTAGTGTGGCATTACTTAAAAAAGTGATAAATGCTAGAACAAAAGATGCAGCAGAAAAAGAATATGAGGATCTAAGATATTATTCCTGGAATATCTGTGATGAAGACATAACAAAGGCAGGATACGAAGAGCAGATAAAGGAAATAGAAGCGATTAGTAATTCTGAAATAATGGACTTAGCTATGGATTCTTTTAAAGGTAGGGTGGCGGATAAACTCAATGAAGTATATGAGACTAGTATAGAATCATATATGATTTGTCATCGTGAAAGTAGTGAGACACATGGATAAGTTATTGAATCTGCTTATAGAATTGAAGAGTAAGATTTTGGAGGATGATTGAAGATGAAAAAGAAATTGATGATTTTAGGAATAGCTTTATTGCTGATATCTTTGTGCGCAGCGCCAACAACGATTGCTTGTAGGCATCCACCTAGGTGTGTGTGTCCAGAGCCGATATGTGATTGTCCAACGCCGGAACAAACCATAATCAACACTTATTCAAGTAGTAGTGTTGGTGGAAGTATTTCTGCAGAGAGGCTTTGGCTTAATTGGATAGGGATGGAGAACAGGCTCACTGTTGATGGAGAGCTTACTTACAAACAATACCCACATCTTTTGGCTTATCTTGATGAAAGGTATCTTGTTAGGATCGCTGAGTTGGAGGCAGAGGTTGCAGAGTTAAGGGGAGAATAAAGATGGCTGATGAGGGCATGGCTAGTTGGGAGCAGATACTGTGGATGTGCTTTTATGGCAGTATAGTAATGCTCCTGATTGGTGCTTCAATATTGTATGCTTATAACATATTCAAAGGGGGATAGATAATGCCACAATGCGAATTTGAAGTAGCAGAAGGAATAAAGTGTGGGGCTTTCATCAATAGTGGAAGGTAGTGTAAGGTTCATCGTGGAGAAGGAGTGATGATAGACTTTTCAAAGTTTATGAGGGAAAAGAGAGAGGAAAAAGGATGAAAAAAGAGTATGCTAACCCTCACGATTCGGTTGGGGAAGTACAATTCGTTTTTTGGAACGATTGGGGAGAAGGAGCTAAGTTAGTCTTTGAGCTGGTTGATTACTTCAAAGCGCCAGTCTACCGTAAAAGTAGGGGTGTGTATGTTATTTATTATGCTATTGCTCGGTGTGACTATGCCAAGCTAGGCTTTAAGAAAGGCGATAAATTGTTGTTGTTCATCAGTTACAACGCTTACAGGTATGCTTTGGAGAAGTTGCCTGCAGAACAAAAAGTTCCTTGTCTAAGAAAGTTTGCTGAGGGCAAGAATAACTTGATGTGTATTGAGAGAGTGAATAGTGAGCGTATCAGGATTCATAGTCAAGAAGTTCGTGAACCGACTCCTGAGCATTTGTTGGAGGCTGAGAAGCAGTATGCTTTAGTGGTGAAAGAACATGGAATCTTCCAACAATAAATTAGTGGTCCTGGATGTTGACGAGATTAATAAGCTCGACCCTTGGCAGAGACATAGTGCTTTGAATGCAAGGCATGCTTGGCTCAAGAAACAGAGAAAGACTGATAGGAAATATATCAAGAACAAGAGGATAGTTATGAAATCTAGGAAAGATAATAATTTTCATAACATCGGAACAAATTATCTTGTTACAATTAGACCATATATCTCAGTTAGGTTGCAGATGACATTTAATAACAGTGGAGAAATTAAGGAAAGTTATACTATTGCTACTTCAAGGAGAAAAAATGAAGCATCCGATACCTGGGCAACTAAGGAATCCAGAGTTCCGATTCTTCCTTATAGGGAACAACTCTAAGTTTCCCATTGAGAAGCGGTGGAACAATGACAATAACTATATGTTTTTTGAGCCTAAACTCATCAATCACATACAGAGGGGTGGAAATGTGGGTGTGTCTACTGGTTTCGGTAGACTGATAGTGATTGATTTCGACTTTGCAGAGTATCAAAAAGAGAAGGAAGGATTGATGCCTAACACATTCACTACGAAGAGTGCAGGTAAGGGCTTGAAGCATTTCTATTACTTGCTTAAAGGCGAAATGTTTGCTAAGATAGGCGTTGATAATTATTGGATGGATGGCAAGAAACTGAGTCCTGCAGAGCAAGACAAATTATTGAAGAGTACCACTGGAAGACATCGGCAAGAATTGATTGATGAGGGCGGGCTTGTTGTGGAAAGGGTTGCTGATATACAAGCAGGTCGCTGTGGCCTGACAATACCGCCGAGCAAAATAAACGGCAAATACTACAGCGTGGTAAGAGACGAGGAAATAGTGGAGATCACTGTGTCTCAGCTCTCAACCATTTTTGATTTAAAATATTTTAGGAAAGCCAGGCAGAGACGGACAAACTTTAGTGATGAAGAGCAACCAATTAAAATTCAAGAGGCAATAGATTTATTCAAAAAACTAGGTGTTCCCAGAGCTAGTGAAAGACACTTTAGGTGTCCACTTCATACAATGAAAGGCAATGGCAATCTCTGGGTAGGAAATGATGGTTCAATTCATTGTTTCCATTGTGGGTTTCATAAGGATTCTGCTGCAGATTTCTTGAGGTGGTGGGAAGAACGAGATGGGGTGAAGATACAAATATGACTACAGAGACGCTTGAGGACTTCTTTAAACGGGCATACATAGACTTTAAGCGAGGAACTGCCCTAATATACCCCACAAAGATAGGGCAAGGACCAGCCTCTAAATGGGCTGTGGAGAAGGCCAGGCAATACGTGGCTTATTTGAAGTCTGAAGAGGTAGTGATATGAGGAAAAGATGTAAGAACTGCAAACATAGGAAATCAAGTCATAGTGATGGTACATGCGGTACTTATGTGCAAGTAGGAAGCAGATCTATACGTTACTTATGTGGTTGTACTGATTATCAAGAGGAAGAATATGAAATATAAGATAATCCTAGCTGATCCTCCCTGGAGCTACGAGAATGAGAATACTGGAGGAAATATGTGTAGTGGTTCAAAAGCTAAGTATCCTACTATGAGTCTTGAAGAAATAAAATCAGTAGATATAGCCTCAATTAGTGATAAGAACTGTGTATTGTTCCTTTGGACGACTACTCCTCTTGCTCAAGAAGGATTTGAAGTAATGAAAGCTTGGGGCTTCAAATACAAAACAACGATATATTGGAGAAAAATTATGAGTCTCGGAATGGGGTTCTGGTTCAGAGGACAAGTAGAAACTCTCCTTGTGGGTATTAAGGGGAAAGTGAAAGCATTCAGAAGTCAAAGACCAAATTTTATACAGTCAAAAGCAGGAAGGCATAGCCAAAAACCTTATGAGATGTATGGCTTAATTGAGGAAATAGCTAAGAAACACGACTTATATCCTATGATTGAGTTGTTCGCTAGGCATAAACGTGAAGGTTGGAGTGCTTTGGGAAACCAAGTTCCTAAAGAAGAACAGAGGTTGTTAAGGTGTTAGAAGATAGAATCAGAATTAGGTGGAGCGATTTCGAGTATGGACACCCGATTAGGCTTAGAATCACTAATTGGAAGACTGCCAAGATAATCTATTCTAAATACTTCCTTGTTAATAGTGAGATGGAGTACAAGGGTAAGTTGATTGAGCTCTGTGTACCTTATCACAAGTTCATAGACAGGGTTAGGAAGTTGCCAGTTAAGCAGCAGAGATGGATTGTTACAGGAAAAGCAATCATTGAGCTTGAGAAGCTTCCTTTTAGTAAGGATTTTGGCATGAGGATAAACAAAGTAGAGAAGGTTGTTACTAAGCTGTGAACTTACAAAATAGATAACTATATATACTACCTTAGAATACCTTACCTTATAATGAATAAAGCCAACTGTTTGTTGGGGAGACAATAATAATGACGGATGAAATATTAAAATATATATGCCCTAAGTGCGGTAAGGAGATCAAGAGCTTATATCAGAAACAATTCGACTTCTTAAAGGCACAACACGTGTTAAGTCACGAAATGAAGAAAGAGGAGAAGAAGGAAGATGTGTGAATTTTTTAGTTTCTGCAGCGATGGAAGAGGCAAATTCTTTTATTTCAAACCGACAGACATCAAGAAGATAAGGAAAGAAGGCAACAAGGAACAATACGAATTTAACAGCCACGCATCTGTAGCAGCATTCAACAAATTAAACGAGGACAAACTCAACAAGTACGAATACAACCCTTTCAAAGAAGAGTTCAAGATAGACCACATCAATGCTTATAGGTCTGATGAGAAGTCTGCTGAGAAATGGGTGAAGGAATTGTTTAAGTTTAAGACAAGAAAGCAGTTCTTAACATTTTGCAAGAATTACTTTTATAAGATAGACTACAAACAAGTATCTAAAAGGTTAGGCAAGATTCCTACAAAGAAAGATGTGATTAAGATGCTGAAGAGGGTTGAAAGTATTGATTGGTTCAAACCCCAAAAAGCACCAGATAAAAAGTCTTTAAAGATTAAGATAAACTCTGTAGTGAAGGCTTTTGGTATGGATATAAAGGTAGAGTTAGAGATTAACAAGTTAGATTCTGCTTCAGCATGGGCTTCAGCACTGTGTTCAGCACGGGATTCAGCACGGGCTTCAGCATGGGATTCAGCACGGGATTCAGCATGGGATTCAGCACGGGCTTCAGCATGGGATTCAGCATGGGATTCAGCACTGTGTTCAGCACGGGATTCAGCACTGGCTTCAGCACGGGATTCAGCACGGGATTCAGCACGGGCTTCAGCATGGGCTTCAGCACGGGATTCAGCATGGGCTTCAGCATGGGCTTCAGCATGGGATTCAGCACGGGCTTCAGCACGGGATTCAGCATGGGATTCAGCACGGGATTCAGCACGGGCTTCAGCACGGGATTCAGCACGGGCTTCAGCGTTTGAAACTGTTAAGGACTTGATGAAGAAGAAGGGTTATAAGAAGAATCCTTTTGCAGAACTCTTAAAGTTGTGGGAGGCTGGTCTTTATCCTTGTAGCATAATT
>Ga0208904_1002637_pt1 | contig 11158 bp, 4 predicted proteins | sample AntAceMetag02UKB_FD_184774 | JGI IMG/M metagenome (GOLD analysis project Ga0208904, IMG submission 184774) | Saline lake microbial communities from Ace Lake, Antarctica - Antarctic Ace Lake Metagenome 02UKB (SPAdes) (version 2) | ecosystem: Environmental > Aquatic > Non-marine Saline and Alkaline... | reverse complement strand
AAATCGTAATAACCACCTTCTGGGAAATAACCAATAATATAAAGATTAGGATCGTAATTTGTATAACCCCATTGACTATTGCTAGATTCTTTATACAATAGAGCATAGGCACCTCTATTTGGATCATCTTTTCTTAGTGCTGGTAAAGTTACAATTACTGCGGGGTTATTATTCAATTCATACTTAAAAGCTGCATAATACATTGGTAAGGCTGGAGTACCATCGCTAGCTGCTACAAAATTGAAATCTTCTTGTATCCAATTATTATCATAATTTAAATCCTCACTATTTTCATAATACAATTTGAAATTTACATCTTGGGTAAGTCTATTAGTTTCAGAAATATTAATACCAAGATTGACGGTTTGATTTGGTTCTACTGTAAAGGCAGACGGATCAAGCTCTAGTCTGGTTCCAGTGTCACAGTTGTCTGTAAAGAGGTATATAGTCCCGCCTACACTAGGTGCATGCCCCCTATTTTCAATTGTCAATTCAAAATTTGCAGCCTGTCTACTTTCTAGATTCCCTGTGCTTACAAAATTTGTTAAAACTAAGTCTGGTTTTTGTAAAGCTTTTACAGAATAAGTAGTGGCCCTTGTGCTGTTATCAAAGCTACCGTTTACATATTGATCTTCTATCAATTTTTCTTCTAAAATTTCCTGATAATTATTTTCTACACCGTACATCTGCCAAGTTCTAAATGTCATTATTTCATCAATTGTATCGTCTGTACCCAAAAGTTTTTCGTTTTCCAAATCAAATTGTGATGACAAATAACCTAACAAATTATCAATTTTATCTTGTACAGAAATATCAACACCTTCGTCATTAGCAATATTCATTGACCTAAAAGGTTGTAAATATTGAGCTATTTTATTTATTAGATAATAACTAGGTAGTGAATTTGGTGTGTATCTTAAAGCGCCGTCTTCTGGTATATTGTTCAACACATAATAAAGTGCCAAAGGCATTTCACCTTGTATGGAATAGTTACCAGTATACATAGCCAAGACAGTTTCCATACTAGTTAGGATATCACTTTGATAGCCACTGTGTAATGGATATCCGTGGTTATCATTTTTGTCAACTACCAGTTCATTTAGATATGATTCGTATGGTAAGCCTAACCCCACCATTAGTCTTGCTTTTATAGCTTTTTCTCTATTGTTTTTTGGTTCCTCTGCAATTAAATAATTTAGTGCATCATTAAATTGGGTGTTGTCAGTTCTTCTAATATCTCCCAGCATAAGAGCAACTTCAGCTGTCTCTTCGTATTTTGTTATATTTCCAAAAGTACCATCATCATTTTGTATTAATGATAAATAGTAGAGTGCATTATCAAGTGTGTTCGCTTCTATACCGTTATAATATTCAATTATAGGTGTCACATCCTCTGCAACTACTTCTTCTATACCAAATAATTTACCAAAATAGCTTAATATTTTTTTACCTAAGGTTTTTTCTTCATTTGTTTTTACAGAAACAGATAGAGATAATCCTCTAGTTTTCACTTTCTTCTCTATACCTCTTATGGTTACATCCTCTAGTCTGTGCCTTTTAACTTTTTCAAATTTTGATTTTATTTCTACTTTTATTTCAGGTTTTTCTTTACCAGAAAAGGGTTTTAGTTCTACCCCCTTCATTTTTTTACCTTGTGTGCTTATATCAACAAAATGATCCATTTCATTAACTTTTTTCTCCATCTTGGGTACTTCTGGTGTTGCAGATTTTATGTATGCCCCCAGTATTTTTTTAGCATTTTTTTCATCTTTTATTTTTTGGAACATACCGGTCTTTTCACGGTATTCTTTAACAATTTCTGACACTTTTGAAGGCACAGACAATTCTTCAAGAGCTTCATCACTAGACATGGTGTGTCTTTCTGGTTTAAGGTTCTTAGCTTGTGTGCCGTCGCCTTTTTCTAAAAGTAAATCTATCTTTTCTTTATATTTATCTAAATCTGACAAAAGGACAGTCTTTTCATCCCAATCCACTTTTGACCAATCTGTCTGAGCTACATTTACAATATCTTTTCTAGGCTTTTCAGCAACTACCTCTTCTTTATCTACTACTATCTCTGGTTCCTCGTTTTGAATTGTTACCTTGTCTGATTCTGTAGGTGTAAAAGGAACAGTCAAAGAGTTGCCCCCTCCCCCATTACCACTACCAAGATTGTAAGTTCTTTTTTCTTTCTTTTTTACAACATCTTTTTTTTGTTCTGAGGTGTCAGATAAAGTTATTTTTGTTGGTTGATTTTTATTGCCAGCTTTTTGAGTGTCTGGATAAAAATTAATCTGAGCTTCATTTATGAGCACTATATCTTCCCATTCATAATCTGAATCAAGAAAAGTTTCTTCATCTGGTATCCATTCTTTTTTTCCATCTGTTATAGCGTAGACTTTGCTATCTATCTTAGATTTTATCAGCCCTGTGTTTGGGATTGAAACCATTTCTTTTTCAGGAATAATCTCTATATCACCCCAACTATATCCACCAGCCTCAAAGACTTCTTCATTTGGAATATGAATACGTCTATCATTTTTTACCAGATAAACCATCGGGTTATCACCTGTTTTGATAAGACGATAATCTTTGTTTACAGCCTGGGCCACTGGTATAGTGCCTACTGTTGAAGTAAACAGAAAAGCGACCACCAGGAAGATATATGTCAGTTTTTTCATATGAATAGATTATTAATTATTAAATTTATTTATTATTTTTTAAAACATTCTCAGTCCACACCACCAGGTTTGATGGTGTGAGTGATGGTGTTTTTTATTTTTTGTAATTCCTAATTTTTATTTTTTTTATATCTTTTATTTTTCCTTCGTGTTTTGTTTTGCAGCCGAATTTTCTTTTCAATTTATCAAAAAGTTTTTTCTGTTCCTCATAATTTTTCTGCTGTAATCTATCTAGATAGATTACAGCATGAATTCTACCTGCTATGTCTATGACAATATATTTTATAGTAATACCAGTGTCCTCAATATTGATACCTTTGTCAACTTCTTTTGTTTTAATATTTTGTTGATCAAGATAATTTTTTATATCTATTATTGAGTATTTTTCAAAATCGTATGTTTTTGATGGCATATGGTTAATTAGTTAAAGTAATAAAATCTATCCCGCTTTCTTTTAGTAAGCTCTCTAGCGAACCAGCAGGCCCCTTATCTACGAAAACCCAAACAGGTCTGTAATTATCACGATTATTCATCAACCACACGTCTTTATCTATTTCCCCAACTATATCTCCACTTGACTTTTTGACTTTGCTGGCATAATTTTTTACTTCGTAAGCAGTACCAGTTTTAGAATCATACAAATCTACCCTACGATTTCCAAGATTTATGTCATCTATATCAAAAGGAAATTCTTCATCCCAATCAGAACCACCAAATCTTTTCCAAAAACTTGCTCCTTCTGGTCCTTTTTGTGCTTGCGAGACAGTTTTTATCCTATTCCATTCTGTAATATCATCTGCTTTACTCAATTTAAATTTTCTACCAAATTTTCCTATCTTAGAAATTAATTTTAAGTTTGGAAAAGCTAATTCTATTCTTGCCAACACTTTTACTTTTGTAAGTGCCTTTAATTTGGTCGCGGGTACTATTAGTAAAGCAACTTCACCTATAATTCTTCCTTCTACATAAGCTTTTCTTGCGGGGCAGCCACTCGATCCATAAGAGGCATCATATTCTTCTTTTAAATCCTCTATCACAGCATTCGTTGCGTTTCCTATGCCATTTATAATTTTATTGATACTAAGATTTTTGATCGTTTCGGTAATTGCTTCTACTGTGTCAGTTATATTCCAAATACTTTTTAGGAGGCCATAGGCTAGAGAACCAATGTCGTCTACAGTATTTAATACAGTATCTAACACCCCGTGTGTTTCGTAGTAATTTATTTCCCAATCATATTCCGATACGTCACCATATACTTCACATCTGTATTTTCTATAATCAATTATATCTGTTTGGCCCGTAGTTGTGTTCCATTCAATTTCCTTATCGTTTTCAAAGAGTTGATAAATTAGGCCGTCCAATCCTGTTTGAGGATCTTTTACTGGAAAACCTAGATAGCTGCCAGAACCACCTGCTTGATTGTGTGTATCTGTAATTTCTCCATAGGTGTATTGGGCCCATGTAAGCTTCCAAGATTCATATTCATACACTTGTCCATTGCTAAAGTTTTGATATCTACCTCCATCAACCTCATCACTGTCTGTAGCCCACATTTCATCACTTGTTGGCCAGCCTACTTTTTTAATTGCAAATTTACTGTCATCAGCTAATTTATCCAATATATGTGCTCTAGCACGAAATACATCCCCACCTGTTCCAGAGGGCACATAATACAATGTAGCGTGATCTCCACAATTTCCTACGTAAGTATTTCCACGCTCTCCTTTTTCTTCACACATGCTCTGTAAGAATGTTCCTAATATAGTAGAGTAAAAGAAGGTAAATCTTTTACCATTATAAATACGATTTAAATCCGAAAATGGTAAGGATTTTTGTTCATCTACATAATCCCCCATTTCACGAACTATCTCTGATACATACCTCCAATTATGACTGGAGTACCTTATCCCATTAGTTGTCAATAATCTTTGTCCACCCACACCTTCTGCACTTGGTGTTTTAGCTAAACAAGGTGCTCCTATAAAATCTCTAGCTGCTTGATTGGAAAAATCCGAGTTAATTATCCCTTGTACCACTTCTTTATTAGCTCTGCTCATTTTACATAATATGCTTTGTTGTTCTTCCCAATCTTGATACGCAACAAAATCGGAGGTGGAGTCCGTGTTAGAAATAGTATAATATGTAATGTTTGAAATACCATTACTTGCAATTTGAACATCAAAATCATCTGTTGTGAAACCTCCATTGCTTTGTGTTTGTTCCCCTATTGCATAGGTTCCAGTCCATTCTGGATCAAGAGATACATAGAAAATCCCACTCCAATTGCCTGCATTAACAAATTTATTAGGAGTAAGAATTGTATTTCCTTCTTGTACATCTGTGTGCATGTTTGTTTTTGTGTTTTCAGATAAAACCAAACTATCAATAACACCTTCATTACTAGAATTAATGATATGAACTGTATATTCTCCAGGATTGGCATAGGCGTGTTGCAGTCCTTTTACCGTAGAAATACTTTCTATTCCTGCTATGTTTTCGAAAATCTGCCCTTCTTGATAAGAAGATTCCAGTCCCCACAAAAGACGAGCATCTTTTCTATTATCTTTATAATTACCCCTGTTTGACCAATCATTTATGTATGTTCCTGCATCTATTGTTAGGCCTTTGAAATCAAATGTGGTGGGCGTCCCCTCAACTGTATTTAAAATACGATTTTGAGTAACAACTGCTCTAGCAAAATTTATATTATAGTTGTAGTCCAAACTTTTTTCTAAAAGTTTTCCAGCTTCTTGAATCGTTAATAGATATTCACGTGCTATGCCAGTATTACCTTCCAAAAGAATTTTTGAGTCTGTATCTAGGTATATATCTTCTTGGACTGTAGATAATACGATATAAATGCCTTCTTGGTTTCCCGCTGTAGAGAATTTTTCACTGTCATGTTCCAATTCGCCATTAATATAATATTCAAAACGTAAAGTTAGAGATTCACCAATACTTATATCTTCTATACCATCAAAACGAGCATAATCTTCCATTAAAAATGCTCTTATATCTACTAACTCTGCTGGAGTAGCATGAATTCCACCATAGCTTTCTATTACAGTCTTGTCAGTTTCTGTGGTTCCTTCGTAGTATAAATTTAGCCCAACATTATTTATTTCACTACCAAAAAAGGTGTGTTCTAATACGATTTGGTCGTTGCTAGATTTTAGAAGTTGTATTTTTACTTCTTGTTTTCTTTCGTCGGGTAATATTGACCAGGCTTCTGGTAAAATTTCATAGCCATCTGCATCCACACCAGAACCTAGCATGTATGGCAAGGTTGGGGGTAATATATCAAATGGCTCATCACTAGGTTCATTGTAAGAATGATACGTTGAAGTAGTTATGTCTTTACCTGTGGCAGACTGTAAATCTGCAACATATTTTTCAAGAGGAGATTGGTTTCCTTGATATTGATAGAAACCATACCAAAAACTCTCTGTATCAAAACTAGCTGTATCTGCCACTATTTCATTTTCTGTTCTAGTGTAGTTTTTGAAAATAACATCAAGAGGAATCCATTGTTTCTTGTATTCTTCTACTAGTAAAGATTGCAAGTCTTCAGTTGTGCTGGCTGTGCTTAAATCCAAAATATTATCAATATTTCCTCCACGCTCATCATAATCATAATAAATTTCTGGAAAAACCCATTCTAGGGCAAAATGATTTTCTCCAGTAAAATCTGCGTCATCGAGATGTTCTCCCAAGGTGGGATTGTCTGTAATACTGTAAACAGGGATATCATTATAACCGAATATCCCATAAACTGTTCTACGTCCTTCAATAGTTTTGTCTATCCCTAACATGTCTTGCAATTTATCTACAGAGATTACCACTATGCTTTTTTTGTAGTGGGCAGGGATACCAGCAGCACGTAAGAGTGATATCGTTAGTGAAGCAGAGTCTACATCATTACAGAGTTTTTCTTCCAGACAACCCATGGTACCTTTTTTTGCTCCGTAGTACGGTTCGTAGCTTATATTTTTGCGTACAAAATTATAGATTTCTACTGGGTTGTTGTATAAATCTCCAGCCAAATTTGTGATAGTTGAATTTAGAACAATTTCACTGCCATCACTACCTAGATCTTCTATAGTTGGTAGATCACCAATATCAGCGCTTGCTTCCTCTATGCTAATAAAAGCACTCACAGTTTGTTGCAATCTTTGATTCATGGTTGCTTCTAGATTTTCTAGTTTATTTACTGTTGGTACTTCTTTATTAAATCCAAAACTAGCTGGATTTTCTGGGATCAAGATATCATTAGAATCTTCTTCTGTTTCTTCGTCAAAGATTAACTTCTTTGGTTCTAAGCCAAAAAATGTTTTAACTTTATCAATACTTTTGTTTAAACCTGTCAATTCTTTTTTATCAAGACTTTTAATCTGACCCTCTAGGCGATCTAGATATTTACTTTTTTTCTTATTTGATATGTCCAAACTATCCAGCCTTTCTTTTTCTGTATTTAAAAATGATGCAAAGTCGCTAGTTACTTTTGCTGTCTTATCTGCCATTTTATTGACACGCACATCTTTTAAGTCTCGCATCAAATTTGTATAACTTATCTTTTTAACTTTCTTTTCAACAACTTCCTCTACTACAGGTTCTTCCACTATCTCTGGTGCAATGACGGGAACCTCGGTAATATCGTTTTTCACAATAGTTTCTTCTGGGGGTATGATTTCTGTTTGTGGAACAACATCAGGTGTTTCTTCTTCTGCAGGCTCTTTTGATTCTAATGTAGGAGTTTCTTCTAGAGTCTCATCCTTGATAATAGGAGATTCTTCTACAATTTCTTCGTCAAGTTCCTCTGGGACGATGTCAGGAGTTTGGTTATCGTTTTCTATCACAATTTCCTCTTGCACTTCTACATTATCAGGGATGATAACTGGCTCCTCTATTAGAATTGGTATGGCTTCTTGTATAGGCTCTACTACTTCCTGTACAGGTTCAATTAGTTGCTCTTGTGCTGCTTGAGCAAATACAGGAGACAGTGGCATTAAAATACCAAATTGCAAAGTAACTATTATGGCCACAATGCTTTGTAATGTCTTATTTTTTTTGTACATATAAATAATGTTATTTTAAATTATTTAAAAGTAAGGTTCAAAAAAACCCAGTAAGACTGGGTTCAATTTAAAAAATATTTTTTTGTGACAAGTCCAAGATTTATTTGTTCAACATTGTAATCCATATTTTTGGTAGAAAACAAGAAGTTAAATTTAAACTTGAGTTTTATTCTAACTAAATCTAGATTATCATACAGAGAAAAATATGTCAAGGGTTTTTATAAAAAACCTGGATAAACTGTGTTTTTGGCTTATTTTAGCTAAATTTACTTAACACTAGTAATCTTAAATTCTTTTTCTCCTGCAGGGAGTTTCACTATTACTTTGTCCCCTTTTTTCTTGCCTACAAAAGCACTACCCAAAGGTGATTCATTTGAAATTTTACCAGCTACCGGATCAGCTTCTTGAGCACCAACAATAGTATATTCTTTTTCTCCGGTGGAACTTTTTATTTTAATGATGGAGCCTACATTTATGGTGCCTTTATTGTCAGTCGCATCAGAAATAATTTCAGAATTATCCAAAATATATACAATTTGTTTCACTCTACTTTGTGCCCAAGCCATTTCTTCGCGAGCACTGTGATATTCAGCATTCTCAGATAGATCCCCCATCTGCCTGGCATCATCTATGCGTTTGGCAAGTTTGGGGATAGTTTCTTCCTTAATCTTTTTCATTTCAACCTCTAGTTGTTCTTGTTTGTCAGTACTTAGATACTGTATTTGTTCTTCTGTCATAATTTTAGTAATCAATTCCCGATTTTATCAGGATTAAACAAAATATCGCGCTTGAATAGCGGATAAAGCTAGTATAGCAGAGTTATTTTTAATAGCAATAAAGTTGTCCACAATGTATCAGAAAGGGTACATTGCAAACAAGTTAGATTATCTTTGTATTGTTTATTTCGTGTTTAGTGTGTATATCCCCACCACCAATTATAAAAATCAAAAGCAATTGGTCCAGCCAATTCACTACCTCCCCCACCTTCTTCTACTAGAATGGTCACGGTAATTTTTGGATTATCAAATGGGGCAAAAGAAGTAAACCAAGAATGATTTTCTTTATTACTGCTCCACTGAGCCGTACCAGTTTTTCCGGCTACTGAAAATGGTAAGAGTGATAATCTACGACAAGAGCCATAATCCACACAATCTTTCATACCCAGGCGAACAATGTTGATATAGCTTTTGTCTATAAAATTTTCATTTAAAATTTCTGGTTCAATATTTTGTTCCTCTTTTGAAATTGGATCTATAATTGATTTTACAATGTGTGGTTTGTAAAGTGTACCTCCGTTTGCCAAGACCGCGGTATAATTGGCAATTTGTAATGGCGTGACTAGTAAATCACCTTGCCCAATTGATAGATTGTAGGTGTCACCCACATACCAGCGTTCTTGTTTGACCTCTTTCTTCCATTCTTTTGAAGGTAAAAAACCAACACCTTCACCAGGTAAATCTACACCTGTTTGTTTGGAAAAACCAAATTCACGCAGATAATCAGTTATTCTGGCTACACCCAAGCCGACATAGTCTTCAAAACCTCCACCAATATAATAATAAAAAGTATTTACAGACCAGGCCAAAGAAAATCTGACATTAGTCCGACCATGGCCACCAGCTTTCCAATCAGGGAAAAACCAGGAGCTAACTGCTAAACCACCAGTGCTTAAAAAATTAGTAGAAGCATTAATTATACCTTCCTGTAGAGCAGCTAAGGCAATGGCTGGTTTTATAATGGAACCAGAAGGATAAGTACCAGAGAGAGAGCGATTAAAGAGCGGGTTGTCTTCATTTTCAAGATAACCTTTGTATTGCTCTCGACTAATACCACCAGAAAAATCATTATTATCAAAAGCCGGTAAACTAACTAAAGCTAAGACCTCGCCAGTCTGAGGATTCATTACAATACCAGAGGCACGTTTTTTTCCACTAGCTTTTAGATTTTTATTAAGTATCCTTTCTAAATTTTCTTGTATTTTAACGTCAATAGCAAGTTTTAAATGAAAGCCGGGTTTTGGTTCTTCTTCTGCCAAGACGGACTGCTCTTTGCCAACAGCATTAACTTCAATTCTTTTTTTACCATAAGTACCACGTAAAAAAGATTCATAGCTTTTTTCCACACCGCTTTTTCCAATACTATCAGAAGGTAAATAACCTTGTGAATATAGTTTATCAAGTTCTTCTCGATTTAATTTTCCAGTATAACCTAGGACGTGGGAAAGAGAGTGAGGTTCAGTTTCTTCATATTGTTTTGTATCTAAAAAATCATTGAGATAGAGACGTTTGCTAGCCCGCTGTATTTGAATACCAGGTAAGTCGGCTGAGGCAAGTAAGATTGATAAAGCATGATCATAATCAATATCCTCTGCAATTACAATTGATTCATAACTGTAGGATCCATATTCTTCTAAAATTTGCGCAACCTTTTCTGGGCTTTTGTTTGTCATTTCTGCTAATTTTGTAATTATTTTTCCTCTATCTGCTTTTTTTCTAGGTAAATCCTGAGGAACCAGAGCCAAAGCAAAATTAGGAATATTTTTTGTGAGCTGTATGTCATTTCTATCGTAGATGAGACCTCTTTCAGAGACAATAGGAAGTACTCTTTGTCGATTGTTTTCAGCAGAGGCACGGTAGTCCCCTCCTTGTATAATTTGTAAATAGACTATTCTAGTGCCTAAGAAAAAAAAAGTACAAATTAAAAAAATAAAAAAATAAAAAATTTTCTTTTTATTTAAACTAGAGCCCATGTGGTCTTTTTCGCCAATCATAGCAACCTGTCTGCCAGCTTTTTTTTCCCAGTACATAGATTCTTCTGTCCAAGCATTGCGATAGCGTCCACCCAAAGCATTGTCTGCTGGGGTGCGGGCTTCAGGGGCAAAGATATCGATATTTTTATCCTTCATAAATCATTTTTATACTTTGAAAGTATATGATTCAATAATTGCAGAACTAAATCTTCTGGAAAATTTAGTCAAAATTAGATAAACAATTAAAACAAATATGGTTGTAAAAAATAGCTCCCACCAAATAGTGGTGAAAACTAAAACCCAAGAAACGTTTTCGATGATATTTAGGTTTGATAGTAGCCACAATAAAATAATATAAAATAATCTAAATATAGAAATAGTTAAAAGTGAAACTAAAATTGAAACATACCAAGAACGATTGGTAAAAAAATTTTGGTAAAGCCAAAAAATTATTAGACTAGTCATGGTGGCAGAAAACAAAACTACACCAAAAGGTGTGGTCATAAAAAATTCTAAAATTAAATGTGTAAAAAAAGTCAACCAAACGATGGTTCCAGAACCTCTCCAAAATAAAATTAAAATTATAATAGCAAAAATTATATTTATTTTTGAATATGGAAATGGTAATAAATAAGATAAACCAATATTTA
>Ga0208904_1002631_pt1 | contig 11175 bp, 9 predicted proteins | sample AntAceMetag02UKB_FD_184774 | JGI IMG/M metagenome (GOLD analysis project Ga0208904, IMG submission 184774) | Saline lake microbial communities from Ace Lake, Antarctica - Antarctic Ace Lake Metagenome 02UKB (SPAdes) (version 2) | ecosystem: Environmental > Aquatic > Non-marine Saline and Alkaline... | reverse complement strand
TCAAGTCATGTTTACCCTTAGCAAAAAACTTCTTGGGAATCAATAGAAACATAACAACTCCCGCCCTGTCCGCATTCTTCCCATTCACATCATCATTCTCCAAATTCGATGAAAGCGGAGTCTGGCTCGGACTAAACAAAAACAATATCCCAATAATAAAAGATATATTTGATCTCTCAAATCCAAATGGAGTAGTCTTGGCGCAATCAGGTGGAGGAAAGTCATACTTCTGCAAATTGCTAATAACAAGATACTTACTAAACGATACGAAGGTCATGGTAATCGATCCACAAGGGGAATACGGAGCCCTTGTGTCGCATTTTAAGGGGCAGACAATCGATCTTTCCAGAAATTCCGAGACAATCATAAACCCTCTAGATTTAATGGGACACGACTACATGGAAAAGAGGTTGTCGCTAATTGACCTAATGAAAGTAATGCTCGGAGATTTAACAGATATACAGAAGGCACTTTTAGATAAGGCAATAAGCATAACTTATAAGAAAAGTGGGATAACGAACAACGCTGACACTTGGAACAATAAGCCCCCGATTCTGGGCGATTTAATGAAGACCCTTAAACAACTAGAAAAGAAGTCGTCCAAACTAGAACAGTCCACAATTAATAGCCTAGCTAGCCGTCTTGACATGTATGTAACAGGAGTCTTCAGTTTCTTTAATCGAAAAACTAATATTAACTTTGACAATAAGTTTGTTTGTTTCGATATCGGGAATCTGCCATCACAAGTTAAACCTGCTGTTATGTTTTTGGTTTTGGATTATATCTATATGAAGATGAAGGCTAATCTAGATAGAAAAATTTTGCTTATTGATGAAGCCTGGACTTTGTTATCACGAACTGAAGAAGCAGGATATATTTTTGAGATTGTTAAGACTTGTAGAAAATTTAATTTAGGACTACTTCTAATTAATCAAGAGGTTGAAGGTTTGCTGGATTCTAAAGCAGGAAAATCCGTTCTTGCTAATTCTGCATATACGGTTTTAATGAAACAAAAACCTGCAGTTATTGATAATATTTGCAAAACTTTTCATTTAAGTGAAGGCGAAAGAATCCACTTACTAACTGCGAATATCGGAGAGGGACTTTTGATGATGGAAGATGACCATTCAGAATTGAAAGTTATCGCCTCACCTGCTGAACATAAATTAATTACAACCAATCCTGATGAGTTGAATGCCTTTGAAAAAGAACCTAAGAAAAAAACGGTTTCAAAAGATGTGAAAATCAGAGTTAATCCGGATAAGAGATTTTTTCATAAGAAAAAGCTGAGTAGGGATGAAGTAAGATTCCTTTTAGATGAAGGATATCAAATTAAGAAATACAAAAGTTTGCTGACCGATAAGATAGAAGATTTTCTTTTGCAACCAAGACATAATGAAAGCTTAACACACTTATTTATGACCCATAATATTTCTGAATTTTTAGAGAAGAATGGAATCGAAACGGAATTATACACCACCAAAAAACCCGATATTGTTTTTGAGATTGATGGGAAGAAGTTTGCGATTGAAATTGAGACTGGATCGGTTTTAAGTAAGATTAGTAGGATGAAAGAAAAATTAGAGGTCTTAAGTCAATATGATAAATGGTTTTTTGTTGTGACTAATAAAAATAAAGTAAAGAAGTATTTGAAGTTTGGGGATTCTGTGAGTGCTAGATATGTGAAATCTCGGTTAAATAAATTAATAAAATCGACGAAAAAGGACTAAAGTGCGCACCCTGTTTTTCTAGGTATTAAAACTGCTTTATCGTCGCTTAAAATTGTCAAAAATAGCCAAAGAGCCACTCGGCATAATATGTATGTGTGGGGGTAGTGGCTAGGGGGGACAATCAGAAATCAGTTTTTAGATAAAAGAAACAGAAGACTTAAAAACAAAAGAGACAATAAAGAAATATTATAGATTATAAATTTCAACAACACTAAGATTGGTGAGGTTTTATTTAAAATATTAAAAAGATGGTAGATAAAATAAAAGATTGGTTATGGAAAGAATATCAAGAGCTTGATAGAAAATATAATACTCATAAAGACGATAGCTACAAATACCTTGTCAATTTTTCAAAGACTAAGGATCTGCCGATTAGTAGATGGTTCTATTATGTTGAAGGGTATTCGCCACAACTTGTAAATAAAATACTTGAACACATAAATCTTAATAAGAAAAGCACTACAATCTTCGATCCCTTTTCAGGATCAGGAACTACACTATTGACATCAAAACAATTAGGAATAAATTCATCGGGTTTTGAAATTAATCCATTTAGCTCTTTTATGATTAAGGTCAAAACGCAAAATTATTCTGAATCAGAGATAAAACAAATTGAATCGTTTTCATTGCCAGAATATAGAGAGATTAGAAATGTTTATGATAAATACGAATTAAAAATTATTAAAAATCTTTTTGATAAAGAAAAATTAGAAAAAATTGAACTTATTAAAAATAAGATAAATACAGTCAAAAACTATAAAATAAGATCTACGTTAATGGCAGCATTATTATCCATATTAGAAAGTGTTTCAAATTACAAAAAAGGGGGGAACGGATTGAAAAGGAAAAAGGTAAACAAAGATCTTGATCCCTATTTAGAATTTACAAATAAATTAAAATGTATGGTTGAAGATCTAAGAGAGGCCGAGGTAGGTCCAGAGCCAACAATAATTAATGACTCTTGTTTCAACATGGATAAATATAATATTGACAAGTTCAATGTTTCTATATTCTCTCCACCTTATGCGAATTGCTTTGATCCATTTGAGGTGTATAAAATTGAACTTTGGTTAGGTGAGTTTGTCAAGTCCTATGATGAACTAAGAGGCAAAAGAAAAAGGGCGCTTACATCTAATCTCAATGCAGATGTGAAAAAAGAAATTAGCACAGAACATAGAACAGAAGTCCTCTCAAAAATAATTGAATATTTAGAAGGTTGTAAGTTGTGGGATAAACGAATCCCAAAAATGATTGATACATATTTTTATGAAATGCATTTACTGTTAAAAATGTTATATAAAAAAACTAAAAAGGGAGGCTATTGTATTATTATTGTAGGAAACTCTGCCTATGGGAACTTGTCCATTCCCACAGATTCAATCCTTGGACAAATGGGAGAGAAGGCAGGGTTTAAGGTCGAAGAAATAATAGTAGCTAGAAAAAACGAAACCAGTTCTCAGCAATATGCAAAAATCGGAAATTTTATTGAATATGTTAGAGAAAGTTTGGTGGTACTGAAAAAATGACTGAAAAAATAATCAAAGTTAACGAGATTCCGACTGAAGTTTTATTGAATTCTACATTAGAAATTACATCAAATGATGTAGCTTATTTTACACATGGTTTTTTTAAATATCCGTGTAAATTTATTCCACAAATACCAAGATGGGCACTGAATAAATACACAAAAGATGATTCTATTATATTAGATCCCTTTGCCGGATCAGGAACGACATTGGTTGAGGCAGCTCTGCAAGGCAAGAAATCCATTGGCGTTGATTTCGATAAACTAAGCCAACTTTTATGCAAAACGAAAACAAAAAACATGTCCCAGAGACAAATTAAACAGATTCAAGAATTCAAGAATGAAGTTTTTTCTATGAAGAGAAAAAAGTCAAATTTCTTACCAGACCTACATAATATTTCTCATTGGTTTCCTGAGGAAAATGTGTCTGACCTTCAACATTTAAAAATTTGCATTGAAGACAATTATAAAAAACACAATGACAATACTGTTCATAATTTTTTATTAGTAGCATTCGCCTCAATTATAAGAAAATGTTCGTTCGCCGATGATACCTCTCCAAAGCCATACGTTTCCACAAGGATAAAAAAAATCCCGCATAATGTAGAAGATGCCTTTGATAAAGTAATTTCAATGTACATTAAAAAGATATCTCCTTATGATGCGAAAAGGTTGGGTAAGGTCGAAATAATATCTGAAGATGCCAGAAATATATCCTCTACTAGGCATAAAGGGAAAGTAAGGTTGGCTATTACTTCTCCCCCTTATATCAATGCATTTGATTATGTCAGGTCATTAAGACTAGAAAACGCATGGTTGGGCTATTATGGTGATTCGAATATTATAAGTATTAAGAAGAAACAAATTGGCACAGAGACAGTCTCAGTAAAAGAATATTCAAAAAAAATAAAAGATGTTAAAATTAGGGAGCTTGCCACACTGATCTCCAAAATATATAAGATCGATAGAAAGAGAGCTTATGTTGTCTATAAGTTTTTTAATGACATGGAAAAAAATATTCAGCAAGTAAATAAGTTACTTGAAAAAGATGGACATTACGTTATTGTTGTGGGGGATAGCACTATAAGGGGAATACCTATTCCAACCCACAAAATATTAATTGAGTTTGCAAAAATAAACGGATTTAAATTAACTAACTGTTTTTCATATGTAATTAAAAATAGATACCTTAGAATCCCAAGAGGGGGAAAGGGTGGATTAATAAAGAAGGATTGGATAATAGATTTAACAAAGGCAAATGGCTAAATTAACAAGAACAAAAGAATTGTGGCATATACCAAAAAGGGGTAGTGTGCACCAAACTGCATATATGGTACATCTCTTGACATTAAATAAATTTCTAGGGAAATCGTGGTCAAGTGGTAAGCAGGAAGTTATAGGATCTGAAATGGGCAAAGCTGGGTTAACTCAATCTGGAAAAGCTATATCACATCAATCAGTCAGAACACTACTCGCAAACGTTCCAAAGTACCTTGGTTTTGTATACGTTGATAATTCATCAACACCATCGAAGGTAATTGTAACTGAAGTGGGGCATGAGTTGGTTGGATATCACAACCCAGGAAAAATACCAATCCATAAAAAACTAGCAGCATATAAGGAGGCTGGAGATTTAATTGAAACTTCAGATGTATTCAAAAAACAGATGGCCAAATTGATAATAACTAATCCTCAAATAAAAAATGATTGTGAAAATATTTTAGTTTTCCCTTTTAGAATGACTCTTAAATTACTTTTAGAATTAGATTATTTGGACAAAGAAGAAATAGGATATATATTATTTCACACAAAAGCTGAGGATGAATTACAATTAATTATAGAAAGGATAAAGAATTTTAGAACATTAGACCCATCAAAGAGATCAGCAGAAATAGAGGCATATAAAAAAACCGAAGAAGGACAATTAACACTGGTGAAAGCACCTAGTGCGGGATATTATATGTATCTGTGTTTCTCAACTGGATTATGCGAAAGAAAGGAAGTTGAGGTAAATAAAGTGGGAAGTAAAAAATTACAGGCGCTAACTCTTATCGATAAAGAAAAAGCAAAAAAGGTGTTAGAGCCTTTTTCGGATGCAGTTATTTATGATTTCAAAAACAATTTTCTTTTATGGCAAGAATATTTTTCAAATCCAAGTAGGCTTTATCCTCCATTCAACGTGTCTGTATCAACTAACTTAACGGAAGAAACTCTTATATCTGTTGAGAAAGATGGGGATGCTGTAGGAGCCGATGTGCTATCAAAAGAAAAGAAAGAATTTATTTTTCCTGCTTTCAGAGATGAGAAGTATAATATCACAATACGTAATTTAGAGAATGGGGTAAAAATATACAGCAAATCACATGTCTTTGAGCAAGGAGAAAAGAAATTATCGATTGATTTTAAAGACCATAAATATGTGGATACGAATAATGAGAAAAAAGTCGTTCAGAAAATCGAAGAGATGTTCTCGGGAAAATATTCTGGTTTCGATAAAGAATATGCAACAAAATTAAAAATAATTCAACAGAGTTTAGGTCATAATTTTTTTCACAATTATGCAAAGGGCGGTAGATTAGAATATCTTTATTTTGAGCTACTTACATTATTAAAAAATAGAGGAATAATAGATGAAGTGTATTGGTATGGTAAAAATGCGAGATTTGGCATTAATCATCCTGCTCCTGGAGGCAAAGCAGGAAATCCGGATATTGTATTTGAAATTGATGATTATGTGTTTGTTTTGGAGTTAACAACAATCAGAGGAATTAGGGCACAATGGAATAGCTCAGAGGCATCATCGGTCCCCGATCACTTTGCAAAATTCAAGAGATCGAATCCCGGAAAAACAGTAATAGGTATTTTCTCTGCGCCCTCGATTCATCCCCAGTTGGAGAAAAATCTTACCCTGAATGCCAGAAGTGAAAAGGTTGGGATGGTATTTAGGCCTTGTATCGAGTTTGCCAAATTCCTCTCAAAATGTAAAAGAAAAGACATTATTGACACATTATCAAAAGAATCTAAAACGCAAATAAAATAATCTCGCACACTTCACCTCTTCATCAAAGTTAAATGTAAAATTTTCATCGACTACTTTATAGAATTTCTTTCCCAACTTTCCCCTTTTTTAAATCGTTTTTTAATTTATTAGAAACTATTATGGTTACTTTTTTACGATGCAATTCTGAATAACGATTAAACTCTTCTTTAGAAAGTATCTGAATTTTTATTAGATTATGATTTTCATCAATCCTAACTATATACATATAATCTGCATTAAATTTTAAGTTTTCATCAAATTCAGTATAAAAACAATCCGGAATACCTGAAAGACGCTCTGAGCATTTAACTTCTATCCTCACTTTTTCATTTCCCTTTTTTGCCAAGACATCGTATCCTGTATGTTCTTTTCCAAGTTTTGTTACGTCATGGCATTCATATCCGTTCTTTTTAAGATAACCCATAACAATTTCAATTCCTAAATCTGATTTTTTCTTATTCATATCAACCATAATTATTCCCCATCAACCACACTTTTTAATGCCCCAACAATCTCAACCTCCGCAAAAGTATCCAACTCACAATACTTCTCCAAATTCTCCCGAACCTTAGCCTTTTCCTCATCACTAACCGAAGGATCATAAGTAACCCTCTCATATTCCAAACTCGCAAACATCCCCTCACTAATCTCCAAATCACTATACTTCAAATCACTCAAAACAGGCAACACCGCCTTAATCGAAGCCGACCCTTTCTGCTTAGGATCATAATAAGCAAAATCCCTAAATACATCCAAAAGGTCTTTCACTCTAGGCTCAATATTCCCATCATACCACTCCCTAAACTCAGGAAGAGCAGTCGCCCCCTCATTCATAACTCCCTTCTCAAACCCCTGATTATAAACCAAAACACTCCCAGCGTCCCCCAAATTAGCCCTCAACATCTCCATAAACTTAGGACGCGGATCATCAGTCCCATCCGCCAAAAAAGAAAGATGTTCGCATTCGCCACCCTCTTCTTTCTGAATGTGCAACGAAAACTGAAAAGGAATTCTCTGATAAGGCTTCATTCCATCAAACTTCGGAATCGCAGGATTAATCGTTTCAAAATCTAAATAATAAATCGGATATTCCAAATTACCGAGAAAGTTTTTAATCACTTGCTTATCAACATGCTTTCCTCCATCAAAAGCAAGCCTCCTCTGAATCTTCTGCTTATCGTTCAACTTAATATCCTCGGGAACATCATTCAAACAAACAACACCATCATGATACAAATCAAAACATTTTCTCTTAAGCATCCTATAAAACTCAAACACGCTCCCCTCAGGAACATCTTCCCAACACTCCCCCTTCAAAGAACAACTATAAGGTTCCGAACATTGAACACCAATAGACAATTCCTTCTCTTTTTTAGCCCCAATAATATCAATCATCTCCGCAACCCTCTCTTTAATCCCCTCCGAAAACTCTTCAACTTTCTCCGTAATATCTGTCTGCACAAATAATTCCTCCGGCTCAATTTCTCCGTCCTTTACATACTCATTATTAATATGCATTAGAATACAATTACGAATCTTCAACCCAGCCTTCTCATAAACATACTTCTGAAATGAAACATCATGAATATTTACATCCTTAACTTTCGTCGCACTTTTAACTTCAATAATATCCCACTCATCAAATTCAACAGGCAATAAAATATCTCCTCGAGAAAACAAACCATCAATCTTAAATCCTGCCTCATAGATTGTTTCTCTATTCTTAACCGCTTTCTTCGTAGCCCTAATATTCTCCATAAAATCCAAATCTGCAAGGTCGAATCCTTCGGGGAAAACTTTCGTAGCCAAAACTCCAATAATATCTCCCATCTTGAAATTATGCTTTGCAGAATAATCTGGTTCAGGAATCCTTTCCTTGTCATTTTTAGCAACCCACAATAATTTTGGGCATTGTAATCCTAAGAGATAATTAGATTTTGTTAATAGTTTTGGCATAAGAAAGTTAGGATTGAGTGGCTTATAAAATTAGTGGGAAAAGAATTATATAGTTCTTCAAGTTTAATCTACCATGCTAATAAAAAAATCCGAAGCAAAAGAACACCAAAATTCCCCAGACTGCACTGCATGGGAACACAACCACCCAACCAATAACCTAAGCTACGCAACAGTATCAATCAACGGACGCTACCCCGAAACCAGACGAGTAACAAACCTAGAATGCGAAGAAATAATATTCGTCATCTCAGGCTCCGGCACAATCCACTCCGAAAAAGGCGACTTCCAAATTAGCGAGGGTGATTCCTACCACTTCGAGATCAAAGAAAAGTATTTCATTGAAGGAGATAATTTACTATTGGGAATTACTAACGCTCCGAAATGGACTTTTGAACAATATAGAAAAGTTGATTAACTAATGCTCCAACCGATAGTAATGAGGAAGTTTATTCATTTAATACTTTGTTCAAAAAGAAATTATTTTCTTGATATCTTTTGTTAATTTAATATTTTCAGAGAAAAGAATTTTAGTAAATATCAACCAAGAGTTTTTTATAATCTCAATATTATACTCTTCTCCTACTGGCAACTCAATCTCAAATTTATCTATAAAGGGATTATAAGATAAAAGCTTCTTAATATCATAAGATCTGTTTCCCCATTCCCAGTCAATAGAGATATTTGATTTTATGTTTTTCTTTCCTGTTTTATCCTGAAGAATAAAAGAAATTTTATGGAGATTGATATGTTCCCGTAACTTTTTCTTAATAGAAGTATCTCCCAAATTATTGAAATAATCCTCCATTAAATCATTCTTCAAAGTTTCTTTAATATACTTCTCAGAATTACCCATTTTTCCATCATAAACAAACTTTTTCAATCCACCCGTATTTACTGATTCTGCCATTAATAACCAACAAATCCAAACTATAAAAATCTTTAGAAACCCAACCGATAATAATGGGGTAGCTTAATCTAATTCCACTTAACGCTATGCTTTGTAGTAAACATCGAAACATTGTTTCTCCACCAAGCAATTAAAGTTAATCCTCCACCGATTAAACACACAATACCCAATAACCAACTCCAAGCCATACCTTCTGCCCAGTTAAACCATTGTAACCAAATAACATGGGAGAATCTAAAAAACATTATTGATAGGAAAATTAGGAACAATCCAGTAAATATTTGAGAATTCATTCCAAGCAAACGACTCTTTCTCTTTCCTCGGCTTTTATTCGGTTTTACTTTCATTCTTCTAACAAAAGTAATTACTAACGTAAAAGCACCCGATAGAATCAATAAATTAGCCCAGCTATTTCCGATCTCTAATAATTCAATGACAAATAACAATAAACCAAAGACTGCTGAATAGACAATTCCCCAAAAAAATATTCCCTTAAAACTAAAGTTTGAACGATGCATGGAAGAATAAACTACCCTCGTCAATATCAAAGAAATAAAACCTAATAATAATGCTTGTGGCACGGGCATTAAATTCCATTCGGCCTTCATAACAATCTTCTCTAATAGAAAAATTATGAAGGTGTATAATATAAATTGAACACTAATCCATTTGATATAATAATTTTTATCTTTAATCACTCTTGTTTCTTCTCTTTTGTGTCTAGATTTTCGATGAGTAGAGTGTACTCTTCCCCTTCGACTCTTTTTTCCCATAGATTAACCACTTGGAACATCTTTAAAAATCTTTAGAAACCCAACCGGTAATAATCAAGGAGTTTAATCATCTTTTAATCTCAGAAAGAAAAGTATGATTGTTAATACTAAGAGTAAGTTGAATGGGATTACGTTGAAATATGAGACTGGGTGTAAATATGCATCATTGACAAACTTCTTTGTTTCCTCATCTAAAGATATTCCATTGGTATAAGGATACATTACACTCGTGGATTTAGAACTATGATCGAATCCCATTGAATGTAGCGTTTCATGGATAATAACTTCTCTTTCTGTACTGAGTAAACTTATCTTATTCCAGATGATAAGAAATGGAACACCAGCAACACCAGCTATGTAGCCAGACTCTGCCTCTCCCACAGCATTATAGGTAGACATACTATTCTCACAATTATAACTTATTCCCCCTATAATTAATGCTAGAGGTGTAACCGTTTTAATAAACTGAACTCCTGTTCCAGAAGATAAATAATCAATAGAAGACTTTATCGAAGATTCTTCTTGTATATTGCAAGAAGAATCTATGTCATAAAAATATATTGCCTTTGGATTTCCAACACTAAATTGCATATCCTGTTCGATAGGTACATCCGAAAAAAGGAAAAGTTGTCCTACAAAACTTAATAATAATAATGTCAATGATAGGAAAAAAAGAATATCCATTAAAGATGTATTCTTAAAAGGATTTATTCTTTTTCTTTTTCTAGGCAATTTCTCTTCAACTCCTCCAAAAAGATCTTCGGCACTTACATTACTCCCCCATCCATAATCCCTTTCTTTGGTTTGGGATTTTTTTAATTCTGAGGAAGAAATTTTCCACGCTTCTTGTTTCTCTTTTTTATGTTTGTTTAAACCCTTACACTTATGGTCTTCTGGAAGAATATGCTTCGAACAATGAACTTTTCCACAAAATTTACATTTATGACCCAGGCCATCTAAGGGTTTTTTACAGAAAGAACATTTGCTTTTTTGCATAGAATAATTATATCATCAAACCTTAAAAAATCTTCTAATTCCCCAAGCTTCCAGGAAAATAAGTACACTTATACTCGTCGACAACCTGAACCGTCTTCTCATAGGCAATTATCTTACTAAACTCATTAGAAATCTTATCCTTAATCTCTTCCAACTCATCCAACGTCTTCGTATGAAAATCAATCATCAAATTACAATTCCCCACACAACGAACAACATAACAAACCTCATGCATACCCTCCAAATAA
>Ga0208904_1002628_pt1 | contig 11185 bp, 11 predicted proteins | sample AntAceMetag02UKB_FD_184774 | JGI IMG/M metagenome (GOLD analysis project Ga0208904, IMG submission 184774) | Saline lake microbial communities from Ace Lake, Antarctica - Antarctic Ace Lake Metagenome 02UKB (SPAdes) (version 2) | ecosystem: Environmental > Aquatic > Non-marine Saline and... | reverse complement strand
AAACAGTTCTCTAAGTTTCTTGAAGTTTGACCCATCAGCTAACCGCATCGCTTTTGATAATGCTACTACAAAACTTCCACCGAATTTCTCCATATTATCTAAAACATTAGTGTCCTGACCTGTCCTGACTAAAAGATTCATATTGTGTATTAGTGATTTAGTTCCCCATAAAGGTTGATCCACGTTTGGGCGTTTTATAGAGGTATCGTTGTCCTCCTACCGTCCACCTAGATCAACTTTTAAAAGAACTAACCATATTAAGTTTAATACTTCTTTATAGTATTGTCAAGAGGTAAACTTTTGTCCAAGGGGTGCAATAGTAAGTGACAGTTGACAAAACAAATCCCCATCCGTTAAGATGGGGGTATCGTGCACAGTCAAGTATATCAAACGCCAGAAGAAACCACAACAGTACATCCGGAAGGGTGTTTTTTTGTGGCTTCTGCCAGACGTAAGCGAGGTTATCGCCTCCTACCCGAAGCGTCCAAAACTAACGGGTTCTCTAGGCGATCTGGCCGTCCCTAAGCGGTCTAAATACTTGGGGAGTAAAACTGATAAAAAACGATCGTTAAACAAAAATATAAGTTGCTGCTCATTAACAAATTGGGAGGGGGGCTAACGTGCTAACAAACTGGCTCGTAATTTCCCTATAAATAAGCTCTAAACTACAACGAGTAGCCTGATACTTATACAGATACTTATAACTTTAAACTTAATTAAAATATCAATAACTTTTAATATGATATAAACACCTTGCAATTGCTCCAACAGGAGTATTGCAACAAGAAAACTCCGCCACTCCACTCAAGCCAATGCTTGTGTTAGGATGGTGGGGTTTTTGTTTCGGGGGATATCCAGTATACTAGATAATTATCACTCGGTCTTATTTTATTTTCTTAATAGCGTGACGAATACCAAACGTCGTTATTGCTGTACCGATCGCCGCGATAATCTTAAACATTTCGTCATCGATTACTTTAATTGCCAAAAGTCCGCCGGCAATGAAAATGATAGCACCACCAATATACGTTTTCTTTCCGTCAATGAAATCTGTAATTTTACTCACTCTTCTCACCCCCTTCTGAAATACCAAATAATGACACAAGCCAAGACTTAAACAACACCTTCGTTTCTGATTGCTCTAACGCGATTTTTACTGCATTTTCAAGTTTCTGGTTGGCAGTCTTAAGTTTGACCTGCCAGTTGGTATCCTTGTCAGATAATTGCTTGATGTATTGGGCTTTCTGCGTTTTCAAAAGTTCCTCATATTCTTTTTTCACCGTTGTATCTTTCTTATCTCGGTCAATAAATGATCGCGACATTGATTCCAAATGAGCTTTTGACTCTCCGACCTTTTTCTTAAACTCAGGTAAATGGTTTTTAAGCTGCTCTATTGCCCTTTCTGCGTCCTTGTCCTCCGGTGCTGAATCGAGTGGCCCTTCGTATATACGGTAGCCCAAGATTACGTGCTCTGGCTTGCTAGACCCTAAGTTTTTATATCGATCACCTAGTCGGACAATGTCTCCAAAATAGGGATCGGCTATCCAGTAGTCGTCACCATCTCTCCCGATACATAAAACAAAGTGGTCAGACTTAGGTGCTCCAATTTCATCCGCCTCAACTCTTAAAATGACAGGTTGTTTTTTATCCAGTTGGTCATTCAATATAGATAAATCCGCCGGATTGTTGCCAAAATCGTGCCTACCTATCCATCTAATATCATCATATAGTTTTTCAAGAGCCTTCCAATTCCACAAGTTTTTAGTCGGCCCAACCCAACCACCGACAGTTTTCATTGCGTCATTAAGAGCTTTTGGCCAGATATCTTTTCCAAAATACTGGAGCATCATATCGACACAAAGCAGTACACATCCATATCCTCCAATTGTTACCACTCCATCGCCTAATAAAAACCTTCTCCACTCATCATTCCTTTGTGAAAGCGGTTTTATTTCTAATTTCATATTTTTACTTCGTTAACAATACTCCCTCGATCGCTCCCAAACGATTGTTTATCTCTGTTAAGGATGAACCGAATCCCTTGAGAGTAGCTTCTAAAGAATCTTTGCGAACAAATTCTTTTTGAGATTCTGTGTTGGCAAGAACTTGAGTTTGAATTACTGCAAGGTCTTTTGCCATAGGAGATAATTTAGAAGCAAGCCAAAGATTAAGAACCAAAACACCAATACCAACAATTTGAATGACCCAGGGGAGCGGGTCTTTTTTAATCTTTTGTATAAGTGTTTCTTTTTTGGCCATATCATTACTATATTTTACTAAAAGTTAGTTCCGAATAATATAGCGTTGCCTGTATCTTCTGACCAAGTATCTAATGTTGCCGTTTGTGCTGGATTACTTGTACCAGACTGAGTACCTGAATAGTGAATTGAAACACGACCAACCGCTCCTGCCCCACCTGCTCCGCCATCTCCAACTCTATCACCTCCAGCACCACCAGTGCAGGTAATAATGCTCGAACCAATTGTGTAGTTATTACAGTGAACCATAACTGAACCGCCTGCTCCACCTCCACCTCCACCACCACCAGGACTCCCAACAGCACCAGTAGAAGTTATGCCACCACTAACAGTAAAGTCTGGAGTAAAGACAAAAAATAATTGGCCACCCCCACCACCTGCACCACCAACAAAAGTACCATTCCAACCACCTCCTGAACCTCCACCTCCACCCATAACAATAGTTGTTCCATCTGCAGCACCACCAAGAGTTCCACCAATACCTTTTTGTCCAGTTGTACCATTGCCCCCATCTGTTCCAGCGGCAGCATTTCCACCACCCCCACCACCAGCAGCAGAACCACCAGGCAAATCACTTCCTCCTCCACCACCAGGGCCATTATTTGCAGTTGATGTAACTCCTCTATCTGCAAGCCCCTCACCTTGTGTACCATCAGTATCAACACCAACTCCTGCACTACCTCTGTCTCCTCCCCCGTTTATGTTCAAACTTTGTCCATTAGGTATTGTACAACTTACCGAGGCTGCAATTACAGAAACACCACCAACAGAACCACCCCATACTGTTGGTGCGGTTGAATTTATAGTCGCAGTTGTATATCTAGGAATTTTAAGTATTTGAGCACCAGGTACAAAAGTGTAATGATTGGCTTCAGTAAAGACGAGTGATGTTGTCCCACCACCACTTGCAACTTTATTTATTTCCCATTGTCCGATACCAGTTCCCCTTGTTTGATGTAACAGAACCAAATCTCCATCTGCAAAAGCAGTTGAACCAGCAGTGGCAGAAGTTGAAGTTGCGGTTCCCGTAATGGTCGCCCTGGTATTAAAGTCGGCAGATAGTGTAGCTGAACCATCAGCACCATCACCTCCGTTTGAGGCTAATACTCTATTTATCTTCTGCCAAGCGTTTAAAACTGCCATAGTTTATTTATTAACCCATATCTAATGACGCCTGTCCCCACCAAGCTGTACCATCCCAATATAGGGCGATAATGTCTGTTCCGCTTGCTGTCCAGGTTGGTTCTGTACTAGCAGGCCAGTTAATTGTAGGGAGTGTAGGAGTAAATGCACCAAAGTTAATGGCTTTAAGAATTACATTTGCTGGCCCACTAGGGGCTGTAAATGTATAGGTACAACTCTCTGAGAGTGTAGATTTTTGCTTATTTCCATTTGTCCAATTAATCGTTTCAGTTGCTCCAGAATTCCCGTTATCAACTTCTTCATCAAAATATGCCTGATCGGGTAAAGGAAATTTTACCACCTTGCCCCAACTCTCTCCACCCCCACCACTAACCTCAACCTTATTCGAGACAGGATCAATCCTAACCCCACCACCACTTTTACCAGAAATTAGTAACACTTTCCCAGCCGAATCTTCATACATCTGTGCGTCCAAGTTCCCCCCTGTGTCTTTAAGACGATATCCGTGAGCATAAGGCAATTGAAGCCCAATAAACGTTCTGGTATCGGTAATATTTCCGGACACAATAGTAGTAACTCCTGTGCCGACGGCGATCTGGGCTATTTCTAGGTAGTTGTTTGGTACACTTGGTCTCGATGGTGATCCTGCGGCAGTACCGGCAACGGCTACTAAACTACCAACATTTGAGGCAGTTGCGTCCGGCGAAGCTCCAGTATCAACCTTTACACAAATTAAATCAATTCTAGGATTAGATGGATCAGCTGTTGTGATAGTAACATTAGTTGAGGCGGTAACTATTACGTGCCAGAATTTAAGAGTATTGTCATTAACTGCGTGTGCATCCCTTTTTACAAAACACGAACCATCACCCACCTTAATCGTCATGTCCGGCGTACCTTGAGCCTCCACCAACAAATCACCGCCTGTAACTCCAACCACACCCTCTTGAGATAATAAAACCGTTTCCAACCTAGTCACGTCCGCTGCGTCGTGAGAGGTCATTCCATCTACTGCTGCAACATATACTGCCATATTTATATATAATTTTTATTGCCCCTCACTATCTAATATAACAGTTTTGGGGTTTCTTTTCTCTAATTCACTAATTCTATCCTTAAGTATCATCATTTCTCTCCTTGATTTAACCTCCTCGTTTTCCGACCATGCAAACATATTATTCTTGTCTTGCCACTTTTTGAATATCTTAGTCAGTTTATCACCCCAGAGAGCTTTCTTGCCCGTTTCCTTCTCGTAAATTTCTATAATCTTATTCATTATGTTGGTTTAAACAATATCTCTCCCTTAAAAAATTGTACGCTATCTCCTCCTCCACCGCCTATATCTTGATAAAATTGTAGACGATATTTCTTCTCTCCAGAAGGGAAGGTTAAAGCAGAACTTGTCATAAGTTCAGCGTTTACCCACCCCGCACCTTCACTTGAGACATTTCCAGTTGTTACCTCTGAATCGGCTAAGGCTTCAGTATCGGTAACATTGTAGATTCGATAGTAACCAGTTCTTCCGGCCGTTTCAACACACCCTAAAGCGTGGAAGTATACTTTCATTAAAGAAAAGTCATCACCATCAACTTTAAATTCAGTCGAGTTAATATTTGTATACGCGTTATTTTCAGTCCATTGACGAGGGCCAGGATTGACAACCTTAGATAAATTACCGATCGCCAATGCCAGACTATCTGTGTCAATAAGCATCTGTCCAGCAGTAGCAGTCAAAACATTGTATCCAGCTTTAGAGATTTTTAACGCTCCAGTCAAACCATCGATCCAAACCCTGTTATCCGTTCCATCTGTGACTAAGATTCTTTTATTAGTACCATCTAAGACGATTTCACTACCTGCCCCAATTGAGACTTTATCGTTAGCACCATCTAAAATAATATTACCAAACGTCAAAACCCCAGACTGATTAATAGTCTCAAGCGAACTCAAACGTCTCGCTAACATCCTTATCTCTCGTAATAGTGTTTCTGATACTGCCATTATATTAATCCTACTACTAATGTTATTTTTTCTTTATCTCGGTTGTCTACATTAACGTGTATTTCAAAAATCCTGAAGGTTTGCTCGCTCGACCAAAAATCCTCCTCGATTTTTAGATTAATAAAATCACCCACTACAAAAGTTGATAAATCTGGTCCACGCGAGTTATCGTTGTAATTTATCTTCAAAACAGGATTGACCGATCCAAAGACATTAATTACCTCGTCGGCGATGTCACCTAAAACAGTCGCATTATCAATATCCTTCACGGTAACGATTTTATCCCTTCGTTTTAAGGCTGATTGACTGTCTGTATTATCTCTCTCAACATTCAACTCGTCAGTCCCCCACCCCTTGCCAATTATTAGGGCGTGGTTGGCTAACTTAGTCCCATCTTGTTCCTCAGAAATAGACTGTATTTGTGGGCCAGGGTAGCGGAAGATAACCGTGTCGGTTTTATCAGACCCTTTAAATGGATAGAAAATATTTAATATTTTATTTTCATCTACCTCAAAATCAAAACCACCATCAGCAAAAGCTAAATCCTCAATGGCTTCCTTGATATTTTTTCTGGTATAAGTAAGTGTTCTATTTAAAGATGTTTGTATCGTTCCTTGAGTAAATCCAAAATCTCCGTTAGTCAAGTCTTGTGTCTCATCAATTAAAGTCCAGGCTATCGCTCCTGCATCTGTAGCAGTAAAAACTCTATCCGATGTCAGTCCTGCAAAGCGGGTGCTAAGTAGCCAAAAGAAACCTAATGCCTTGACTGATATTTCAGCACTAATACTATTTACCTCACGTTTGAAAAATAGAATCTGTCCTGCAAAGAAAACACTCCCATCTCTCAAACACTCTAAAGTAAATCTACCAATACCCAACAACGCAGTTACTGTCGAATTAATACTTGTAGCCAACTCACTAAAATCCTTTAGTGAATAGGTAAAAGTAGCTTCTCCAGGCTTGTTTAGTCCTAGTTTCACTCTTTTATTGGTAGCCTTGGTTAGATTAGCTACTAAATTCCCATCAGCGTCCTTTATTCTGAAAAGCCATCGTGATCGTTCGTTTGTATCAAAAGCCATATTAGATACCTAAATAAGCACTCCTCCAACTAATTACACAAGATGAAGCGGGATTGTTGTCTTCGGAGTTAAATTGGATTAAGTTATTTCCAGGTTCTAACCACCACCAATCGCCGGTAAAGTATTGAAGATAGTTAGTTGATCCGTTTAATAAAACTGTTTGATTAGCTAGATCGACGACTACATATTGGGCAGCCGTTATAGTAGTGTCAATATTAAATTGAACACCTAATGTTGAATTACGCACGTGTGCACCTGTGGATGGCCCATTAATACGAATACTTGGGTAATAAACACCATTCCCAGCATTAGCAATAGTCGCTACACCGCCACTTGTCGCTAAAGCAAACGGAATGACTGTCGGGAGAGTAACACCACCGGCAACTGGTGGAGTAAGTGTGGTTTCGTTTAAGGTTTGGTCAACTATACTAGGATCGCCAGAGATAAGCTCAAATCTCATTTTACCAACGGTTAATTCTCCAGGCCTGAAACCACCATCAATAAGATCGGATAAATTAACATCCATTTGCAAGGTTTTGCCATCGGTAGTCGTTAGTGACATCGTAGTATTTCCATTTCTAGGAAGATCAAATGCCTCAATCAAACTCTTTCTTAACGAGGCGTAGCCGACTTGTGTGTTAGACCTCAAACCTATCTCAAGCCTAATTCTCCTCTCTCTCCATAAAGATCGATGTACTACACCCCCATGCTGACCCGCCAGGGGCGATCTAGATACCTCTAGAGAGGGACTCTCAAACCCCCTGGCAGATAGTATTGTGTAATCAGTACCCACGCCAATAGGTAATGACTGGATAGTTAGCGTGCTAATCATAGTAAGCCCTCCTTATTTAAATTGAACATCATTTTTTCCGCGATCAAATCGACATCGACCTCGCTAGATACTACTTGAACTGGCATATTAAGTGTGATACCCTGGCGAGATTCACCAGGCTGATTGACGATAACTTTTTCACCAGGAGTAGCTTTAAAGGCTACCAACTGGCTATCTGGGCCACCCTGTCCCCCGACTGTAAACTCACCTCCGTGTTGGAAGCCAAAGAATCCCTTGATCCCGCTATAAATATTTTTACCAATATTAGTGATTCCGGTAACTAAATTTGATATAAAACCTCCTCCTCCGGACGTTGGTTGTGCTGAACCTCCGGATACTGGCGGAGCATTAAAGGATGAGGGGATGTCAACACTTGAGTTAATAGCGTCTGATAGTTGCTGTCCAGTTTGTTGTACATTTTGAGTAGCTTGTTGAGCTTGTTGATTCGCCTGAGCTAGACTGGATTGATCCGACCTAACCTGAGCCGCTTGCATGGTAGCTGCCTCCTCTTGAGCACGTTTGGCGATATCTCTTAATTTCCTTTGGTGATTTTCCTCATTTAATTTTCTCTCCTCGGCAAACTTTCTTTTAAGTCTAGCTATGTCATCTTCTCGAACTGCGTCTTGGAAACGAGCGAAATCTTCCGAGTGAAGTTTTTGTATCTCTTTCTCAGCATTTAGTTGTTCAACCAAACTAGCTAATCTCTTTTGGTGTTCGTTTTTTATCTTATTTGTTTCCTTTTCATACTCAGTTTCCTTTTCCTCTCTGGCCTCGATAACAGCCACGTTCTCATCATCTAATTCCTCCTGTAAGTCATCGATCCTTTCTTGGCGTGAGTCCTTTTCGTTCTCTATATCTTTTTGAATGATCTCCTCCCTCACTTTAGTTTGATCCTCTAGGGCTATTTTTTCCTTAGCAAGCATATCTGTTAAATCCTTGACCTTTTTTGCGTTCGACAGTTTCCCCTTTGCTATTTCCGTATCGAGTCGTCGTGTTAAGTCGTTTAGTCTCTCTTGGCCGGCAATCTTAAACTGCTCCATCTGATCCTTATTTTTGTCAATAATTTTCTCAATAGCATCCTCTAAACTTTTCTCCTCTTTGGCTATTTGATCCTCGATTCTTTCCACCCGCTCCTTATGTCTTTCCTCAATCAAACGCATTGACTTAGCAAAATCTTCTACACGTTCTGCTAGTCTCTCTTTGTGGGTAACATTCTCATTTTCAATATCTTTTTCTAAGTCAGCGGTTTTTTCTCTATGGCCTATTACCATATCTTTTAGCGACTCTTCAAACTGCCTTGCCTGTTTAGCAAGAGATAGTTGAAACCGCTCGTTTTCTTTCTCGATTGCCTCTCGGATTTTTTTGGCTGCCTCACTAACCATTGATGTAGTTCTGTCTAACGCATCCCTAGCTACATCCGTGAATCCTTTTAATCCTTCCGTTTGTATCCTCTTAATAGCGTCGACACCTTGATCGCTTATATTTTCTAAAGTGTCCCCTAATTCCCTTAATGGTTGGGTAGAAAGTGTAAAAATGCTCTTCCCTACCGCAACCGCCGACGCTCCTAACTGTCTCAAAAATGTTACCGCCTTAACCAGTTTAATCGCCAACCTTTCTAACGCAGGGCCAATGACATCGTTAATACTTTTAGCGTTGTCGGCAAAGGCATTGAGTAGAAGTGTTAACGCCGGTAACAAAGCCGATCCAATACTAGCTCTTAGATTAAATATTGAAGTCCTTAGTCTACTTTGTGCTCCCTGGAATGTGTCAGCGGCTCTAGCTGCGTCACCGGCAAATACTGCAGCCTCATCTAAAATACCGTTTAAAAATTTTTGTCTAAGTCCAGTATCGGAGGCAATACGCCCCAGATCTTCCATTTTTAATCCTGCCTCTTTTGCTATTACGGATAGATTCTTAGTGATACCCACATTGTCAACCATTATTGAGTTTTGATTCTTGATACCTTGGGTAGCTCCCACGATAGCTTGACCAAATTCAAGAGTCCCCTGTCTATTGAAAGCGGCTGCGTCTTTAAACGCGTCCATCAACTCAATCGATTCACCTAAATTAAAACCAGTCGCTAAAAGATTTTTTAATCCCTCAGCCGACTCCGTTACCGACATTAACCCATCCTCAGATAATGACATCGCGGCATCTCTAGCCTCAAGTTGGCTTTCACCAAACGCCGCGGATACAGAGGATAAGCCAATTAATGCTGATTGCATCGTACTAGCTGCTTGCGTTGTTAAGGTAAACTGTTGTCCAAGTTCTTGGATAGTCTTCCTGAGAGCTAAAACAGCCAAGTTTCCAACCGCTACTCCTGTCGCTAACCTTAAAATTGAAGCAGTCGTCCCCTCTACGTGTGGTGTGGCTTTCTTAAAATCATCAGCAAACCCCTTGACATTATGTTTGAGTTTTTCGAGACCGCCTGTTGCATTATCTTTTAATGCTACTTTTAACTGTAATTCAGACATTAGTTTTATTTAACTTTTTTATTTGCCTTAACCTCGGCATTCATAAACGATATTACTAACTTAACTATATCATCTGGCTGGTCTTGTAGTGTCCACCAGTCCCATCGCATCTCCCGCATGATAAGAAAATCAGAGTATTCATTAGGTGCTCCTCCCTCGTCATCTTCAAGTCGTTTACCAGAACCGGCAAGACTGAGATAGGTCTGGTCACCTATTTTGTTTATTTTTTTTTACCCATTCCAGCACGGACTATGGTTAGTTCGGTTATTAGTAGCCTTATATCAGGTGATGGTAATTCGTCAAACACACCCTCTTTTAATTCGACAGTTCCACCGGCCTTATCCTTGAGTTCTTTAACGCCGACAGATAAGAGCATATCGTCCTCTTTTTGTTGAGCGTCCATTGGTATGTCCTTCATCAGAACCTCTGCACCAACGTACTCAATAGTCCCGCCCTCAAATCGAGCGAGGTTAACACGTTTAGCCTCTCCGTGGGTTAAAAACGAGACAATTTTAGCCTCGTAACCGCTGTTAGGCATTTTAATAGTTTTGAGTGACCTTTCCATTTGGTCTCCTTTCTTGTCCTTTTATGGACTTAATTAGTAAGCTGCGTTCTTGCTGTTTTCAAGAATCGCACGGATCATTCTAGAGTTATCCTGTGAGTAGTGACCAGTGAAACTGGCTGTTAAGATAGCCACGTTTTCATTAGCCTCATCGATTTCAAAGTTATCAAAATCGACTTGATCTAGGATAATCTCCAAGCTTGGGTTAGTAGTACCGCCGGCGTAAACACCGGAGTTAGTAACCTTAATGCTCATTGCTCTTAGAGCGTTGAGTAAGGTCAAGTCTTTATATGTATCATTCTCGAAGGCGATTTCAAAATCACCGGAAACAATAAAGTCTTTGTTGACAAAGTCAACAGGGGTAACACTACCTAGTCCTTGGTAATCCTCAGCGTTTTTGTTTATGTTGAGGTTGAGTGATCTAACTGTGGTAATAGCACTTGCTCCTGAAAGTTCATTTTCAGTAGCGGCTAATTTGAAAGCCACGTCTTGAGGTCTGAATTTGTTTTCAGACACGTAGGAAACTGTGTCGGAGTCATTACCGAACAATTGTCCCATTAAACCAGTAGTCGCACGGACGTATTGATCTAAAACCATTCTAAGACCGAATGAGGTAACTATGGTGTTACCAGCTTGTAGGGTCTCGACGGGGTTCTTTTTCCAAACACTTAGTGATTGGTGCTGGTTGGAAGCGGCGATGGTGAAAGTGTGGCGTCCAACTGGAGCTTCTGGAGTATTAGTGTCAAAAGATTCTGTACCAAATAGAGCTAATAGAATAAGACCAATAGATTGATCTCTAATATTAAACTCGATATCTCCTTCATTCCATTTCTTGA
>Ga0208904_1002625_pt1 | contig 11197 bp, 17 predicted proteins | sample AntAceMetag02UKB_FD_184774 | JGI IMG/M metagenome (GOLD analysis project Ga0208904, IMG submission 184774) | Saline lake microbial communities from Ace Lake, Antarctica - Antarctic Ace Lake Metagenome 02UKB (SPAdes) (version 2) | ecosystem: Environmental > Aquatic > Non-marine Saline and... | reverse complement strand
CACAGCGAATACAAGTGGTATATTTTAATATCAGTACCGTTAATCTTAGGCTCTTTAGCAATGTTATGGCATAGAACGGCTTACGCAGGTTCAGACAACGCATACCCAATAATATTCGTATTCTGGGCGATTGGTGGTTTGATGTCGATTTATTTAGAGGACGCAATACCTTTCATAATAGCTCATATGTATAATAATTTCTTCATAGATTTTACTAGATTATTCACGAGTGATAGCGCATTATTTACAGTTCTAGCTTTGATATTCGGAATTCCAATTTTAATCTGGTTTTTAGTTTATGGATTTAAATTCACCCCGAGTAAAACATGAATAAAAAAATAATTATATCATTTAGCATATTAATTTTAGTAGGATTGGTAATGGCGGTTACGACAACAGGTTTTTATAATTCTCCAACAAAAAATAATTATTATAGCTTTAATGGAAGTAATTATATAAATATTTCTTCTAGTGATTCGCTTAATATTTCAAACGCAACATCTGGGATAACTTTATCAGCGTGGGTAAAATTAGATGAATATGAATGTTATAAAAGAATTGTGGCAAAATCTCACACATCGGCTGTAGTCCCATATACAGAATACGGATTAATGGTAGGTTGTAACTCAACTGGAACTGGAAGTTATGGGATAAAAAGTTTAAGGATGGAATTAGCAGGAGACGGAAATCAGCATTTCATACATAGTACGACATCAGTAGAAAATGGAGTCTGGTATCAAGTAACTGCTACTTACAATAATTCCGACGGGGCAAAAATATATATAAACGGAATTTTGGATAATTCAATATTGCTGAACGCAACATCTCCTCCTAGCGCGGTAGATAATATAACAGGCTTAGAAATAGACACAAATGATAATCCAGTAAGTATCGGTTCTTCTATTTTTACATCAACACCAAATGATTTTTTCAAAGGAGATATAGACGAAGTAAAAATATTCAATAGAAGTTTAAGCACGGCAGAAGTTTTAAGTCTCTATAACGGCGGTCTAAGAAACGAATCAGATTTAACAGTCGGAACAAGTAATCTAGTAGCGTACTATCCTTTAAATGATTCAACTGACGATTATTCGGGAAATTCAAATGATGGAATAAATAACGGAGCTACGTCAATTCAATTAACTAATACATTCGATAATGAATTTAACGTAACATTTAGTGGAAATCAAAATAAAACACGTTGGTTGCATGTAGACAAGGGCGCAGATTTCACAAGCGCCACTTTTAATTTAACTGGACATACTAAATATGGGGTTACAAATGATGGATATAAAACTGGTTCAGAAAGGGGTATGGTCTTCGGAGATTATACATTAACTAACGGAATTTCTTTTGATTGGACTATATCTCAGATGCAGGATAGATTATATTTAAATGATACGACTGCTTTTGACACAGGTTGCTCAGCAGGTTACGGAAATCAAAATTATAATTATTCACAATTATTTAATATTAGCGTTAGCGCAGATGTGGGATATATCGCATTTCATACATCAAGTTGGATGTCTGACTCATTTGGACACAATACAACTTATAGATATTATATATATGATTACATATTAGATAGTTGGGATATTGTGAGCAACCAGTATACGGGTTTCGCAAGTTGTAGTATAAATGATGCGGAAATTGAAATCGAAGATAAATATATAAAAAATAATATAGTTCAGGTACGTTACCAAGAAACAAACAGCGACCCATATTTGCAATGTAGTTATACTACTATTGCAGAGATTTATAGTTGCGATGGGATATTAGTTCCAAGACTTGCTAATGGAGTTGCTCAATTATTAAAATTTCAAATAAAATATACCTACAAAAATTATAAAACAAACCCATCAGTATATGCAACTAATGAAAAAATATGGAATTATTCTGGAACATACTTATCAGAAGAAGCAGTAGATGATTTCACATCTATTTTAGATACAGCAATAAATTCAGAGGCTTGTGATTGTGAGGGTTGTGTTTTGGATGATAATACTTGTGCAATACCAATAACATTTCATTCAGATGAAAATGGAATTTTAGAGTTTTCAGATATAAGTATAAACTGGACAGAAGACGTTGTGCCAATACCAACGATAAATATTCCGATTGGAGAACAACCTAGTCTTCTAGTAAGTTATAGCGTAGACGTAGATGAAAATTGGGAAATAGATACTTGCACTTATTGGGTAACTCGTGGAGCTAGTGTTGAAGTAACAAACACAACAATAAGCTGTTCGAGTTCAAATACTGGGAATTTCATCGTCTCAAGCCAATTAACAAATTATGTTTTTCACTTCTTCGTATCAGACACATCAGGAAATTCAAACTATACAAATTCAAGTTTCTCAACAATTAGTAATGCAACATCCCCACCAGCATCAGGAGGCTCGGGTGGAATAGTAATAATTGGAGGAAGCGACTGGACTATGGAGTCAGCAGAGGGTCAAGGAAAATTCGACGTAAATCTAGTAATAGGTACAACTCAAGTAAGAGAAGTTCTATTTGAGAATTTAGGCGATGATTCTAGAACTTTAACTCTAATTTGTGAAGACCAAGAAGGAGACGGCTGTAAGTATGTAACCTTTGAAGAAAATATAATAACACTACCAAAAATATCAGATATAAAAACAAGTGCAAAATTCAAGATGACAGCTCCAGAGGGAGTCGAAACTGGTTCTTATGTTTTTAATATTGTAGCAAAAGACGACCAAGGAAAACTAGGCAAGATTTCGGTCTTCTTAACAGTAAAAGAAACTGGATTTTTCTCAAAATTAACAGCCAGAACAGAAGGTGGTTTCCCTTATTTATTAATAGCAATATTATCTTTTATAATCTCAATGATTATATCTTTAATTATTATGGGAAAATTAAAAACAAAAGCAAAGCCAGTAATCGCAATAATATTATCAGGAGTGGTTACATATCTAGCAGTTTTGATTTTTTGATTTTTAACAAAGTATTTAAACCACAAAACCTTAATTAAAACATAAAAGATGGCGAACATTATAAAAAATTTTATAAAAAAACACAAAATTAAAATTTTAATTTTAATAGTAATTTCTATAATATTAGTTATTTCTTTAATAGGTCTACCAGAAAATATAGCAACTGGAACACAGAGTATTTCTCAGCATGGAGGAGCATATTGAATTTTACCATGAATAAAAAAATAATATTTCTAGCATTAGTTTTGTTAATATTTCCAATGGTAAACGCATGGGAATACGAAGAATCATATAGTGAGGGAGGAGCTAGTGCATATGCAAGAATTGAAGGAGGATTCCCAATATGTGATGGAGAGCTAAGAGGTTATATTTGTAAGGGTTCTTGGTATTTAGATATTAATCACGACGGAGACCAATTCAAAATGGGAAGAGGAATAAACTCATGGAATGAGGTAGAAGATGGCGATAAAAATGGATTAAAATCTAGTAAATTATTTGATGTACAAGACGGAAAGTATTATCTTGAAAAAACTGATGAAGCATATGTATTATGCGCATGGGATTATGATTCATCAGATGATGGTTGGGCATGGGCTTCAATATGTGGAGGTTATTTTGGTAATTTTAATTTACCTCGTGAAACAGTAGAGAATTGTTTTCCAGATGAAAAAAGATGCGAAGGTAAAATATATTATGAATGTACAAATGATAAGTGGGTAAATGATATTATTATAGGAAAATGTGATGTTGAATGTATCGATAAATCAGATTGTGATTTTGATTCTAGAAAAGATAATTTTTGTAGCGAAGATAAGTTATCCGTATTGAGTGATTATAGCGAGGGAAAATGCGAAGAAAATAAATGTTCTCAATCTAAGGAAGTCAAAACAATAGAAGAATGTAAATATGGTTGCCATGGTGGAGTTTGCTTACCAGAAACATTCACATATGTTAGCCCACTTGTGTATGTAATTCCAATAATTATGATTAGTTCAGTCGCACTTATCATTTGGCAGTTAAGAAAGAAGCCAAAACGTAAAAAGTAAAAGTTTAAATAAAACAAAAAACTAATAATATTAAGAAGATGAATAAAAAAGGACTATTCGGGCTAGGGAATTTGTTAATCTATCTAGTTATCGCTTTGGTTGTTGTTCTCGCATTTATATTCTCAGACACTTTTCGTTGGATAGTAGTAGGTATTGGTTTAATAGCAATCAGTTTATTCATAGTAAATTCTAGCGCAATTTCAAATGATAAAATAAGAATTTTTACATTCTTAGGTTTATTGATAACAGGTATGATTTTACTTCTAAGCGCAGGTAATGTTTTTCAAAGTATTTCAGGTGATTATATAGAAGCTCCTTTCTTTGGAACGGTTTTATGTGATAGAAGCGTTGGCGGAACAATAGAATCAGGCTCGATAAATTTAAGAGATGATATTGACGGATTTACAAAGATAACCGCTCCACAAAATCTAGAAAAATATGACGTTTTATTATCACAAGGCGGAGCTGGATTTGGAGAAGATTTTAGATATACAAGTAGTATCTGTGATAAAGATGGTAATTCTTGTACAAATATTCAAGCAGGTGTAATCCCAGATTTCGGATTATTTGACCGAGCAATTCAGACAAACGTACCAAGAGAAAAATTCGTTTTTGTAACAATAGAAAGAAGGTCATTTTTTGGTTCATGGGATAAAGTAGACGAAGGTACTTACAAACTAAGATACCAACCTTATAATTTATTCGTACAAAATTCACTAGAGGGCGGAAAAAACCCATTATCAGGCTCGATAGATTGTAAATATCCAGTTGGAGATTTAAAGAATGATGCTATATTATCAACAACAATAAGAGATTCTTCTGGAAAAAGTTTAGAAGATGTAATCCCACTTTATAGAAATTACTTAGAACCAAACGAAGCATATAACTTTAGAGCTGGAACTGTTACCAGAGCTTCTTATGGAAATACTGTAACTTATAACGGTAAAACTGGATATTGCGCGGAGAACATTCAAGGAATCGGAGCTGTGATTTATAACATCGGAGAATTGAAGACTTTGACTAATACATATAGGGTAGTCGATACATCTTCTGAATTAGCGAGATTAGGAACAGACGGATGTTGTGTCGAAGACAGAGTACAAGGAAACAGAGTTTGTAATGATTTCGAATGGGAGACTATTGTGATAGAGGAAGACCCAGATACGGGAGAGATTGGAACAAACGTCGAATGTTCATTCATTAAACCTTGTAATTCTGGAAGATTTATTTTAGGAGAAGGAACTAAAACTTATGAGTGGGATTGTGTGGACGGTAAATGTGAAGTATCAGACATCGAAGAAGAAGATTGTGTCACTAATACAGATTGTAAAGGAGATAACGAAATTTGTGTTAATTATAAATGTGAACAACCATCAAATATCTGCGGAGACGGAACTTGCGCAGGATTAGAAACGAAGCAAAATTGTGAGGCAGATTGTGGGAAGCTTGTAGATGAATTAAAATGTAGTATTTTCGAGAAAAAAGTTTTAGTGACAGAAACATCATGCGGATTAAAGTGCTGGAGTTTGAAGGTCGGAACATTAGGATTCCTAGACACAACAGAAGAATTAGAATATGAAGATTGCGTTACATCTGGATGGGTAATAATCACATTGGCATTTATTCTAATAGGCGGATTGGGAGCTTACACGATATATTTAACCACGGGGAAAAGGGGGAAAAAGAGGAAATGAAAGCCGATATTAAAAGAAGAACAGCAGTTGTCTCGATGTTGATACTTGGTTCACTTGGAATCATTTACGCAATCAGGGGATTCGTCGTAGATTTAACACCGTCGGTCTGGGGATTCATAGGCTTAGGAATTGGTTTAGTTTTACTTCTTGAAATTGGTATAAAGAGATTGACAAAGTTAAGCAGATTAAAGGCGCTAGAGAACCAGCAAAAAATTAGCCTGATTATTGCATTGATTGTAATTATTACGGCGATAGGACTTTTATTCCAGTATCAGATTCCATTCCTTTCCGAAATCGCAAACGGCTCATTTTTAACAGGGGGAGTCTTCGTAATTCTCGAAGCGCTATCTTTCTAATGAAAAAATCAATGTTAAAAATGACTCTAGGCGACGTTAAGCATTGGATTGGATGGGGACTTACAACGGGAGCTTTAGTGGGAGTATTCGCTTTTTTGCCAGTTAGTTTTATGGAATCTTATATCAAAATAATTCCAATGACTTTGGGAGTTATCGTAAGCGTAGACATAATTAAACACTATTTGGGTTTACAATAATGAAAAAGAAAAACGGATTTAGCACAACGGCAATGAGTATAGGAATAGTTTTAACTTTGGTTTCATATTTAATTTACAAATTCTACAATATAGGTTATCTAGGCTCGATACAAAGCGAAATCGCTGGTGTCGGTATCGCAATTTTTTCGATAGGTATAGGATTTAAATTATTTGGGATAAAGTTAGGATGAAAAAGAAACTAAAAAATAAGCTATCAGCATTTTTATTATTCGTCGGATTACTAGCTCTCGGTATCTTTCTTTTAACGTCGTTCGGTTCGGTTTATAAACTTTTAATGGAGTATAAAATAACCGTTCTGTGGGTCTCTGGGGGCGTTGTAGCGATACTTACGATTGCTGATATATTGAAGCCTAAAACTGTAAAAGGCTCAATCTGGGGCGGTATAAAGAGGTGTCTGGCATGATAAACGAGACAGTCGAGGTAATTATTCAAAGTACGAAAGCAGACTTGTATAATCCAATAATCATAACAATGTGGGTATCAGTTTTATTAGTTTTCTTATTGGCGACTTGGATTACGAGTTTTGGTAAGAAAATCAAATGGGGAAACTTCTGGGCTATTTGGTCTTTAACAGCCGTTATCTCGGGAATATTGGTTCTAATTTTCACATCATCCCCAAACACAGTCCTTGATATATTAAACTGGGTAAAGGGATTTATCGGAATTTAATTGGTTAGAAGGAGGTGAAATTTAATGAAGAAATCAACAAGAAAAATGATTGACATGGCTGGTATGTGGTTGCTAGTGGTAGGTGGTTTGAATTGGGCTTTAGGCTTATTCGACTTTAACTTAGTACAATCAATCGCAGGATGGACTGTCCCTGTCGTTGGAACAATAATTTATGCTGGTATCGGTATCGCCTCTCTTTATATTGGTGGTAGAGTGGTAATGGGCAAGTTGTTCAAATAAAACCAAAACTTTTTTATTTTATTTTTATTTATTCAGGACGAGAATTCTTATCGAGGTAATCTCGAAATTCTAAACAAGCATTAAGTAATTGAGCTTTAGAATATTTTTGAGGAGAAGCAATCATTGGCTGAAACTTTTTGTCGAAGAGAAATGGCACATCAGAAGGAATTACCATACTTTGAATTAAGAGAGTATCACCGCCCATGAAAAAAGACTAATCAATTTACTATTTAAATCTTTCTTAATAAAACATAAAACAAAAGATTTTTAAACATAATTACTCTGGAATAGACATACTCTGATTAATCAATAAGCACACTTATTGAGAAGCCTTTGGAGTAAGGTTGTCGGTTTACCAAAGACCGTCAGGCTACTGGGGTGATGAGATTGGGTTTCGTACTGTGGAGTTTTATTCTTGTCACCCCCACGCGTTTTCTAAATAGTACAAGTAGAATTACTAACACAAGTATTAACAGACTCGCCGAAGAGGTCAAACTTAAAAGAAAATTGAGGAGTTAATATTAATTGATAAAACCCTTTAAACAAATCAACGGTCAAAGTCATCGGGCGAAACATACTCTCACCGACGTAACCAGAGTAAAAAGCACTAACCGAAAAGAACAATGGAATGAATATAATAAGCGTAACGATTATTCTAACAAACGGCGCATTTGCATCTTTCATTAAAAAGTTCGTGCCAACCAAAACAAGCAACAACCAAATCCAAATCATATAAATCGAAGCGTAAAGTCCAACGTAACTAAAAAGCGTATCAACAAATCCAGTAAGACCATCATTTATTTCACTAAGTTGTACGACCGCTTCGTCAAGCGGATTCAAGAATTGTTCACCAATACTCAAACTAGCCCCAGCCCAATCACCAGTAGAAAAGCCAGTCGCAAGTGTTGATAGAAGTAAATAGGTAACAAAGATTAAAGCCCATTTGAATTTCATTGCCCAACCAAGACCTCTTCCTAATAAGCTAGGGGAGGCTTTCGCGGTTTGCATTATTATTGGATTTACCATTTAATAAAAGACAGCAGATAAAATATTATTACTTTGTTTAATTAAAATTTCAGATAAATTAAAAGCAAACCCATCTCTCAAATATGTACTTAATTTGGTAGTATTTACTTTAATCAAATGAGGGGTTCTATCTCTATCAACGTCTATAAAATCATTCTCTTCAAGAAATTTAAGAACAGAAATTACATATTCATTGTTAGAAGTATCGCCTGTTTCTTTGAAAATTTGAGGTCTTAGGATTTCTTTAAAATTACTAACCACTACAGCCCTTCTCCAATAATCAAAGTTCTCTAAAATATCAGATTCCGAGATATTTTTCATGATATAATTAAGAATATGAGCTATATAAAGTTTTAGATGCCTCTTTAAATAGTCTTTTTCCTTCATAAAAACATGATTACGCGCGTTTAAAACTCGCGCCATGCCAGACTAAAAACGTCGAATCTCCAAATGGAGAGCCTTGATTAAGGTGGCTAAAAAAATAGGACTGAAAGGAGGTTAAAAAATAATGAGAAAAATAGGTAAAATGGGAAAGAAAAATATCGGCGGTGGTCTTGCTATCGGAGGTATTCTAATTGTCTTACTAATTGTTGGATATATGGCTTTCGGGCAAAATATCAATCAACCAAGTAACCCAAATGTAATTACTGGTTGTGATTCTACCACAAGTCCAAATCTAACGATTAAGGCTTATGATAAGGAAACTGGAACTGCATTGACAGAAGCTACTAACCTTTACAGAGTTAAGGGTGATAAGACTTGGTCTACATTTACTGCTGGAACTGGTTTCGCGGCTAACGCTGGAGACACTCTAGAGATTGTAATGGGTATTGATACTACAGACTTTACTGATAATGCTTACGGGCAGAAGAAGGAAGTTGTAGTTGAATGTAAGGAGACACCTTCTAAGGAATTTGAGATGGTTAATGATGAGGTAGAGACTTCATTAAGCGCTACTTTCTTAGACGCTGAGGAATCTGCTTCTGCTGAGACATACGTTGCTGGTCAGACTCAAGATATTACAATTAAGTTACAAGCTGGTGTAAAGGAATACTTCGGTAATCCATATATTGGTGGTAATTCAAATGTTTTAGTTTTGAATTTGAACACAAGTGAATGGGATGCTCCAACTAAGGTTTCTGTTGGTGGTGTTGAACTAAGTAAGGTTGCTACACCTCAGAGACATGTTGCAGTTGCTAGTATGATTGCTTATGCTTACGAAATGCCAGTAATTACTGACGTTGCTACTAAGATAGTTGTAAGTATGAACGCAGACGATACTAACGCTCCAGCTACTGATATGACAGCTCACATGTACGCAGGTAACTATTACTACAATGCAGATAATCAAGCGATTGAATCTGGTGTAGAAAATGAAGAAGGACTTGCTGTCGGGACAGATAGTTCTGATACACTTGTGCTAGACTTTACGGCTTGAGCCATCTAAGTAAAATATTATTATTTTATTTTTTATATTCCCCCTTCGGGGGGAATCAAATATTTTTAGAAAAGTTTATTAAACAGAAGTTCGTCTATTCACCATGAAGAAGAGCAACATTTTATTATTAATAAGCGGAATTTTATTGTTAGGTTTTTTAGTATTCTGGGCAACTACGAGCATATTTATCCCAGCAAACGTATCGTATAATTTAGCCTGTGCATCTCAAGAGGAGATAGATATTCTTTTAGAAAGTTATGTAATAGAAGGAAGCGTCGAAACGAAAGAAGATGAAATAATCGTTACGATATTTGTAGAGGACGAAGACGTTATAAAACACGAGTGGATTCATGTAAAGCAATTAGAATCAGATAGGATTTATTCTTGTAGTCATAAAATTTTAAGGACAATGAACGAAATAGAGGCTTATTTTATGGAAGACGTGCCGAATCCGATTTATAATTTAATTTACGGAGAACCAGAAATATGAGAAAGCCATTTGAAAAAGCAAAAGAAGTAAGCGAAGATGTTTTAATGGGAGTCACAGTCGGCGCGATTCATTCAATACAAATACCAGAGGAATCCGAACCCCTATAAAAAAATCGGAGACTACTTAAAATCTAAAAACGTATCATAATCAAGACAAATGGCAAAAAGTTGGGTAAGCAAAAATTGGTTTAAGGTCTCAATCTTAGTAGTATTAATCGCATTTTTATTATTAGGTTTTTGGATATTCAACTCAGGCGTTTTAGCAGGGTTTAATACTTCTATTTTTAATACGATAAGCAGTTCGGACGCAGAAGATTTCGAGGAACTAACTCCGTCTTTTGAATGTAGTTTCGATTTTAATGATAACGACGTTTGCGTTGGAGATTTAGTTACAGCGACGATAAAAGCCGACCCGAACAGCGATTGTAGAATAGCATTTAAAACGAATGTTGATAATTGGACAGACGGTAGAATTTACGGAGATATTACGTTAGACAACTTCGGAGAAGGCGTTACGACAGATAATCCAATGATTTCAGGAGAATATATTTTTGCATCAGTCTGCGCGAACACAGAAGGAGAACTATGCCGAACAAATGACGAATTCATAAACGTAGGGCTTTGTGACGACGCGACTTTCCCAGAAGACCCAGATTTCACTTGTACGGACGGAGACGGAGGAATCGATTTTACAACGCTTAGCCATTGTGAAGACTCGTATCATAGTTTAGGATTTAGCGATGAATGTAATGGAAACAACGCGATTGAGTATTACTGCGATAATATAAACGTCTGTCGATTTGAAACAAAAGTTTGTAATTTTCCGACGATATGTGTCGGTGGTGATTGCGTAGAACCAAGATGTGAGACGATTGTAAACCCAACAAGTCAGTTAAGTTGCGACGTGGGGTCTTGTAGCCATACTCAGGGGGATTGTATTTTCATTCAAGCGACTTTAGTAAATCCAGCAGTATGCACTTGCGCGGATTAGCAAAGTATTTAAAGAACAATTAACTATTATAATTATAAAAGATGGCGAAGAAAAAATATAATCCTTTCAAGAT
>Ga0208904_1002624_pt1 | contig 11198 bp, 13 predicted proteins | sample AntAceMetag02UKB_FD_184774 | JGI IMG/M metagenome (GOLD analysis project Ga0208904, IMG submission 184774) | Saline lake microbial communities from Ace Lake, Antarctica - Antarctic Ace Lake Metagenome 02UKB (SPAdes) (version 2) | ecosystem: Environmental > Aquatic > Non-marine Saline and... | reverse complement strand
ATTGCTAATGTTACTACTAATCCACATGTTGTTACTAAAACAAATGTTGGTTTACCAAATGTTGATAATACTAGTGATGTAAACAAACCTGTTAGTACTGCTCAACAAACAGCTTTAGATTTAAAAGTAGATGAGAACGCAAATATTACTGGAGCTACAAAAACAAAGATTACTTATGATGTTAAAGGACTTGTAACTAGTGGAGCAGATGCAACAACTGCAGACATTGCAGATAGTACAGATAAAAGGTATGTTACTGATGCTGAATCAACTGTTATAGATAATACTTCTAATACAAATTCTGGTGACCAAGATTTAAGTCCTTATGAATTACTTTCAAATAAGTCTACTACTGTTACTCTTGGAACTAGTGATACTCTTTATCCTAGTCAAAAAGCTGTTAAGACTTATGTTGATACTCAATTGACTGCTGAGGACCTTGATTTTTCTGGTGATAGTGGTACTGGTAGTATTGACCTTGATTCTCAAGTTCTTGCTATTAGTGGAACTACTAATGAAGTAGAAACAAGTGCTAGTGGACAAGCTTTGACTATTGGGATTCCAACTAGTGCTCAGTTAAGTATTGCTAAATTAGTTAATCTTACTGGTAATGGTTTTGTTGTAACAAGTGGAAGTGATGGAACTCTTGGAACTGATACAAATACTTATTTGACTACTACTGATGCTGCAACTACTTATGTTTCTTATATTGGTGCTAATCAAAACATGGATATTGGTGTTTATGATTTTGCTGCTACTGATGGTGATTTTAGTGGAGATTTAACGTCAATAGTTGTAAATTCTAAGTTAAATTCTATTGATAATCATAATGGTGGTAATTCTTTCCAAAATGATTCAGGAAATAGAGTTTGGGATAGATCTTTTGGTTATGGTACTTGGCAAAGTGCTGCAACAATAGATGGTTACACTCCTGGTGCTAATGGAGTTTTTAGTTCATGGGGAGATATGTGGCTTCAATATTATTCTGAGGGAAAGCTTTGGTTTGGTAAATTACCTAATACTTGGGTTGATTGTGGAACTGGAGAGATGTCTATTGATGGAGAACTTATGTTATTAGATAAGATTAAATTTACTCAAACAGATGGTAATGAATATATTGATTCTTTAAATGATGGTTATTTAGATGTTGGTGCTACTACTGGAATAAGGTTACTTAATGATACTGTTGTTACTGGGTTTGTTGATGCTAGTACTGGATTCAAGGATAATGGTACTGCTGGTATTGATACTACTTTTGTTGATGCTGATGGAAATACTATTACTGTAAGTGGTGGAATTATAACTGCAAAAACTGCACCTTAAAATGGAGATGATTAAATGGAATATACAAAGATAGATGAACAAAACATAAAAGAAACAAAACAAGTAGAAACAAATTATGATATTGCTACGATTAAAAGAGAAATAGAATTACTTGATGCTGATATTGTAAGAACAGATGAAAAGAAAACTGGGTTTGTAGCAAAGAAAGCTGAATATGAAGCTTTGCTTGTAGAAGCAACTAAGTTAGGCGTTATAGAAGAAGTAAAAGAAGTAGAAGATGTTTTAACTAAGTAATTATTTTAAGGAGATGATTTAAATTGGAAAAAGATATAAATAAAATGACTGTGACAGAACTTGGTAATGAAATATATTTGTTTAGTAAAAGGCTTCAAGCAGAACAATCTAGGCTTATTCAAATGGAAAAATTGTATGCTGAAAAATATAATAAAGAAAATGAAGTTAAAGAAACCAAAAAATAAGAGTTTTTTCTAGATACATTTATATAGTACGAACTTCATTAAATTGCTATGACAGTAGATGTAATTGCTAAAGATATAAATTTTTATTCAAATTTTACTAAGTTTGATGAAGAAAAACGAATGGTTTATGGTTATGCTACTAATGAAACCTTGGATTCACAAGGAGAAATAGTCGAAAATAGTGCAACAGCAGAAGCAATAGTAGAGTATAAAGACTGGGCTAACATAAGAGAAATGCACTCTAATTCTGCAGTAGGAACTGCACCAATAATAGAAATGAAAAAAGATGGCTTATGGCTAGGAGCACATATTGTTGATGATGCTGCTTGGGCTAAAGTTAAAGCTGGAGTCTATAAAGGATTCAGTATCGGTGGAAAAATAATAGACAGGGTAGAAGAATACTCTGAAGATCTAGGCCGAGTTATTAAGCGTATAAAGAAATACATGTTAACAGAGATTAGTTTGGTTGATAGGCCTGCAAACCCTCTTGCAACATTTTCTTTTATTAAAAGAGAATCAGACACAAATGAGGTGAATGAAATGACTGACGAAGAAAAAAAGGAAGTTTCTGAAGAGAAACAACCAGTGGCTGAAGAAAAAGAAGCTGTTGAAGAAGATGCGGTTGAAGAAGTAGCTGAAGTTAAAACTGAAGTTGCTCAAGAAGCTGTTGAAGAAAAAGCAGAAGATAAGCCAAAAGAAGGAGAAGCTAAAGAAGAAGCTAAAGAAGAAGTAGAAGGAGAAGCTAAAGAAGAAGCTAAAGAAGAACCTAAAGAAGAACCTAAAGCTGAACCTGTAGCAGAAAAATCTATTGATTCTAAAGAAGAAATGGTTTCAATTAAAAAATCAGAATATGATGCTTTAACCAAAAAGGCTAATCTTGCAAATGATGAAGTTTACGAAATGTTAAAGAGTCAAATAAAAAAAGCATTTGATGAAGAAGAACCAAAAGAACTTGTTCAAAAAAGTGCATCAATTAAAAAGTCAATCGGAGAGTTATCAGTTGGAAACGGCGGATGGCTTAGCAATGAGAGGTGATGTAAGATGACTTTAGATATGCAAAAAGCAATTAATGAAGCAACTACTACTGAAGGTGGATTCTTTGTTCCAGAAGAACAAGCGAAAATATTTTTAGAATTAGTTCAACAAAACAATACAGCAATACCCCTGTGTAGAACATTCAATATGTTAACAGATGTATTCAATATTCCAACAGTAGCAAGTGGAAACACAGCTTACTGGGTTGGAGAAAATACTGACATCACTACTAGTGATTTAGCTACTGGACAAGTAGTATTAACAGCTAAAAAAGTTGCTGCTATTACAACTGTTTCATCAGAAGTAATCGAAGATGCAAATCCTGAAATTGCTCAAGTAGTTAATGAACAACTTGGAAAAGATGTTGCTATTAAAGTAGACCAAGAAATCTATAATGGTGGAAACACAGGTTACACTACTAGTGGAATCAAAGGATTTTTAGACAGAACAACTTACACTGACATTAACACTGTTAATGCTTCAAGTGGAGAAATAACTGTTTCAATGATTCTACAAGCAAAAAGAGATATTAGAAAAGACTATTATCAACAAGGTGGAACTCACTTATGTATTAACCCAGATGTTCAATACAAGTTAGAAAACCTAACTGATAGTAATGGTAGACCCCTATTTTCGGCAATGGACACTAATAATCCACTGTACTCAAACGGAGCTTTAGGAACTATCTTAGGGTTAACAGTTGTTGCAACTGCAGCAATTCCAACAGCATCTAATGTTGCTGATGCGTTAATCATAACAAAAGGTGTTACTGGATACTATGGAGCAAAGAGAGGTTTCAAATTCTATAAAGAATATCAAATTGAATCAGATAACTTCAAAGTACAAACTAACATGAGAATGGCGTTTAGAGTTGCATACCAAAAATCTGCAGCAATAATTTACGACATAAAAACAAACTAACTGAATATGGGGGGTAAAACTCCCTAATTCTTTAAGAGAGACAAGTATATGGTTATAGCTTATTTAACAAGTTCCGAGTTCAGGAACATTACTAATTTAGGAGACTCTGAATATACGGATGTACAGCTTGCTCAAATGATTGATGCAGCCACAGTTGAAATTGATTTACGAACTGGAAGAACTTGGCAAGAAATTAAAACAAAAACTGACGAACTTTATGATGGAGATGGAACTAATGAACTATGGTTAAAACAAAAAGATATAGTTACAGTATCTGCTCTAAGTATTGATTCAGATTACAATGGAACATTTACAAGTGTAACTACAAGTTACATTATTACATATAATAGTATTGGACAAGTAGTGCTAGATGTAGCACGAAATAGTGCTATTGAAGTTAGCTCATACACTAAGGGCCACAAAACTGTAAAAATAACTTATACTTATGGAAACGCTAATCCTACTGACTTTGTTAAAAACTTGTGTGCTTTGATAGTACTACAACAATTAAGACCTGAGCCAGTTCAATTAGAAACTATAGATCGAAGAATAGATTTATTAAGGGCGAACTCTATAAGTAATATTTAAGAGCTTTCCAAAGATACTTTGGTTAGTCGCTTGATGCGAGGTGATTAGAAAATGGTAACATACAATACTTTGATAGATACTACACAAGAACAAGTTAGTTCAATTCTTAAAGCAAATTCTACAGTTAAAACCATTACTTCTAAAGTTCTTCCTGGAACTCCTTATACAAGCATACAATCAAAAATTGGTTTTCCTTATATTAAAGTTGAAACTCCTACTCTTGAAACTACTAAAAAATGTTTTGGTGGAGTCGAAAATGTATCTGTTACTTGTCCTATTAGGTGTTATAATACTAAAGCTTCTAGAGGTAGAGAATTAGCTGATGCTGTTCGTAAAGCAATTAAAGATGCTAGAGGAACTACAATTACTGTTGAATTAGATGATAACAAGTTACCTAACACAGAACATAGCGAAGCATTATTACAAGATAGTAAAACAATTCTTTATACTGATAGTGTTATAATTACTTATTTATTTTGGGGTGAAATAGATGACTAATTTACCTGCTAAAATACAAGCAGATATCATGGCTTTTATGTCTAGAACAATGGATAATGTTTCTGGTCAAGCTTTAGTTAATGCTCAAGAAAAAGCAAGAATTCCTGCATGGAAAGGTAACATGGAAAAAGGTATTCATTTAGGGAATAGAAGTGGTAATAAAGTAAGTGTGATTGCTTATACTAACCAAGCATATTTATTTGAAACTGGTTACCAAGGTGAAGTAGATGTCACTCCTTTATTGAAACAATGGGGTGCAGATAAAAAAGTAAGAATCCCAGCTAGTGGGAAATTTAATGTAAACTTTAGGCGTAGACCTACACTTTACAAATTTATGTTTAAGTCGATTCCAAGCAAAGCACAAACAAAACCTTTGGTGGATGAAGCTTTTAGTCAAACTATAAGAGGTGGAACAGTATGACAAGACAAGCATGGTTCAGTAAAAATGCCGTTATTACTCTTGAACGATATGGAGCTGCTGTGACTAATTCAGTTACAGGAACTATAACTTCGTTTGATGAGGGTGGTGGAGACAAGAACACTGACTATATTAATGTATTTGGCGGAGGTCAAATAGCAAAAGAAGAAAGACAAGAACCTTTCGAAGTAACATTCGAAGTGATTCCAACAGATCTTACATGGTACGAACCATTGTATGGAGCAAAGACAACAGAATCAAGTGTTGAAGTTGTTAAATCGACAGAAGGAGATTTCTTAGATTATAGAATAACAATTACTTGGGCTGATGGATTCGATTCAGGAAGTCCTAAAGAACCAAATTCAGGGGAAGCAAAAAGAATAACTTATGTTGATGCGAAAGCTGCAACTATGGTTCCAACTGAAGATGCAGATAGTGAATTAACAGCTAGTGTATCATTCAATGTGGCAGCTACTGATAGTCTAGGGAACGCAATGAAATATGTTGAATACTCAGACAACACAGCAACTAAAGCATTTGGATTACCTTATGGGAAACTTGGAGTTCGTCAAGCATTTGACAGCTACGCATAGGTGATTTAAAATAGAACAATTAGAGAAGGACACACAAATTAGAAGTGCTGTTCCACAGAAAGAATTTGTGTCTTTCATGGTACACAAAATGAATGTTAACCAACGAAAGTTGTTTCAAGAATTTTGTGATGCTAGAGGTTTGAATTATGCTCCAGCAATAGTAATGTTGTTGGAGTTTTTTGAAACTTTTAAAAAAGATAAGAAAGGAGAGAAAGGTGAAGGAAAATGAAATTTGATAAAATGTACGCAAAGATTGCTAAGTTCCATGGCAAACCAAAAACAGTAGAAGTAACAATGGAAGATGGGACAAAAGATAAATTTAATATTTATCCTCTACCAATGAAGTTTATGCCAGATACACTTGCTATGCAAAAGATTGCAAGTACTGCACCTAAGAATGATAAAGGTGAACCTGACTTAGAAGCTTTAAGTATTGAGGACAAACTTGAATTACAAACACTTAATTTAGAAGTAGCTAGAGCAAACATTGCTTTTTCAATGTTGATAGATGATGAGGGTATGACATACCAACAAGTTGCTACATTACCTGAATCAGATTTTGAAGAAGCTAAAGATTTAGTTGCTACAATGACTATGGATGGGTTGCAAAAAATATTAGCAGCAATGGCTGAAGTAAATAACATACCATTAGGGACTGATACAAAAAAGGCGGTGGTGTCTCACTAGAAGAATTTAGAGCTAAACTTGGTTTGAGTAAGTTAGATGAATCTAGCGATAAAATAAAACACAAATCACTTACAAGCAATGATTTAATTAGTTTGTATGAATTAGCTTTTAGCGAATATAGTTGGAGTTATTGGGATTTAATGTTAATGCCAATGCCAAGTTTCTTCGATACGATAGAGGCACTTAAAATGAGAAAAGAAGCAGAATTAAAAGCGAACAAAGATGCACAAAAGAAAAGTAAAAGAAAAAGATGATTGATTATGGCTGATGCAGTATATAACGTTTTGTTGGATTTCACAACTCAAGTTAATAGAAAGAAAGGACCTGTTGCAAAAGAAGTTGGAAAGGGGATGCCTCAAGCCACTAAAAAAATGCAAGAGTTTCAAAAGTTTGGTAGTCTTACTATTCCTAAAGGAAGTATATTTGATGCTGAAAGTTATTCTAAAGTAAATAAACAATTCACTAACATTGCAAAAACTACTAGTGCTTTAAATAGTGAACAAATATTTGGTAGAACTGCGGATGTTTATAAGTTTGGTGAAGGTGTTCAACAAGTTGATACTGGCCTTGTTCAATCAACAAAAAGCTTAAAATCAATGCAGGGTTTATTTGGTGAACTTAAACAATTACATACTTTTGAAGGTATGGGAGTTAATGTTGACAAATTACAAATAGGTTTAAGACAAACAGCTAGTGCTGCTGGATTGGGTGCTAAAGAATTTGAAAAAATGGATCATGCAGCACTTAAAATGTCGAAAGGATTTGATATGAGTAAGTTATCTTTACTATTCTTTGGTATGTTTTTACAAAAAACTTTCTTAGGAATTTTTAATAAAATGTTAAATACTTTTAAGTTAATTGATAAGAAAGGTTTATCTCCTTTGTCTAGAAGTTTAACTAAGTTACAAGCATCTTTTGCTTTTCTTGGTTTTTCTATTATGAAATCTCTTGAACCTTTATTGTTACCTATTATTGATTGGGTAGTAAGTGTGATAGATTGGTTTTCTCAATTACCAGACACTATTAAACAAGCAATGGGGATTGCTGTTTTAGCTCTTGGAGCTTTTGGTTTAGTTATTAGTACTATTGGAATTTTTGGTTTAGGTATGCCTGCAGTTACTGCTGGGTTAAAAGAAATAAAAAATGGCATTGCTGGTTTAGGTTCTCTTGCTAAAAACTTTTCTATGGCAGGAGTTTCTAAATCATTTTCTAATATGGTAACACCAATGGCTTTAATTTTATTTTATGCTTTGCTTATTAATCAAACTTTTAAAGCATTAAAAACTTTTTCGACAGAATTACAACCTGTTTTTGCAGACCTTAGTTCTTCGTTAAATACTTTTTTTGAAACTGTTTCGTTTGGCGCGGTTGATGCTGAAATAGATTTAAGTACTATGTTTAATAATTTTGATGTGTTATCTCAAGGAGCTATTGCTGGTTTATTAGTTTTTGTTACTGGAACTATATCAAATATTTTAGACTTATTTTCTGCAGCATTTAATGGGGTAGTTATACTTATTTTAGAATCACTTAAATTTGCTGATGCTGCTTTTGCTGAGTTTACTGGTAATGAACCTACTTTTTCTAAGTTTGGTGATGAGTTGTTAGCTACTTCTAAAATTAATTTTGGTAAAAATGTGGATGGGATGGTAAATTCATTTGCTCTTGCTGGTGAACAATTAACAGAAATTGCTAAAGAACAAGATAGAATAATTGCTGCAAGAATTGCTGCTCAAGGTAATTTAAAACAACAAGAAATTACTGAGAAAAATATTGGTTTGCTTACTGCTGATCGAGTTACTACTTTAGAAAAAATAGATACTCTTACAAAAGATATTGCTACTGAATCTAGTGTGCCTGTACAACTTGGTTTAATGCAACAACTTGATGCTGCTGAATTAAAACTTGGTGAAATAAAAACTGGGTTAGAAAATCTTACTGGTACTGCTGATGACCCTAGTAGTGGTTTAGTTATAACTCCAACTATTGATACTTCTGCATTATCTGTTAGCGGTATTGATTTGAAAGCTGAATTTGATAAGTTTAATGTTCTTGCGAATGAAGGTGGTTCTGGTTTGAATACATCTTATGCTGAAGGGTTAACTGCTAGCCAACCTTTAGTTAGTGATGCTTTAAGTAAATCTATTGGTGGTCCAGTGCTTAGTCAAGTTGCTTATACTAGTGGAAGTCCACCTAGTGATGGTGCTTTGGCTAAAACTCCAAGTTATGGTGAGAATTTTATTATTGGTTATAGTGATTCAATGTTAGCTACTGCTCCTTATTTGAATGATACTATTACTACTGTGTTTACTGATGCTACTCTTATTATGAAAAATATTGTTCACTTAGCTGTTGTGGATACTATTAATGATGTTAAATTAGCTATTGATGCTTTGAAAAGATTAGATGCTAAAAGAGCAGAGTCTAGACTTAGTGAAAGAAGTTCAAGTAGTACAACTAATAATAATTTTAATATTAGTTCTGCTAGTGGCACAGATATTTCAAGGAGTATTAGGAATGCAAATATTGCAGTTCCGACAAGGTTGTGATGAAAAATGGTTAAACAAAAAGTGTATTTATTAGATACTGGAAAAAGTAGAGTTGGAGATGCTAGTGTAATTAATGATTATACTCGAGTAAATTCTGGAAGTGAAATTTTGTTACATGCTAATAATGTTGGTATGCAAATTGGTAAAGCAACTACTGTCGATACTAGTATTGCGAGAAAAGATTCTATTGGTAGGTATAAGGAAGGTACTGTTCAATCGAATAGTGTGAGTAATAGAACTTATACTGTTTCTGGTATTCTTGATATTAGTAAAAATACTGGGACTATTGAAGCTCCTGTTTACCCTGACCAAATTACTTTTGCTAACTTGATTTTAGCTTCTCGGTCTCCTGCTTTGTTTGCTTTGCGTTGTGAGTTTACTGATTATGATGATAATCCTAATGGGGTTACTAGTACGCTTGATACTAATGTTATTGCTAATAGTTATGTGTATGTTGTTATTACTAATTTTAGTCCTTTAGTTAGTGCTGATGATCAGAATATTGTTGATTATAATTTGGAGTGTGTATTCATCAATGATTGATGTTGCTATAATTCATAGGGGTTTTAATAAAAGTATTACTGATGAAACTGAGTATACTGATTTAACTCAAGTTGGTGGTATTAATTCATTAAATACTTCTAATTCATTAGGTAAAACAGTGGGAACTGTAGATATTTCTTTACTTGCTTTGGATGCTTATTCTAGAGATGATGGTACTACTATGTTTGCTGAAAATGATTCGATAGACATTTATGTTAGCTACGACACAATAAATCGAGATGATTTATCTAATATGTATGTTGGAAATAACATCCCAGCATTTTTAATGTCAACAACAATAGGTTCAATTAACTGGAACATAACTGAAGGAAAAGAAACAATAGAAATAACTGGTGCTGATAAAACTAGTATACTAACTAGTATTAATGCTGAAAGAACTTCTTATTCTAACACTAACCCTATACCAACTTATATTTTTAAACCAAGCAATACTGAAGAATCAGCAATCCATAATTTGATAAGTGAAGTTAATGAAAAAATGAGAACTGCTTATGGAGAAACAAATGATTCAGGTGGAAACAAATGGCAAAACATTGAAGTAGCTAGTGATAGTGATGATTGTTCTGATGTTAGTGGTTATTCAAGACTTAATGTTGGTTTTCCTTTCAAGTCTTATGCAGAAATATTTAACGAGTTTTCTCAAGGAGCTTACACTGATAAAGTACAATTTACTTTTTGGATAGATGCTAGAAATCAATTTCATTGGAAAAAAATAGGTATAGAATTAGATGATACTCTTACTATTGGAACTGACTTAATTAATAATATTAAATTTAAAGAAGAAGTTTATGATACAGTTAATGCTGCAGTAGTAAATGCTGGAACTGATTTACACCAAATTGGAATTTGGTCGTATGTTTTGAATGAAGTTAGTGCTGCAGAAGTTGGATTGCGTTGGGAAATAATGGCAGACTTAATGTTGTCAAAAGATTATGCTTCGCTTGAACGATCAAAAACTAGTGGTGTTGCTACTAGTGTTTCTGGAACTGTACTAACTGACTCTAGTCAATCATGGGCTACGAATGAATTTGCTGGAATGTACTTGATTAATCCTGCTCCTCCAAACACTTTTCCAATAGTATCAAATACAGCGACAACTATTACTGTTCGTGGTGAAGGGTTAAAAGAATCAGAGTATACTGTTTATGGTGGAACTAATGCAAACTTTAGAGAAGCAGTAAGAGATATTGGATTAGCTAGAGCTGAAGCTAAATTAGCTATAACAGCTAAGTTGCGATTTAGAGGTGATGTTGCGGTTAATGGAACTCTTACTCATGACTTAAATGAAGTGTTTGATTTAACAGTACCTTACTTTGGTTTTACTACAGCTAGTCCTAAGCGTATGAGGTTAACTGATATTGCTCATAACATTGCTAGTGGGTCTTGGAAAACTTCGCTTACTTTTAAAGAAGATGTTGGAACGGAGGGGAGTAACTAATGCCTGATGAATTTACTGATGAATTAATTAGGTTGCGTGAAACTGATAGAGATACTAAGCGACAGCTTGGTGAGTTAGCAAAAGTTACTGGTATTCAAACTACTAAACAAGAAATACTAAAAGTTATTGTTGAAAGAATTGAAA
>Ga0208904_1002622_pt1 | contig 11199 bp, 20 predicted proteins | sample AntAceMetag02UKB_FD_184774 | JGI IMG/M metagenome (GOLD analysis project Ga0208904, IMG submission 184774) | Saline lake microbial communities from Ace Lake, Antarctica - Antarctic Ace Lake Metagenome 02UKB (SPAdes) (version 2) | ecosystem: Environmental > Aquatic > Non-marine Saline and... | reverse complement strand
TATTTTTCTCAGTTAAATGCCTTACTTCTTCTTGCCTATAATCTCTTTGTCCTGTTTCTAAATCTTTATAGCAAATAATTGTTCCCATATAATCTTCCCAACGAACATTATCTAAACTTGGATAAAAATCCAAATTAGGATTAAACCAAAAACCTGTTTGTTTTAAACCTCCTCCGAAATAATTTATTCTTAATCTAGCCATACCAGTAACATTATTTAATTCATAATCAATTAATTCGCAAATCTTTCCTGTTCCTGCTTTATCTATCATAGGAACTCCTCCTCTAAGAGATGCAAGAATAGAACCCTTACTCCAAATCCTTATAATTACGATTAATAAAATTAAGATTAACAATCCAACTACTGAACCAATAAATATTCCCATTTATTTTTTACCCCCTTTTGATTTTTCAGTATTTTCTTTAAGCTTATCATTTAACTGCTTTTGTTTTTCTTCTTCAACCTTTACTTCAATTTCTTTTAATCTTCGAAGTATAGTTTCAACATTAGCACTTAAAAAATCTTCTTGTTTAAGAATATCTTGTTTAAATTCATCAGGAACATCTTTATTTATTAATTTATAAATACATAATTCTGCAGCCATAAGCCTATAAGCCAAAGTTACAAAATCTTTTTTCATTTCTGCAACCGCTTCGGCTTTAACCTTTGCCAAAAGCTCACCAAGGTTTACATTTATTTCTTTAGTTTCTGTTTTTGGTTTTTCTAAATTATCTTTATCCGCCTGTTGTTCTTTCTTTGTCATTATCTTCACCTCCTGTTTCTCCATAATAATAATAATCTAATTCGTCTTTTATTTTTTTAGATATTTTATCACTCATACGCTTTGCAATTTCTTCACTTGCTTTATAAGTTTTATCATATTTATTTATCCAAAATTCAACTGCCCTTAAATCTTCCATAAATTGTCCAGCTCCTCTTCCAAAATCTCCATTATATTTATCTGTTTCAAAAGGAAAATAAGTTTTTGAATTTTCTTCTTTATTTGTATGAACTAAAACAATCATATAAACCATATCGTTTTCATCAAAATGATATACTTCAACATCTTTAGGCAAACTTATTCTAAAATATTCCTCAAGATAAAATTTATATGCACTTATAACTTCGTGTAAAGAAAGCTTTTCTTTTTCAGGACTAATTCTTAAACCAAGAATAATTAAAACAATACAAATAATAATTCCCCCAAAACCCAAGAGCCAATTCTTATTAAATAAACCATTAACACTTACCAGTAAAGCCACTAAGCCTAATCCTATTGCAATATATTTCATTGTTTTATCTTTCATTTTTATGTATATGATTTCCTTTAACTGGGCAATCTGAATCGCACCAAATACTGCCTTTCTTTTCTAGGTCTTCGGGTTTAATTGTTTTTTCCATTTTAAAACTTAATTGGTATTTTCTCCCTAATTGCTCTAATTATGAAATATCCCTTTTGGTTCTTTCTAATATAACCTGCAAGTTCCATTGTTAAAACTCCAAAAGTAAGACCTAAAATTATATAGAAAAATACCCACGCTTTTAATCTTTCATTTCCCAACCTTAAAGTTTCCACTTCTGTTTCCATAGTTTCCATACGAACTTTCGTTGTTCTAATATACTCATCTTTATCATTAACTGCTTTATCTCTTTCTTCAATAACCTCTGAAACTAAATATTCTATTTTACCCAAAGCATCAGTAAAATCTTTTTGACCATTTTCAAAAGCTTTTCTAATTGCATCACTATATTCTTTTTCCTCAACATTACTTTTACTGGAATTAATTAAAGCTTCGATTAATTTTCTTGCTGTTTCATCCTCAATTCCTTCTAAATAATTTGTTTGATTAGTTGGCGGAGTAATTGTTTGATTACTTTCATTAAGAAAAGGATTTGGAGTATCGGGGTCAATAATTTCAACTGCTGAAACATTAGATAAAACCATACTAAACATAACAAAACATAATACTATATAAAGTTTTTTCATTAGTAAATCCCTCCAAAAACTTCTTGAATTTTACTAATAGAAACTTCTTGCCAATTCTCATTTAACTCATATAAAAGTCCAATTTTCTTATCAAAATCATATCTGCTTTTTTCAATAATTAATGCTTCAAAAGTTCCTTCTTTATTTTCTGAATAAATTCTTTTTGTAATTTCATTTCTATAAGCCTTTATTCTAAGGTAAACATAAGAACGAGTATATCCTAATCCAATCATATATCCTAAAAGTCCATTTTGGTCAACAACCAATCTATCTTTTCTCATATTCTTTAAATAGGCAACCAAAGAAGATATAAAATCATTATTATTACAAAATCTTTTTTTCTTTTCTTCATCGACTTCAACAACTTTAGAGATTTTTACTGTTTTCTTTTTATTTTGTTTCATATTTATTAGTTTGATATTTTATTAAAATACTCTTCATATATCTTTTTTAATTGTGGGTTAAAAATTATTAAACCATTATCATGTTTATTGATATCATTTGGAAGTAGGCTAAAAAGATAAATTGCTTTTTCGTTTACGCAGAAATTAAAATTTAACCTGCTATAACTAACTGGAACGCCCTCTCCTAAAAGATAATTATATTGACTTGCAAGTTTAGGAACGCAAGAAACTTCACAATCTTTCATAGTTTCATCAATACCAAAATGTATTTTTACATCTTTATCAACATTTTTTAAAGCTAAAAACCTTGAAGCATAATCTCTATCCTCTAAACTGGTAAACGCACAGTAAAGAAACCGTTGACTATTATCCATAAAAACATTAAGCCCCTGATAAGTATCGTTATCAAAGTAATAAGCAATTTTATCTATATCTGGAAAGTCTTGGCACTGTGGGCAAAAGTCTGTTTCGTTTTCCCCAATAGTATTATTACCATCATCAATAATTGGAGCAAAGATATATCCTTTGTAAAAAGCCCAAGTAAAAACAAGTAAACCTACAAAAAAGAAAAGAACAACCCAACCCATCATTCCTCGTTTATTCATCATTGTATCATTTTCTCTTTATTTTTTTTAATTAACTCTGTATTAACCATATCAAATTCTACCTTTGGCAACCCAAATAATGCATTAAAAAAATCTAACTCCAAAGCAATTAAATGTGTTCCGTATGCCCTAACAGTCATAATAATCTCATATTTCTTTGTTAAATCAACTAAAAAGGGTGGAATATCAGAAATATTCATTAAAGCTAAATATGGATAAACAAAAATTAGTCTTCCATCAATATCTAAAGTAATTAAATCAATTTTAGAATCATCATTTACTTCTGCATCAGTTGTTTCAAAAGTAATACTGTTTAAAATTCCTTTAATTTTTTGAACGCCTTTCATTATTTTCTCAACTCCATTTTTGATTTTCTCAAGTTTTTTATACAAGTAACACAAATTCCATTATCTTTTTTAGATTGAGAACCATAAATAGTTCCGCAAGAACTACATTTATAAATTATATCATAATACTGTTTCAAATCTTTAATAATTTCTAAGTCTTTTTCAGTCTTTGCATCAAACTCAATTCTAACTTTTTGTTTTACCATTACTATATGTAATTTAAATGAGTTTAAATATGTTGGTTTTAACTTGATAGTAGTTAATCGCCCTCGACAAAGTTAATCAAAGTGCTTATACCCCCCCTCCTCCTGTATATAGGTATAAAAAGCATTTGAGTTAACTTTCCGTTACTATTTTTAAATTACTAATAGGCTACTTTTTATCCGTTTTATCGTCTATAAGGAAAAATAATAATCACTTTTTACCACTTTATAATTACATTAAAATCGTTAAAAAAAACAACGATAAAAACGCCTTTTTCTCCGCTTTTTAACCGATTTCAACGCCATTTTAACGATTATTTAACGATTTTCAACCCCATTTCTAACGATTTTCAACGTTTTTTTAGCGATTTCACTACCTTATTTTTAAACTTCTTTTGTTGTTTTAACAAAAAATCTCCTTTTCCTTCATTGCAATAATTATAAGAAGTTATAAAATTATCAAAAATATCTTCCCCACCTTTACTTTTTGGAATAACATGGTCTATTTCTAACTTAACATTATCTTTAACATTTTTTCCACAATATTGACATGTAAAATTATCTCTTTTAAAAACTTTAAATCTTAATTTTAAAAAATTATAAAATTGATTTTTTGAGTTTTTTAAAATACCTAAACTTGCTTTTTTATACTTTTCTTTATGAAAAAGAATAGAACAATTATTACAACAAAAGGAATGATTATGACTTTTCATTGTAAAAATATTATCACAAAATGGATTTTTACATATTATTTTTTTATTATCTGCTTTATTAAAAAGTATTCCCATTTTTCATAATTTAATCTCTTTTATCCAATTTTAACTCTTTTAAGATTAAATTATCTTCCATTATTTGCTCATTTGTTAATTCTATAAATCCTTGAGCGGTAAGAAACTTAATTGCTTGGCTTATATGAGATTTACTAACTCCTAATGTATTTGCTACATCTACCTGTTTCATTTTTCTTAAAAAATACATATCATATATTTTATACATCTCAGGAGTTAAACTAATTTCTTTTAAATTTCTAACTAATAAAGGTGCAAATAATAATGCTTTTTGATAATGTTTTTTCTCAACTTTAATTTCTTCAATAACTTTTTTTGCAATATTTTTATAATCTGTTCTTGCAAAATAAACTGATAACTTTGCAAGATGTGCACCAATCCTTGCCAAATAACCTTTTTCAAAAGATGGAAAGATTAAATTAAGTTTCTTTTCCATTATTAATTTTTGATATTCATCTACAAAATCATCATAACAATCAAATAATACTGGTTTTTTATATAATTTATATTTATCTTTAACATTACCAGCTTTTAAAATACCCTCTCCTCTCATTAAATTAAAAATATCTTCATCTGTTAAAACAACATTAAATATTGCAAATCTAGATAAAAAAGCTCCTTCCATACTTTTTGTTACTCTTTCGCAAAAACCAATACAAGAAAATCTAACCTTTAAAGCAACAGAATTTAAACTTTCTTCTGTGCTTACTTCCCAACCTGCCTTTTTATAATCCCCTTGTTTTACTGGTGTTTTCATAGCGTAACCCAACGAACGATTATAATAACCACTTTCTAAAAGACTAAGCATTGCGTCCATTGCTTTTTTATTAAGACGATGTGCTTCATCCATACAATAAACCCTATTAGCTGCATTAATTAAATCACTTTTAACAATATCCCCATCTTTACTAATCGTTCCAACAATAGCGGGTTCTGTATGAGAAAGGCTTAATTTACTATTAGGAACTTTTTCTGCTAAAACTGATTTTCCAGAAGCAAAAGGGAAAACAAAAAGACTATGTAATTGACTAATTATTCGATGTGATTCTCCATTTCTATGAATAATATAAAAAGGAAGTTGAGCTGCACTTTCTACACCTGCTCCAATAAATATACCAATTAATCTTTCTTCATTGTCTTCCATTCTCACCCTCTTTTACTTCTTTTATTTTCAAAATTCTTTGTGTGTTAATCCAAAAAGGCGGAGCTCTTGGAACAACTTTAATCCAATAACCATTATTCTCATATCTTATCCAAGCAACTTTCTTCTTAGTAGAATTATCATCATCTAAATAAATAATGTATTTTTGTTCGTAATTAACTAAATACTCTTTATCTTTCTTACTCACGTCATTTTTATTGTTTTCTTCCATTCTTCAGTATTCTCCGAAACTTAATCCGCTTAAACCAATTTTAAACTTATAATAGTATGAAATACCAAAGACTATATAAAAGTTGCGTATAATTATAAAGTAGTAAAAAAAAGCAAATCCTTACAAAAACATTAAGGAAAAAATAAAAAAATTAATAAAAAGAAAAATTACTTCTTCTTTTTAGATTTGCCCTTTGCCTTTTTCTTAGCAACTGGCTTATCTTCTGTTTCAGCTTTTATCTCTTTAACAACTGCAGTCTCTGCTCTCCAAACAGCTTTTTTCTGTTCATCTAAAGTAAGTCCGCTTGATTGTAAAACATTTAAAAGTTTCTCAGTAATAGGCGTTATATTATCGTTTTTCATATTAATACCTCCCTTCTAATATTTGGTTTTTTTTCTCGAAATGAGTATAATTTATCTTTTGTGGTGAAATTGTTAAATTTCTTTTTCCTACTATCCATAATAAAACATTAAGCATACAGGTATTTAAATGTTTACTGTTATCAGCAAATATATTCTTTCTTATCCAATCAAAGGCTTTTGCTTCATAAACAGGGTCAAAGAAATAATCTTCCCCAGTAATATTATCTTTAACATTAATTTCGTGTCCATAAGGTTTATCATATTTAACAATTTCAACATTTTTATCTAATTCCCCATAATATTTTGCTATAGATTTAAATGGTTCTTTTCCAACATAAACCCCAATAATCTTTCCAATCTTTTTATCATACTTTTTTATTCCCTTTAAAATACTTGTAAAATTCATAGCAGAACCAACTGGAACAACTAAATAATCCAATTCATTAGGAATATTTTCAACTTGATTAATATTAGCTTCAATTATTTCATTAGAAGCAAAACCCATATTAGTCATAAAATCATTAGGAAAATTCTTCTTTGCAAATGATTCAATAACAGAAGTATAACCGCTTTTTGTTCCAAAAATATTCGCTCCTTCTATTTGAGCAACGCTTAAATTCCTATTTTCTTTTAATGTTTTATAAGTTACTATATTACATTGTAAATCAAAAGCTTTGCAAACTGTTGCAAGAATAGCACTTTGAGGGCTTTTAATTGAACTACTGCAAACTACTGAACTCTTATGATTAGTTATAATTTTTTCGTAATTTTTATTAATTAAAAAAATTGCTTGACGAAGTTTTCCCCCATTAACATTTCCTAAAATAAATTTGTCATCCCGCTTCAAAAATATTCTTTTAGTTTTATCTCCATCAATTAAATATCGTGTTACAGGAGTTTTTTCGTTAAGTTTACCTCGTAAAAATTCTAAATTCTTAATGTCTTTTGTTTCCATTATTATGTTTAAGTTATACAGGTTTATATAGTTTAGTAACCATTATCAAATAGTAAAACCTCAAGTGTAGTTACTGGGAAATTAAACTAAAGATATATAAAGAACGATAAACTAACTAAATTAAGAAAAAAGAAATTTTCTGTAAAAGCTTTACAGGGGTTTTCTGTTTTTAACGCTTAAAAAAGCATAAAAAATTCTCGCCAAGAGAATTTAAGGAAAAAAATATGGACACAAAAAGAGAAAAAATACAAAAAGAAAACGCCACAAAGCCTATTCAAAAACCTATCTTATTCCAAGATACAATTAAGATAATTAGGGGCAAACATACCTTTGAATTAAGGATATCGGATATTATAACCAAAGAATCCCCCTCTTTCTTTTGCAAAAAATGCCATCATAAATGGTTACCAACCAAACGAAATTTTGACAAAGTTCCTTTTCAATGCCCAAAATGCGGAGATAACTATTGGTTCGTATCAAAGAAAGAACTTAAACAAATAAGGCTTGAAAGAAGTTCTATGACCCACTCTATAAATAAACCAAAGGCTCGACCACCAGTAACTGCAAAAGTGATTACTAATGATAACAAGCCCAAGGCAATAGAGAAAAAAACAATTACAAAGGAGGATAAGAAAAATTTCAAATGGTAGAAAGAAAAGCGTCTGAAGGTTTAACAACTTTTGATGGGATTGTTGAGAGCGTTGAATTGCAACCAGCAACAGATAGCCAGTTTAGTGACCAATACAAACTAAGTATAAAAACTGATGTTAGTAAGAAGTCAGGCTATATGTATGAATGGGTTCCAATTTCACCAACATCATCTGATGAAGAAGTGGCTGAAGATAGCAATATGGACAAATACCTAAAACACGTTGAAAGATGTATTCCAGAGTCAAAGACTGTTAAGACAATTGGAGAAGCCTTAAAACTTCTAGAAGGAAAGAACATCACATTCGTGAGAGAAACTTTAGGCAGAGCTTACAAGGGTAACCCTGCAAAAGAGTTCTGGGTTCCGTCTAAGATTGTTGTTGCTGATACAGAAGAAAAGACTGAGTAAACAGTTAAATTAATTTATTTATTTTTTTTTAAATCATAAGCCGAAAAGAAGAACGGTTTTCCGCAAGGGGTTTCCGTTCTAAAACAAAAAACCCCAAGTTTTAAATAAAGAAAAACCCTTAAAAAAATAAGGAAAACAAAAACAAAATGGAAAAAATAAGCGAACCAAAAAGATGTTTTCATTGCGGAAATGGACATGTAAAAATAATGAAAGATAAAGTAAAAGTAAATGGAAAACCAGAAAACATTTGTAAAGAATGTTATAATGATTTTCAAAACAAAGAATAAAATGAAAAAACAAAACCCAAGATACATAAAAGGAAAGACTAGAGAAGAATATGAAGCTGAAAAAGCCGAAAAGAATAAAGAAAAAGAAGAACAGATTAAGGCAATAAAAGCACACATGAAAGAAGTAAAAAAAGCTAATGAATGCCCAGAATGCCACGAAACACAATTAAAAAAGTTTGAAAGAAGAAATTATCCTTTTGGTAAAAAAAGCAAACCAGTAGTAACAAGAGGAAAGAAATGCATAAAATGCGGATATTCAATAACTAAAAATAAAAAAAGAAACGAAAAATGAAACTTGTAAAACACGCAAAAAATATAGAAGTTGCAGAATGCATAATTTTACAATGCCCTTATTGCGATTACAAACTTCCAAATTGCACAATTAATTATCCTAAAATAATAACTCATATTAGATGCGTTCACATAAAAAACCAATTCCCACCAGAAACTATCTTCACAAAATTACCTAAATATGATTTTGAACCAAAATGCAAACATTGTGGTAATTCATTAGAAGACCATAAAATGGGAGGGAAATCAGATGTTCCCTATTGTTATAAATATGAAGAGGATAAACAATGAAAATATCTAATAAATCTTTAGAAAGTGAATTTGTAAAAGGTATAGCAGAAGATATGATTTATAAATATCGAAACATTCAACCATTTCAAAACATTATTCTAAAAGACATTATCTTTATTAGAGAAGAAAGCTTATCCTCTTCTTTTTCAAAAGACATAGAAATATATATTGCAGACCCCTTATTATCTACTTTAAACGGAATACACTTTGTTGTAATTGCTGCAAAATCTTTTGATAATCTTTCAAAATATGAACAATACAGAAAAGTTTTTCATGTTTTATGCCATATTCCAAGCAATTATAAAGCAAATGTAAAAGAGAACAAACCATTAATTTTAACTAAACATAGTTTAGAATTGTTTGAACAAGAAAGCACATATATTCACGATATTAATGAAGAGATTAAAGAAAAAGATAAAATTGATAATCAAAATAAAATAAGGAGTAATCCGCTGCCTTATTAATAGGCTAAAGGGGTGATAATATGGCTGCTGCAGATAGATTAGAGGTTATTGGGAAACAGAATACATTATTTGGAAAAGCAATTGATTTAGTCCAATTTAAAAATTTAGAAGAAAAAAGAAAGATAAAACAAAAAGTAAAAGATATGTTTAATGGAAAAATGTTCCGAAGTATTATAACCCCAAGAGAAGTTGATGGAAATAAAAGACTTAACAAATTAGAAAGACAAAATCAATCTGGAGATAAAAGTTCAGTAGAAAATACTATGGAACGGGCAGATAGCTTTGGTAAAAAGTCTTTAAACACCCTTTCAACTTACCCAAGCACTTTAACAATCGCTTACACCACCTTATTAAGCGTTGAAGGGGATAAGGTTATTGACCCCTTTATGGGGCATAATTCAAGGGCAGAAGATATTCTAACTATGAAAAGAAAATATTATGGTTATGATGTTCATAAATTTCCAATAGATTTTACTCAAAAAGCAATAGAAAGATTTTCTAAAGACGATTATGAACTTAATTTAGCAAGTTCAGAAAAAATGCAATATGAAGATAATTCTATGGACTTTGGATTTACTTGCCCTCCTTATGCAGATGTAGAACAATATAATAAAATCTATAATGAAAAAGCAGAAGGAGATTTATCTGCAGTAAAATATGAAGAGTTTTTAAGATTATATCAAAATTGTATTTCAGAAACATTTAGAGTTCTCAGACCTGGAAAATTCTTTGTTATAACTATTGGAGATGTTCATAGAAATGGTAAATTTATATCTTTAAGTAATGATACAGATAAAATATGCGAACAAGTTGGTTTTATAAAACACGATGAAAATATCTATAATAGAAAATCAAATATTGGGGGAGATTTAAATTACAAAACTTTTATTCTTACTTGTAAAAGATTTCCAACAATTCACGAATATATTTTAATTTATAAAAAGCCTGAAAAAGGAGAAAAAAACACTATTCAAGCTATGCCAAAAATACAATCACCTCAATTAAAAGAAGAAATAAAAGAACCAGTAAAAGAATTAACAAGAGAAGAAAAACTAAATAATATGGGCGAAATAGAAAAAATAAGATTTTTAGAAAAAGAAAAAAGAGATACAAAAATTGAAGAAGAAAAGATAGAACAATTAAAAGAGGAAAATAAACAACATAGTAAAAATACATTATTTTAATGAAAATGAAAATGGAATATAAAAAAACAGCAATATGCCCAGAATGTAAAAATAGCGTAACCTTAGATAAAGCAGGAAATCATAAAGAAAAACATATTCAATGCACTAATAGTAAATGCACACAAATATTTAAAAATAAATACTTCTCGGGGGAACAGGATGAAACAACACCAAACTACTGCGGATAAATCAGAAAAAGATTATTCAATTATAATTAATAATTTTATAAATTCAATTATAGAAAAATCAAAAGAATATATTCAAGAGGATTTTAGACATCCAATTTGCTGGTTTTTAAATAAAGATTTTGAAATATCAAATGCAGTTATTTTAGATTATCCTCACCAAACAAAATTAGATTTTTATAAATTATTAAAAACTATATTAAAAAATAATAAAGCATTAGCCTATATTATAATCAAAAGAGGAACTTCGGAGGATAAAATTTTAAGAACAGAAGAAGAAAATCTCGCCATACCTAAAACTATAAATAATAATTATACCTTAGATATTCATAGCAGTTACAAGGTAATAATTAAAGATGCCCTAATATTAAACTTTGCATCAAAAAAAGAAAAAATGATAATAACAATTCCATACA
>Ga0208904_1002607_pt1 | contig 11239 bp, 9 predicted proteins | sample AntAceMetag02UKB_FD_184774 | JGI IMG/M metagenome (GOLD analysis project Ga0208904, IMG submission 184774) | Saline lake microbial communities from Ace Lake, Antarctica - Antarctic Ace Lake Metagenome 02UKB (SPAdes) (version 2) | ecosystem: Environmental > Aquatic > Non-marine Saline and Alkaline... | reverse complement strand
CGCTATAATCCATGTGAAGAGCAATGCACAGATTGATAAAAGCATTGTGTTAAACAGTCGCTGCTTCAAGACTTTTGCAACCGGTTGTTTGTGTTCAAACGAATATCCAAGATCACCGCTAACGATAGTCTTTAACCAATAGACATATTGCACAAGAACATTTCTATCTAAATGATATTCTTGTTCAATATTAGTCACCGTTTCCTCTGACACAAGAGGATCCATGCGTAATCTGTCAAAATAACTGCCCGGTGTGACATGAATAAAAAGAAAGGTAATAAAGGACATTGCTAAAAGAAGCGGGATAGAAATTAGTATGCGTCGACATATATACTGTATCATTCAAATTCCATTAGGAGCTACTGATTATTGTTTTTCTTCAATTACATATATCTCTTCAATATTATGAAACGGTCCCCCATATGGTGTCGGATGTAAATTTCCAAATTTGTTCCGGACCGCAAAAAGGCTTTCCGGCAATACTGTGTAAATTAGCGGCACATATTGTGCAACAAGACGCTGCCACTGGTCATATAGCTCTTTTCTCTTATTACGATCGAATTCCTGTACCCCCTGATTAAATATTTCATCAATTTCTATTTCCCACTCTGTTTTCGGCTCTTTTTGTTTAGGATTCCAAACATGAAGATGGCCGCTTGATTGCCACACATTATTCCCAAAATGCGGTTCAATGGAACCGGTAAGTCCCATAATAACACAGTCCCAATTATACGTAGAGGTAAGCTTACTAACCATAGTGTTAAATTCGATTAAAGATAACTGCACTTTAAATCCTAGTTTCTCAAGATCTTTACGGACTATTTCTGCTATTTTTACCCGTTCCGTACTCCCCGGATTAGTCAGTATGGTAAACTCTACGTCATTACCATCACTATCTTCGATAATCCCGTCACCATTTCTGTCACTAAATCCAGCTTCTTGTAAAATGTCTTTTGCTTTTTCAATATTGTACTCATACGTCGGCACATCATCGGTAAAGAAAAACCCTTCTGACGGACTTACCGGTGATACCTGCGGATATCCCAAACCATTGAATACAATATCAATAATAGATTGTTTATCTACAACGTGTGCTACCGCTCGTCGAAACTGATCGTTGGTAAACCACGATAGCTTTTTAGATGGAATATAGTGCTCTTGAGTATCAGGGTTTCGTGTCGTATTTTGATTAAACACAATAAAATTTGTACCGAATGATGGGCCTGCACGGTAAACAGTAAAATTTCCCTCTTTTTCCTTTGGCTTTAGCTGAGGATAATCACTTCCCCGCATATCAAAATAATCTATTTCGCCTTCCTGAAACTTCAGAAAACCCACATCTTGATTCTGTACGATGAGAAAAACTATCCCATCAAGATACGGCAAGTTCTCTCCCTTATCGTTTTTCTTCCAATAAAGCGGATTGCGTTTAAGTTTTATCATTTGTCCTGAGGTATACTTATCAAGCATAAAAGGACCTGTACCGATAATATTCTCAGGATCTGTGTCTACACCCCATACAGAATTAAATGACCCTTTATCAACATATTCTTCAAGAATGTGTTTTGGAAGTATTGGGGCACTCATACTCCTCAAAAAAGGTGCAAACTTTGTCGGTAGCGTAAATCTGACGGTATAATCATCAACTTTTTCTACAGTGATTTCTTTTCCTTCAATCGTAAATATGTCTCGCATACTGTTGGGAATATCTTTATTAAAGATCAGTTTTCTAAAAGTAAAGACAACATCATCAGCTGTAAAAGGTTTTCCATCAGACCACTTGACATCGTCCCGTAAATGAAAAAGCCACGATTTTCCATCTGGACTTCGATCCCATGAATGTGCCAGCTGAGGTTCAACATCTGTGGTAATGCCGTTTGTCGTTGTCAAACCTTCAAACAAATAACTAATGACACCCGTTGTTGAGGTTTCCTTTGCAAGGATAATATTAAAAGATTTTGGATCAGAGGATGTTGCACGTATGAGACGACCGCCAAAATGCGGCTTCGTAGAAACAACCTTAGCGGCATCTTCTTTTTCAGCTTTTGAACATCCGGAAAAAAAGAGAGCGATTAGGAAAATAGCGTAGAGTGCAACTTTTGATCGTCCTTTCATCATACCCCGTGGTGAGATTCCTGCATTCTAATTATTCCGCAAACATTATTACTGAGCGTCTCTTAGGGGAGTATCAGACAAATCTATATCAACTTCTTCTACGTTAACAGGAACACCGCTAGGGGTTTCCGTTAAGGTCTCTTCGAGACTTTCATTTATATTCACTTCTGATTCTGTTACAGGAACATTTATCCCTAGTTTTTCTTCAACCATTGTCGGCTCAGTTCTCTTTTGGGCAGCACCTTCTATTGTTCCTTTGATTTTGTCAGCCACCTGCCTAGTCGTATCTTTAATAGACTGAAAGATATCCTGAGCTGATTTCGGAAGAGTAACCGGCAATTGCTGAGTCGCACCAGTTCTTGTGAAACGAGATGTCTTCATAACCGATGAACTATCACGCACAGAAATTGCAGCTAATGACACAGATGTAACCATAAAAAGTACCGCAAGCACCGCTGTCGTATGCGTCAGGACATCACCTGTTTGTGCTCCAAACACTGATTGCACGCCACCGCCAGAACCAAATACGTTTGCAAGTCCTGTTCCTTTACCCGTTTGAATAAGAACAATCGTAATAAGACCAATACATACTACGACGTGTAATACAATGAGAAATCCATACATTATAACCCCCTAATATAATAATAAATTCGAAATACTAATATCTAAACCCGAAAATAAAGGAACCATTTATTTCAATTCCGAAACTCTAAATCCTAAACAAATGATGTGCATTTTAATACTTCTTTGTCGCAAGAGCTCTATTTTTCATACTTAACTAACTGCACAAATGAATCGGCTTCCAGGCTTGCGCCACCGACAAGTGCTCCGTCAATACTGTCTTTAGCCATGAGCTCTGAAACATTAGATGGCTTAACACTGCCACCATACTGAATTCGTATCGAATCGGATACCGATTTATCAAACATATCGCCAATAAGCGATCTGATGTATTGATGCACGTCTTGCGCTTGGTCAGGTGTCGCTGTTTTGCCGGTACCTATTGCCCATACCGGTTCATAGGCAATCACACATTTTACCATTTCTTCTTTTGTTAAGCCTGCAAGCGATTCAGTTACCTGAACCTTTAGAACCTCTTGCATACGGCCTTCTTCTCTTTCAGCTAAAACTTCCCCTACACATACTATTGGAGTTAATCCTTCAGCGAGTGCGGCTTTAATTTTCTTATTTACCGTCTCGTTCGTCTCCCCAAAATACTGTCTTCTCTCAGAATGTCCAATAATTACATAGGTTGCACCAGTATCTTTTATCTGAGAAGCAGATATTTCACCGGTAAACGCACCCTTTGGCTCCCAAAACATATTTTGAGCGCCGGAAGCGATATTACTTCCAGATAATGTTTTAGCAACTTCCCAAAGAGCGGTAAAACAGGGACATACTACTATATCCACATCATCAATACCAGTTAAATCATTTTTTAACTTCTCTACTAATTCTTTTGCTTCAGTAATGTTTTTATGAAGTTTCCAGTTTCCAGCTATTATTGGTTTTCTCATACTAATCCTTTCTATGGCATTTACTTATCAGTCAACGCTTCAATTCCCGGAAGCGGTTTTCCTTCAAGGTATTCTAATGATGCTCCTCCACCTGTTGAAATATGGCTCATCTTGTCTGCAAGACCAGACTTATTTACCGCTGACACAGAATCCCCACCACCAATAATGGATACACAGTCAGTCTCAGCAATGAGTCGTGCCACTTCAAATGTCCCGAATGAAAAATCCTTTATTTCAAAAACGCCCAGAGGACCATTCCACAGAATAGTCTTCGCGCTCTTTATTTTCTCAGTATACAGTGCTATTGATTCCGGCCCAACATCTACACCTATCATCCCATCAGCAATATCTTTGCCTACAATCTCAGATGGAACACCATCGGCAACTTCTTTTGCTACACGATGATCTACCGGCAATATTATTTCAACATTCTTTACCTTCGCATCCTCAAGCGTTTTCTTTGCTATACCAAGCTTATCATCTTCTACAAGTGAGTTTCCGACTTTAAAACCCTGGCTTTTAAGGAATGTATACGCCATTGCCCCACCAATGATAATGGTATCAACTTTAGAAAGAAGATTTTCCAAAACGCCTATCTTCGACGACACCTTTGCTCCACCAATAATCGCAAGAAACGGATGTGACGGGTTATTCACTGCTTCATCCAAGAAATCAATCTCTTTCCTTAAGAGGTATCCACAGGCGCACTGCTCAAAATATTTTGTTACACCAACCATAGATGCATGTGCCCTATGAGAGGTACCAAACGCATCATTTACATATACATCACCGAGTCGTGCAAGCGATTTTGAAAACTCTTCATCGTTTTTCTTCTCGCCTTTATGAAATCTAAGATTTTCAAGTAGGATAACATCTCCATCTGCCATGTGTGATACTGCTTCTTCGACTTCCGGACCAATACAATCATCAAGCTTTAAAACTTTTTTGCCGAGTAATTCTGATAGACGCGCGGCAACCGGATCCATTCTTAACTGTGAAAACATTTCTTCAGTCTTTGGATTGCCCAGATGACTCATAAGAACAGCTTTACCCCCATGATCGACAACATACTTTATTGTCGGTAACGCAGCCTTTATTCTTGTATCATCTGTGATTTCACGTGCATCGTTAAGCGGCACATTAAAATCCACGCGGATTAATACACGTTTACCCGAATAGTCTATATCCTCAACAAAAAGTTTCTTCATAGTAAAACTCCTTAGTCTATATGTCACAAGGCAACAGACCACAGCCCTAAATTTTATAAGATCTGTGGTCTCTCGTCTTAATCTTGATTTATTACATTTTTGAGATAATCATTTCACACAGATCAATTATTCTGCATGAATATGCCCATTCATTATCGTACCAGCTGTACACTTTAACCATATTGCCGCCAACAACCTTTGTTGAAAGTGCATCAACTATTGATGAAACAGGATTATGCAGAAAATCTCTAGAAACAAGAGGTTCGTCACATACCTGCAATGCTTTCGGCATAGCTTTTGTGCCTTCTCTCAAAGCTGCATTTACTTCTTCAATCGTTGTATCTTTTTCAGTTTCAACGGTAAGGTCAACAAGTGATACATTCGGTGTCGGTACTCTGATTGCAATACCGTCCATTTTACCTTTTAACTCAGGTAAAACCAATCCTATTGCAGCTGCAGCACCTGTTCTTGTCGGAATCATGCTTGCTGTAGCTGTTCTGGCTCTGCGAAGATCCTTATGAGGGAAATCAAGTGTTACCTGATCATTGGTAAACGAATGAATAGTCGTCATAATGCCCTTAACAATACCGAAATTATCTAGTAGCACCTTTGATACCGGCCCTAAACAATTTGTCGTACATGACGCGTTAGAAATAATGTTATGAGAAGCCGGATCATACTTCTGGTCGTTTACACCCATAACAATTGTGATATCTTCATTCTTTGCAGGCGCGCTAATTATAACTTTTTTCACGCTACCACCAGCCATGTGGGCCTTTGCCTTCGTCGCATCAGTGAATATACCGGTTGATTCTATAACTATATCAACTCCGAGATCAGCCCAAGGAATTTGTGCCGGATCTCTCTGAGAAAATACTTTTACTTCTTTACCGTTAATAACTATCGCGTCTTCTTTTGCTTCTACAGTACCATCAAAAGTTCCAAATGTTGAATCATACTTAAAAAGGTGTGCGATTGTCTTTGTATCCGTTAAATCATTTACTGCTACAAACTCTAAATCTTTTGAAGCTAACCCTGCCTTTAAAGCAAGTCTTCCGATACGACCAAAACCATTAATTCCAATTTTTACCGCCATGAAACTCCTCCTCTTCTTTCTTTATTTATATTCATGTTTTTATGTTTTATTTAAACAACGACTTTTTCATATGGTTACAACAAATTAAGCTATCAATTTTATTGATTCATTATGCCTTGTCAAGCGATTTTCTTTTAATTATACTAATATATTGTAAAAGTAGTATATATTAATATCGAAAAATAGTGCTATAATACCGTTATAAAGGGAGTTATCAATGAATCAGGATAACAATTCAAATGATCAGGATAAAACCGTTTATTTGGATAATATTAATAAAGACCAGAAATCCCTTATCGGCTCACGGTTAGGTGAATTTGAAATAACGAGAGAGATTAACCGGGGGGGTATGGGCGTCGTGTATGAAGCGTACCAAAAAAACTTGAAAAGGTCCGCCGCAGTAAAAGTTCTCCCTAAATCTTTCGCCAATCAAAAAACGTTTGTCGACCGTTTTCACAAAGAAGCTGAAGTGCTTGGTTCGCTATCCCACCCACATATCGTGCCAATTTACAACTTCGGTGCCGTAAATGACATCTATTACTTTGCAATGGAATACATTAAAGGCCCCACACTTTCAGAAGTGCTAACACATAAGAAAACACTCACGCAAGTCGTTGATGAATCTGAAGCAATTAACATAATAAAGCAAGTCGCGTTAGGCATCAATTACGCTCACCATAAAGGCATTATACATCGAGATATTAAACCGGGAAACATCTTGATGGATGAAAGCGGTAGAGCCCGCATTGCAGATTTTGGTTTGGTAAAACTGCAGGCACTTGGCGCCGGAAAAGATACAACTCCGCTTATGGGAACGCCGCTGTATATGTCCCCCGAACAAGCACAAGGACGTGAAATTGACTACCGGAGCGATATATATTCACTTGGCTGTGTGTTATATGAACTTTTGACTAACACACCACCGTTTGTCGATAAAACGCTTAAACAGCTTATACGAAAAATTGAAAACGATAACCCCGCGCCGCCCGTATCACTCGCTCCCTCAACACCTTTGCTTCTTAATAATATCGTACTCAAAATGATCGAGAAGAATCCTGATCATAGATATCAATCACTTGATGAATTTCTCACTATCATTGATCGGTACGAAAAAGGCCTCTTGCACATTGATCTTCCAAGAGAAAATGAGGACACACCGAAAAAAACAAAGAAAAAATCCTCAAAGCATTCAGTTCCTTATATAATTATTGCCGGAATCATCATAGTCGGAATCAGCGTATATTTTTTCGTTGTTCCAGCTATAAAAAACATTTACTACAAAGAATGGGCAGAGATGAAACTTAACATTGCCGATAATTATAGAAACAACAGACTATATAAGCCCGCACTTAAGATCTATGAAAAAATAGTAAGAAAGGTACCCACAAGCACATCAGGAAAAGCGGCTCAGAAGAAAATAGAAGCTATTCGGAAAAGGATGAATTAAGTATCCTATCCCCTTAATTCCCTGGCTAAATAGATATTGCACCCTGGGTGCAATATCTATTTATGTGTCCAATGGGATACAATTGACAGGGCTTAGAAATAACACGCGCTTTGGGGATATAGTTTCCCCTTCGAGGATCAAATCCTTGGAAACGCTACGAGTTTACTAAAGGCGACTCTCTATAAAATACCTACCCTTTAATCCTACAGCAGCCCTAAAAATTTTTCTTTCTTTTTGTCTTTGAATAAATCTTCCAGCAGCGTATCAACCGCTTTACTTATAGAATCATCTATCATCTTCTTCGGCTGATTATCGTCGTAGGCAAACGTTGACGGAGGGGTAAATCTTGTTTCAATTCTATTATTCCACAATATCTTACCGCTTTTCACATCCTGAAGATAGAGCCGTATTTGAACATAGCAGTTTGAGAGTTTCGGCGGAATATTAGCGCCCGGGCCCGATCCCATATCGTTGCTGTAGAAAACATACTTGCTAATCCCCGATGAATCTGGGAATCCTTTTTCGTATCCCTGTTGATACACAAACGCGCCCGATCCTTCAGCGAGTCCGCCAACAAGTACCGCGAGCCACCCGTTTATGGGTTTTAAACTCTTCGTTTCATTAAAACCATATTCAATAATCTATCCACGGATAATTTTATCAGCTCCCAGTGTCTTGCCTATTTCTCTTACCTTGCCTTTCGAGAGACCGACTTTCACACCGTCTAAGACCTTGTTATCGCCAAAATCCTTCGATATAGAAAGAAGGTATAATAAATATTCTATCGCCTCTTTGTCCATCGGCTTTAAAATTAATTCCGCCGTAGACTATTGAATTGCTTAAGTATTCCCTGCTTACCGTAATAGTAAAATCTTCTATACACCAACCAGAATCTACTGAGGACATGTTTCCTACTTGTCTATCAATTAAATCAAAATTTAATTTATTACCATCAATGTCGTAGGCACTACTCTAAACCATGGAAAAACTACTGACAATACAACAATTAAGTGACCTACTTCAGGTAAGTATAAAGACCATTTATCAATGGACTCATACTGATTTCATCCCACACTATAAACTACCAAAAGGAGTGCGTTTCAAGACGGTTGAGGTTGAACGCTGGCTAGAAAGAAGGAAAAGAAAAGGCAGGAGCACTTACCACTTGAATATTCCTCTCAAATAATAACGACCCGTAGATTATGCTAGCTATTTTCTTTTTCCAGCGCTGCCAGTACATTACTTTAACGTTTCAGAAAGAAAAAAACAACTTGCAACACAATTGCTATCCCGATGGCTCCGGTCAAAATATAAGTCATTCTTTCAATATTCTTTAGTCTTTCAAATATTTTACTGCTGCCGATCTGATTTATCGTTTGAATAATCTGATGGCTCTCTTCAGAAAGCTTTTGAGTGCTTTCAATAAAAGTTAAAAGTTTTACACTAGCTTTTTGTAATTCGTCTTTAGCTTCCTGATAAGAACCTACCTGTTGATGAAGTGCCTCAAGATTGCTCACCAACTCCTGTGCACGTTCCTCAATTTTGATTATTTCATGTTCTGTAGACATATATTTACCACCTATGAATTAAAGATTTGTACTGCTTTATTGGAAATCTGATTAAACAAACAAACTGCTGGAACAAATATCATATTTTCATCAGCGTCTCCGTTGTTGATTAAGGCCTTTAAAAACTCACGGTCATCTAATGATTCAATTAACAATACTACATAATCATCATATATCAAAGTGCTGCGATTGTAAATCCTCCCCAACAACCATGTCAAAATATCATAGAGTGTATTTTTTGGAATCCGATATTTAGAAACCGCAAAATCACACGCCGCTTCAATATTCTGAAATGCAAGTTCATAATCCGGATTAATGCAATATGTTTCGGAAAGAGCACGCAACATAAGCAACCCTGGATGATCCGGGTATGATTCAAGATACCTTGAAACCTGACCACGAATTTCCGCAGAGTCACGAGGAGACCTCACTCCCCCAATTGCTTCTCCTGACTCTGCTATAACCCCACCATCAAAAATAATTTTGAGATTTGTGAAAGAGCCAACATCATCCAATACTTGTTGAATTTCTTCCGAGTATGTTGTTTCGAGATAGCGCAGTATCCTATCCCTTATGAAATCGTCCTGATTACTACCAGCTGAAACTGCCGCCTCCGCCATGGAAAGAATCTCACGAAATGCGCGCCTGCGGCCTTTCTCAATTGTGTCATAGATGAAACCAATAAGAATTTTTGCCGCCTGCTGAACAAAATCGGTAAAAGGTAAATCCTTATACTCTAGGATTTTGATATATTCTTGTGCTACACGCCCCCGATTATACCCCTCAACATAACGACAAAAATGCTCGATGACTTGATCCTTGGTCACACCAGAAAGTACAAGGCAAAAATCTTTCGCAGGATAATCAATTGTGTAATCACTAACAACACCAAGCAACAGCAGGCGGTGTACGCCTTTCTCAATATTTCCTCGATTATTGTTCTTAAATACTATATTTACTTTTCTTGCCGTCTCAAAATCACCAATTCCTTTCATTATGTTATGAATATCGGTGAGTTCTTTATCTACGCCACGGAATGCATTCAAATGAAACCAAAGCGCGCGAGTAACATCGTCATCGGTATCCCAGTCACGCTCTTTTTCTATTATATTATTGAGCTCGTCAATGGTAGCATCCGGATGCAATAGTTTCTTTGTCCTTTCTTTGAAATCATTTGAAAGGAGCAAAATACTCTGGGCAGTTTTCCTATCACGTCCAGCTCGCCCAGCTTCTTGATAAAAAGATTCTATAGAACTGGGAAGGCCAATGTGAATGGTATATCTAATATTGGGTTTGTCTATCCCCATGCCAAATGATTTTGTCGCAACTAGGATCGGATATTTGTTGTTTTTAAAATCGCTTGCATTTTGACGTTTCAATTGTGCCCAATTTATTCCAGCAGATAATCCTTTAGGTTTTTTTCCACTATAATATCTTACTTCCACACCAAGCATTGAAAGCACTCGTGTGTTTTCAACAACTCCGTAAGAACCACCCGCCCAAGGGCAGAATACTATGCCGCAATTTGTTTTTTCATTTTGTATGCGATAGAAACTTCCGAATGATGAAAACAATACATTTGGAAGATACTGTTGAAACACCGAACGCATAACATTTGCTTTTTGATCTGATTTACATTCAAACACTCCAAAATGCAGTTCTTTTCTATTAAAGGTTTCTGGGGTTATAATTGCCTCAAAATCTTTTATTTGCAACTCACGCAATACATCGCGTAATACAGCGTTTGAAGCTGTCCCTGTAAGCGCCAATAGTGGAGGTACTCTTCCATGTGATTTACAATACTCTCTAGTTGTTCTCCCAATATTTAAATATGCCGTGCGAAAATCGTGACCCCATTCGGAAACGCAATGTGCCTCATCAATTGCGATCAATGCAATGGGAACATTAACTGTTAGCGCTTTAAGGTTATTGCGATATTCATCACTCTGTAATCGTTCGGGGGCAACATAACAAAATATATATTCTCCCCTAGAAAACGCTTGAATTAACTGTGAACGAATAGGTCCCTCAGTCTGACTGGTAATTCCCTCGACTCTATCTATACCGCAACGAAATAGATTCTCTTTTTGGTCATCAATCAATGCAGTAATGGGATCAATTACAACCGTTACACCAGGTAAAACCAAAGACGCTAATTGAAAAGCTATTGATTTACCTGCTCCGGTAGGAAGCAAAACTACTGCGTCCTTTCCTTCTAAAGCCCTAAGAATTGCCTCAAACTGCCCCTCAAGAAAAGTTTCAAATCTAAATATATAGTGTAAGAAGTA
>Ga0208904_1002606_pt1 | contig 11239 bp, 23 predicted proteins | sample AntAceMetag02UKB_FD_184774 | JGI IMG/M metagenome (GOLD analysis project Ga0208904, IMG submission 184774) | Saline lake microbial communities from Ace Lake, Antarctica - Antarctic Ace Lake Metagenome 02UKB (SPAdes) (version 2) | ecosystem: Environmental > Aquatic > Non-marine Saline and... | reverse complement strand
AGAACTAGGATTATATTTATTAAATTGTGCGACGCATAAGAATGAGCAAACGAAACCTTTATATAGTAGATAGTATATAGTATATCATGGAAACAATAACCAAAAGAATCACAACAAAAGAAGTAAATGAATATATCGTCGTATGTTCTAAATGTGGAAAGAGAATTATAGGTTCTACCGAAGGACAAGTTGCTTTTTTATTAACAATTCATAAACAAGGAAAAGGATGTGTGAAGAAATGAATAACACTATTGCAATAGATTTCTTAACAAAGTGCAGGATATATTTGATAGGTTCTAATTGCATTAATATTGCTACTATTCTTTTAATTATAGCAGTAGTTGGTGTTCTGTTTTTAGTATTGTTCTTTATTGTTCCTTATATGAATAATCAATCAAGCGAGGTAAAAGAATGAATAAAAAATTAAAATCAGAATATAAGAAAGATTTAAGATTAGCAAAAACAAACGAAACATACCATAGAAAACAAATGGAATATTTTAAAGAAAATATTAAAATATTAAAAGACGCAATCTTAGGACAGGGCGAGGTGAAGGAATGAGATTTGAAATGACACTAAATATATTAGGATTTATGTCTCAACTAATAGGATGGATATTAATGATAAATGGTCTAAGAATTATACCTTTAATCCTATCTGGAATATCAATAGGATTCCATACATCAGTTCTAATTAAATTGTTCCTATTCTCGGAGAAGAACGATGAGTAAAGAATCAATTTTAAAAGAAGTAGGGAAAGGTTGTGGAAAAGAATATTTATCAAAAGATGGAGAGTTTGAAATGATGTGTGGAAAACATATATGGGAGACTCCTTCAGAGATTGCAGAATTAAGATTATGTGAATGGTGTCAGCATTTATACGATTTTATTAAAGACGACAAATGCGTGAATCAAGACGCCTTAGTGTCAGGAGTCGAAGAATGATACCCCCTTACATTAATTGCCAAACAAATGAAGATCCTTGTGATTGGATGATGGTTGCTGAATGTAAGAACACTTGTCCTTATGCAATGAGTTCAGGTGTTGGTGCAATGGTTGTTCCAGTAGGACAATTAGAAAAGGAGATTGATTCACAAAAGAGCTATAAGGTTTTAAACCAATAGACTTAAATAATATATAAAACTAATATATTCATAAAAAATGGACACTGAAAATCACAGTACTAAAGCACATGCTAAAATCATATTAGCTAAGTATAAAAGATGTTCTACAGATAACCAGGAGCTTAAACTTCAAGATGATGTTCTTGAAAAACATATTGCTAGATTGAGGGAAGATAATCCTAAAAATGAATATGAAGTTTTAGACTTTGAAGATTTTGCTATATCTGGGAAAACTATTGGAAGGATTGCTTTTCAAAACATGATGGTATTATGTAACAAAAGAAAAATAGATATAATCTTATTCACTAAGTTAGATCGTTTAGCAAGGAGCTTACAGGACCTTCTAAACACCGCTTCAATACTAGACAATCATGGGGTAAAGTTTATAGTTGTTGAACAGAATCTTAATACGTCTACTTCACAAGGTAAATTATTATTTCATATATTAGGAGCTTTCGCAGAGTTTGAAAGAACTATAATTCGTGAGAGGATGGAAGCAGGTAGAAAGAAAGCTGAAATAGTTGGAACTAAGTCTGGGAAGCCATGCCATAGGCCCAAAAGTAATCTTGATGAAGATGGGGTAAAACACAAATATCAAAAGGGGATGTCTATGACTTCTATTGCTAAAGAGTATGGAGTTTCTATAACCCCTATTCGGAGGATATTAAATGGTTAATTGTAAAAATTGTGGTAAAATATAATATTGCCCATAATAGGTTTGAAAATAATCAGGGAGTTAAAACTGTAAGTGTTTTATGAAACAATGGAAGAACAAACATTAACAAAAAAAGCAATTAAATTTGTGGCTGAAAGAAGGATGGTTAAATATATCCAATTCTTAGAACTAACAATGTTTATGCTTTGTGGATTTATGGTATTAATAGATTCTATAGTTTCAGCAATCTCCTTTATACTCGGAGTCTTCTTTGCAGTCATTGCAGGAGAGTCAGCATTACTCGAACACGATTTAAAAAAGGTGGATAAATATGGATGTTAGTTTTGTTGGAGAGATTATTAGATGGCCATTTGAATTTCTAGGTTCTGCAATAAATTGGTTTATAAAATATCTAATTCCAATACTAACAATTATCGGATCGATCTATATTATCTATTGGATTTTTTCAAAGGGGATAATTAGAAAGATATCTGATAGAATAATATTAGCTAAAACCAAGAAGGTTAAGGATGAATCTGATTAGTTACATATTACTTGGATTAATGGGAATAACATTGTTTTGGATTCTCTATGCAGGAATCAAAGAATCAAAAAGAATGAATCAAAAGTAATGAAAGGGAGGATAAAATAAAATGTTTAAAACTAAAAATAAAAAGCCAGAAGTAAAAGAAGAACCCATGGAAACAGTTGAAGCTCCAGAAGAAGAAATTGAGGATGAAGAAACTCCAGAAGAAACTAAACCGACAGAAGAAACTAAAGAGGAAGTTGTTGATGAAGAAGTAAAACCAGTTGAACAGAAAATAAACTTAACATCTGAGGAAGTAATATCTATTGTAGAGTTCAATTTACAGAGGGCAATTCAATCACTTCAATTATTAAAGTAAGATGTTTGGATTCAATAAAATATTCGTTATTTTTATTTTTATAGCTATTGCTATTGGATATGGGACAAGAAGTTGGGGTAATTTCTTCTTGGTCCTTGCAGCATTCGGATTGTTAAGATTCGTTTGGAAATTACTAACCTAAATTAAAAAACCTAAAAGAGATGAGTCAATCAGATATAATAGATTTATTAGAGAAAGAAGATAAACCTTTATCAGTTGGAGAGATATCTAAACTCATGAATGATAATCAGAAAAAGATTTCAAGATATTTGAAAGTTATGTTAAAGTATCATGAGGTAGATTGTATTGAAATAGATAGGATAGAAGCCATGGCAAATTATCATTGTAAAAGAAGAATGAGGTTATGGTTTGTCGATGGCAATTGTTGATTTAGCTACAGGGAATATTACTGGATGCGAGAAAGGATCTAGAACTTGGTGGCATGAGAAGGGTCATATAGTTTTTAGTAAGCAAGAGTCTGGTACAAAGATTAGTTATTATCAATATCATTTTATGATGATGGCAGTTGCATTTGGTTCATTATCACTACTAATAAATAGCACTGGTCTAAAGGTCTTTACTTTTCTTAACGCCCTAGGGATGATCCTATCCTATATATATGAGGAAGTATGGTGCTGGGCATACTCTTTTAAGCATTATAAAGAATAAGTTAGTGTGGTCCCGCAGTTATAATTTTTAATGTTTACCTATAAAACTAAACACTTCTTCTATGTTTTTTTGAATCTTTACCTGACAATTCTATTAGTATGGTCCCGCAGTTAGTTTTAATTGTCAATATCTCAATTTTCCTAAGGAATTTAGTCTCTATCTGTCGAATAACCCCATTTTTTGATTCTTTTGAGGGCTGAAGCTACTGTTCCTTGAGATAATTCAACTGCTTTTGCTATTTCCTTCTGCAACTTACCTTCTAGATGCATCTCAAGCATTATTTTTTGGTTATCAGATAGCTCATGCCTGGCTAACTTGTCTATCTTATCTCTTTCGAGCTTTCTAAGCTGTTCAGTGAATTCCTTAGTTATTCCTGTTAGGAATTTCTCCTTCTTATCCTCATATCTCTTTATTAGGTCGTCACTAGCCATACCGAAGGCCATTCTTTGAACCGTTACTATGCTGTCGCCCTTTTTAACACGCATATATTTCCAATAACTCTTCCCAGTGTGTTGATTAAGTTGATGACAGAGAGGTTTAACCATACATTGCCCCAATTCAAAGTTTATTCCTGTGGTTTCCATGTGCATGTGGGTTAATTGCCGAGCTTGTTTGGACATCATCGTCATAACGGGCAAATTTAAGAAGATACCAACATTCATACTCCGAAATGATTGCAAAACATAGTTAAACATCTTCACAATTTTATTTTGCCAGTCCCCAGAACCAATATTGACTCCAGCTTCTTCCAGTATCAAAATTTCTCCCGTTCTTAGTTCTCCAGAACTGATCCTTTCCATCAATTCAGCAACAGAGAAACAACAATTCTTAATTGGAAACTCTTCTTTGAACCTTCTTCGATGTTGCAGTTCTGCTTTCCTTAAATCAAGATATGACTTACCAGAGTTGTGGGAAAGTATCCCATTATCTAAAAAAAAGTTCTCATATTTAGGAGTATTCAAATCATAGGTTTCAATAACTCCTAATTTCTTTATTGATTTAATCTTTGAACAATACATTTTTTAACCTCTTCCATATTCTTATTTATTTCTGTACCTGTGAATCTTATAACTTCAAATCCTAAATCAGTTAATTCCTTTTCTCTTTTATTATCCCTAATTTTATCTTGATGCCAATATTCTCCATCACATTCGATTATTAAATTCCCTATTTTAAAATCTGGAAATCTAAATGATGATTTAGTTCTTACTATTTTGTTGAAATCATATTTAACATTAATAGAATCTAAAAATTCAGCAATGGGTTTCTCAATGGAAGTCATTTTATTTCTTGCGAATATTGGTGCTTGTTTTATCATTGCTTTTTCTTTAAGGATTGGATTATGCATTGGATTATTTTGTGAAGTGAATTGATTATTCTCCCACTGAAAATGATGGCTCCTTAATATCTTTAATCTTTTTGCCCTATCCCTTATTGCTACCCAAGAACGATGTTTCATTAAATCCATGAGGTATTCTTGTGATTTATTATGGTAGAATTGCCTTAGTAAATTATCTTCCCACCCATACCATAAATCATCTCTATTTTTCTCCTTTAGTTTAATTTTTCTACAGATTCTACATTTTTTAGATGATTTTATTTTACTTTTTTTAACATAAAATAGATTTCCACACCTTGAGCATTTCTTAAATGGTTCCCAATTAGTATCTCTTTTTAATTGTTCTTTATCTTTAGCACCCTTATAAAAATTGCTTATATAATCTTTAGGAAAAGCACGAAGAGAATCTCCAACATCTAAATCTTTTACTTTTACTTCGATGATATTCTTTTTATCTTTCTTAAATAGTTTATGTTCTGAGGTAGCAATTACTTTTCTTCCATCTTCTAATTCTATTTCATAAACTTCTTTTTTACCTGAAGGTATTATCTCTGATTTACTTTTAATAGGATAATATGTTCCATCCTTGTTTTTAACTTTAGTTAAGGAATAAGTATCAATAAAAATATTACCAGACTTATATAATCTTTCTATTGTTTTATCTTGGCCATATAATTTTGTATCTTTAGATAAACATCCTGTAGGCCCCGTTGTTACTCCTATAAAGTTCTTGTTTTTATTGAACCTATTGTTAATATACCTTAAAAATATCTCTCCTTCTGGAAAGGTTGGTGCATGTATCATTCCCATTATGCTGTAAACATCTGAGCCATATAATAATCTAACCTTTTGGTCAATCTAGAAAGCTCAGCGAATATACTCCTATACATATCAATTTCAAACCAAACAAGTTGCTCTTTTAATTCTGGATGGGTAATATGTCCTGGAATATTATAGATTCCTTTTTGATTCATAACCATTTTAAATCCCACAGGTTGTTTGTTCCAAGATTCTTCCTCTATCTTTGCTAACTCAATTCTTTTATTCTCAATGTCTTTTAAACAATCATCAATATAATCTTTAGCTTCATTTTCACTAATATCATTATCAATATCTCCAGCCATAATCATACAACAAGTTTTAACAGCCTCGATAAATCCTTTTCTTGTATCATCAACATAAGTTTTGATAGTATGTCCTGCCCTATCAGTCTTAGTGTTAAACCATCCTGGGTGCATCTCTCTTATCCCTGCTTCAAGTGCTTTCTTCATAGCAGTCATAACCAATGTAGAATGTGAGAATTGTTCATCCTTATTTGAAGAGAAGTTTTCAATATCACCTATCTCAAAATCAGGACCTTCATTAGATTCGGCCATAAATTATAAGAAACAATTTATATTATATATACTTATAAAAATAAAGTATATTTAAATAATAAAAACAATAAATAACTATGACTTATGAAACAGAAATTGCTGAACACGAAGGAGCCATCACTCGTTTAAGTTCTGAACTAAAACAAATCAAAGTTCCTGCAAGAACTATCAACTGGCAACATAATAATATTGGTGCACCAAGAAATATAACTCAGAGAGTTTTAGTTTCTAGAAAACAACGTAAGAAAGTAAATTCTGGGATTGATTATTCAAGAAGAAGAATATTATCATTAAGAGAATCCATTCTTGGTAGAGATGCCCTTTTGAGTGTAGAATGAATAAGCTATTCTTGATTGCTGTTGTTGGATTAATGTTGGTTAGTTCTATCGGAATACTGACTTATGAAAAACCAATTGAAAAAGGTATACATGAAAAAATATATGAAGAGTTTGGAAATGTTGGATTTGAAAAAGGAATTTTAGTTGATGGAGAAAAGATAGTTGAATATTCTGGAGATTTAGAAGGATATACAAATAATTTTCAAGGACCTGTTCCAGAAGGTTACGACTTAGAACACTTTAGAAGAACTGGTGAAACAATAAAGGAGATTAATAATTAATGGTAACCTATGGTAAAGATTTTGTTGGGCCAATAAGACATGGAGATACTATAAGCAGATTTAGTGAAAAAACATTAAAAAAAATGGGAGAGATGGGAGCAGTTCTCCAAGAAAAAGGAACTATATCTAATGGAAAAGTTACTACTACTTATGTTCGTGGAGGTGGTGGGGGAAGTGTAAGGGCAGTTCCAAAACAAGTAGGTCCAACTCGTGCAGACTTAGAAGCAGAACAAAAACGTCAAGCTGAACTAAAGCGACAACAAGAAGAAGCAAAGAAATTAGCAGACCAAGTTCAACAAGCTAAACAAGATAAAGCAAAGTCCCAAACAATCGGTGGTCAAGTAACTAGCAAAACTTCTGGACCACAACCATTAACAGTTTCAGCATACAATAAGGAAGATGCTTATACTGCTCCCAGATACAAACAAGGTATTTGGGAAAGTACTAAACAATCTTTTAGTGGTTTATTCTCAGATATTAAAGAAGGAAACTTAGGTTCTCCAAGTAAATATGTAGAACCCTTCAGATATTCTGAGAGAATAAAGAAGGATGTTGTTGCTTATGTTAATCCAGTTTTCGGAACGGTTCAAACAGATCCACTTACTGGAAAAGTAGTAACTGGTGATGTGACCTATGGGGATATTCAAAAAGGTATAGAAGAAAGAAGAGATAAAAAATTATCTGAAACATCTAATGTTTTTGAAACAAAAGCAACTGGAATAACTTCTGGTTATCAGAGGAGAGTAGATGCTGGAGAACTAACTGTTGAACAAGCAACTGAACAATCACAGAAAGAGTTTGATGTATTGAATGTTGAGTATGGGAAAGAACAAGAGAAAAGTTATAAGAAATATAAAGATGTTCCAGGAGTTTTTGAAAGAACAGGGACGACAAGAAAGGTTGTAGAATTTATTCCAGATGCTTTGGCTGTCTCTGCTTCTCTTGCTGTTGGTGCTGTTAATCCAGTTGCAGGTGCTTCAATAGGTGTTGGTTATTTTACAGGTAAGGGAGTTCTTCAAGCAGCACAGAAACCAACCTTCAAAGAAATAGGAGAACAAGGAGGAATATTTGCTGGAACTGGTTTTGATGATAAGGGAGGGATTTCAATATTAGAACCAACGGAATTAGATGTTAAATATAAAAAATTAAGGAGAGAAGCTGGTATTAATTTATTAGTTGGTGCAACTTATGGTGTTGGGCTTGTTGGCGCATATTCAAAATCAATTATTACTGGAGAGTTGGCAGAGCTTGGTGAATCTAAAATTAAAGTTCTATCTGTTAGTAAACAAACTGGTAAAGGATCGACAGATATTATCAAAGGAATCCAAACAAAAGGTGGACTTAGAAGAGAATTTACTATTACTGGAAGAGTAATCAAAGAAGGAGAGAAATCTTATATACTTCCATCAGGTCAAGGTTACTCTACGACAACAGGAACATTCGATTGGAACTTGTATAAGGGATATGGTAAAACTGATTATGCTGGTGGAGACATATTTAAGGTTGGTGCTAAAGGAACTTCGATACCTATTAAGGATGGTTTCTTTTCATTTGGAAAGGGAGTTATTGAACCACAAGTTTCTTTTGGAAGCCCAATAACAAGTTTAAGTACCTCAAATGTTCTAGCAAGAACTGTTAAGGGTGGTGGGAAAAAACAAATAGATTTCTTTGCTAGTGTTTCTAAAAAGATTGGAACTGATAAAGCTGGTGCAGAATATTATAAATCTGTTTCTGGTAAAGTAAATTTAGAAAAGTATACTTCTTTAATTGAAGGTAAAGGTGGACTTGTTGAAGGTGGTGGATTCGATGTTTTTGGTGTCAATAAGGCCTCTTTCAATCCTAACACCTTTGGAATACAAAAAGTAATCAAGGTTGGTGCGAGTTCAGTAGATGATGCTCTTGTTGTGGGTGGGGAATCATTCTTTTCATTTGGAAGGGGTGCAACTACAAGAGTAGTAAAAGGATATGGTGAACAATCATTACAAAGTGGAGTATTATCTGGTGTTTCTAAATCAGTTTCAGCCGGACAGATAAAAGCAATCGTTACTCCTTCATTAAGTAGCTCAGTAACTAAAGCTATTGGAAGTCTTGCTCCTCCTTCAATAGTCCAGATGGGTGGAACTGGAAAGAGTAAATATTCTGGAGTTGGTGGACAAGTCTATGATAATATTGTTGTTAATCAAGATTTTGTTGGGGGGATGAAAGGTTATTCAATATTAGAACAAAAACCAACCAACTTTATTTTTCAAGGTTCGTCAATTATTCCAAAAGTTAAATCAGGAACAAGAGGCGGTTTTGGTGTTGGAACTCTTCCAAAACAAAGTAGTATTATTTCATCTGCATTAGTCCCTAAACAATCATTAGTTCCAAGACAATTAACTGGCCAAAGAATAAAACAACAGACTATCCAACAACAGATTTTTCAAGCACCAGTTACTCAAGCACCATTATTACGACAGGGCTTAATTGGAGATTTTGGTTTTGGATTACCCTCTTTCCCATTTATATTACCAAAGATGGCTCAGTTTAAGAAATCAAAAAGGAGACCACAAAAAGGAAAACAAAAGACAGCTTTCCAAACAAGTTTTACTGGCTCGATATTAGGAATAAAAGGAAAAGGATTAGCACCCGGTGGACTTTCAATCAGGGGAAGTATTTAATTATAAGTATATTTAAATAAAAATCCTATCTCTTTAGTATGCAAGAACAAATGAATCCTCAAGAAGCATACCAATCTATCCCAGTATCTCCTGATGAACTATATGCAAATGCTATTCAAGAAGATAAGATAAAGAATATTATTTCTCAATTAGATCCTGAGAACCAATTGAAAGAAATTGAAATGAGGATTAGGGGATATAAGAAAAATGTATTTACACATGATTGGGAGAAGATCGATCCAGATTCTCCAGAACCTCCAAAGTTATTAATCTCTAGGTTTATTTCTTATCTATCTTCTATAATGAATCAGAATACTACTCAAGGTAATCTATCTGACCGACAGATAAATGCTTTGATGGCTCAAGCAATTAATTATATTGCTGATGAACTCGATGGTAACTCTGCAATCTATAACTTAGATGGTAATTATACTGAACGAACAAGAATAGGACACATAATGTTAAACTCTATGTTCTTCACATTGAACCGTTCATTGAATGGTCAAGAAGCTAAAAGAATGTGGAAAGCAATGTCCCTTCAAGATAACTTAACTAATGATGATAAAGGGAAATTTAGTGAGGCTTTGAAGTTTTGGAAATGAAAAACAAATATATAGATAAACTAAACAAGAAAGATAAAGAAGAAATGTTATCTAGGATTAAGAAAGAAAGAGCTAAACCATATATCTTGTTTGGATTTAATTACTTCAAGCTCTTTTTAAAATATATAATATTACTCGCTATAGTAATTCAATTATGGTTTATAGCATTTGGGAAAGTAATTATCTATGGAATTATATTTGGTTTGGTAATTGATTTTTTTTTATTTTTTATTAGAACAATAAGGATATCAAAAATTAAAAGAGAATACTTTGATATTGTTCCTAAAAGAAAATGAAGAATAAAACCTGTATGATTTGTAAACTTGCAATAGAAATTGATAAAGAACAATTTGTCGAGGTTAAACATTATGAAAAGAAAGATGTTATCTTATCTAAAGGTTATTATCATATACAATGTTTTAGAGATAGATTAAATGGTGGGCAGAATTTAAAGATGTTACAATCAGAAGCACTTGGTTTTATTAAGGGTGCAAAGAAGTTAGTAGGTATTAAAGATGAACCAGAGGTTATTATAGTTTAATGGGAATAGGAGATATAACAAGCAAAATGCCCGGGATGGGTCCTGGTGGAATGAGCAACATAGTTTATATTATAATTGGGTTTGCAGTATTATTGCTTTGTGCTTTTGGACTTTGGTGGTTTTTAAAGAAAAGAAAAACTTGGAATATCAAAGTAGAGTTTAAGATTCCTAGAAATATTAAGAAGGTTAGAACAAAAGAAGGAACAATAAAAATTATAGGTACTTTAAATAAAGAATGGGGTAAGGGATTTTATGATGCAAAGAAAGGTTCAGTCTTTGTAAAGAGGAAAGGAAAGAAACCAGTAGCTATGAAACCTTTTGATATTAAACAATACCTTTCAACAGGAAATATCCTTACAGTTGTTCAAACAGGAATAGAAGATTACAGGCCAATTAGGGATGAGAGTTATATAGAATTGAAAGATGTTCAAGGTAATGATGGTGCTTTAGTCCAAGCAGTTATTGATACTTCAGAGAGTAAATCTTGGAAGAATACATTTGAAAGAGAGTCTAAAATGACTTATTCAATTAAGAATTGGATTGCAGAGCATGGTGCTTTAGTCGCTATGGGATTAGTTCTATTAATGAACCTTATAGGATTTTCAATAGTAATAGCACGTATACCTAAATAAAGTATATTTAAATATTAATTCTATTAGTTATCTATGAAGTATGGAATATTATTCTTAATGTTACTATTGATGGTTGGATTTGCAAGTTCAGAAGTAAATGAATATGCACCAGTAAAA
>Ga0208904_1002605_pt1 | contig 11245 bp, 7 predicted proteins | sample AntAceMetag02UKB_FD_184774 | JGI IMG/M metagenome (GOLD analysis project Ga0208904, IMG submission 184774) | Saline lake microbial communities from Ace Lake, Antarctica - Antarctic Ace Lake Metagenome 02UKB (SPAdes) (version 2) | ecosystem: Environmental > Aquatic > Non-marine Saline and Alkaline... | reverse complement strand
AAGTCAGGGGACGAATACGTCGAGGTCATTTAGTTCAAATATAAGATTTACCAACAGACAGAAAGATTTATAAATCAATTTTTGATTTATTTTATTGTTATGAAGTTACGAATACTCCTTTAGAGAGTATAGTCTCATTTAGATAAAAAATAAAAATGCATATTCTACAACCAAAACATATTAAACTCGACGAGAAAGAAGCTAAATTGTTTCTAGAAAAATTAAATATATCTAAATCCCAACTTCCAAAAATATTAGTGGGAGATGCCGGTTTGCCAGAAGGTTGCGATATTGGTGATATAATAAAAATAGAGAGAAAAGAAGGCGAGAAAATAAATATATATTTTAGAGTGATTGTATAAAATGATTAAAGACAATAAACACATTATAATTAAAAAATATCTTAAAGATCACTCACTTGTAGAATCAAACATAGAATCCTTTAATAATTTTATTGAAAAAAGAATGCAAGAAATCGTAGATGAGATGGGGCAATCTATCGATAGCGACGATTTCGAAATAACTCTTGGAAAAATTGAGGTAGGTAAACCACGGATAGTAGAGGCAGATGGAAGTTCATCTCTTGTAACTCCAAGTCAGGCAAGATTGAGAAATCTAACATATTCCTCTCCGGTAACTTTAGAAATGACAGTAAAAAAAGATGATCAAGTAGATTCACAAGTTGTTGAAATAGGAATGATGCCAGTTATGGTAAAAAGCAAGGCTTGCAATACTCACGGGATGTCAGAAGAAGAATTAATAGAAAACTATAATGACCCCCTGGACACAGGAGGATATTTTCTTGTTAATGGAAACGAAAGAGTTATGGTTATGGCAGAAGACTTGGCAGAAAATCAACCATTTATAGAAAATAATAATAAGGGCATTTTGATGTTAAGACTTTTTTCACTTCGTGGAACATATAGGATACCAGTAACATTAGTAGAAACAAAGGAGGGTATTCTCGAAACAACTTTTTCAAGACTAAGAGATATACCAGCGGTAGTTTTGCTAAAAGCTTTAGGGTTAACAAAAGAAGCAGATATAGCAAAATATATTGGCAAAGAAACAGATAGCCTAATTGTTAATTTATACGAATATGTAAATTTGGCAACCCAAGAAGATGCCATGAGAGATATCGCTGAAAGAGCCAATCTGCAAGGAACTGATAAAGAAATTTTAGACAGAGTGGAGCAAAGAATTGACTCATATTTATTCCCACACATAGGGCAAAGCAAAAAAGATAGGATAAAAAAAGCAGTAACCCTTTGCAAGCTCATTAAGCAATTTTTACTTGCAAAGGAAAATCCAAAATTAAGAACTGACAAAGATCATTATGCGAATAAGAGAGTTAGGCTTTCAGGGGATTTGCTTTCAAGTCTTTTTAGAGTAAACCTAGGAATACTTTTGAGAGACGTTCAATACTCATTACAAAAATCATCAAAAAGAAAAAAATTTTATTCTATAAAAACAATCGCAAAGTCAACTCTTTTCTCTCACAGAATGGAATCGTCAATTGCAACAGGCTCATGGACTGGAGAAAGAAAGGGAGTAACACAGAATATGGATAAGACAAATTATTTAGCAATTATTTCACAGCTTCAAAGAGTTGCGAGCATGCTAGCAAGTGACCAAGAAAACTTTAAGGCAAGAACGCTTCATCCAACACATTACGGAAGATTTTGTCCAATTGAAACTCCGGAAGGAACTGAAATTGGTCTAAGAAAAAACTTAGCGATTCTTTCAAGAATTGCAACAAGCGTAGATATGGACGAAAAGAAATTTATAAAAGATTTAATTTCAGTAGGTCTTGACGAAGAGGGAGTAGAGGGAACAGAGGTATTCTTTAATGGTAAATTTTTAGGCAACGTAAAAGACCCAGCTGAATTCACAGCCAAAGTACGAGAAAAAAGAAGGGCAGGAGAGCTTCCAACATATTTAGGAATAAGAAATAATGAGGACTTTAAATTAGTTTTAATTTCTACAGAAACAGGCAGGGCATTAAGACCATTAATAGTAGTGGATAACGGAAAGTCAAAACTAACTAACGAATATTTAGTACAAGTTGAACAAGGAGAGATGTCTTGGGAAGATTTAATTGCTAAAGGGGTAATAGAATATATTGATGCTTCAGAAGAGGAAAACGCTTTAGTTTCATTATACGAAGAGGAGTTAACAGCCGAACACACTCATTTAGAGATTGATCCAGTTGATGTTTTTGGAGTTATTACAGGTCTAGTACCGTATGGAAATCACGACCAGAGTTCAAGACTTAACCGTGGAAGTAAGACTCAGAAACAATCGTTAGGTCTTTACGCAGCAAATTATCATTGTAGGCTAGATACAAGTGCAAGTATTTTAGAGTATCCACAAAAACCAATCGTTAGAAGTTTTATCTACGATACTTTAAGAAATTATCCAGCAGGTCAGAATCTAATTGTGGCAATCATGACATATGAAGGATACAACATGGAGGACGCATTAATTTTCAACAAAGGAAGCTTAGATAGAGGAGTTGGTAGAAGTTTCTATTTCAAACCATATTCAACAGTCGAGATGAACTATGCAGGAGGGCTAAGAGACGATATAGTAATTCCAGATAAAGATGTTTCAGGATATAAAATGGAATCAAGTTACAAGTCATTAGATTCTGATGGAATTGTTTACCCCGAGGCATTTATTGACGGAGGAGAGGTACTGATTGGTAAAACGTCGCCTCCAAAATTCTTATCAGAAGCAAGAGATATTGCAGTAAGAATGAAAAAAGAAGCAAGTGTAACAATGAAGCCGGAAGAGTCTGGAATTGTTGATGCAGTATTTTTAACAGAAGATAATCAGGGAAATAGAATAGTCCAATTAAGAACAAGGGATCAAAGAATTCCAGAGCTTGGAGATAAGTATGCAACAGCTCATGGTCAAAAGGGTGTTGTTGGAATGGTAGTTCCTGAAGCGGATGTTCCATTTACAGCAAGAGGAATAAAGCCGGACGTAATATTTAACCCACATGGGCTTCCAAGCCGTATGACAGTTGGATATTTATTAGAGATGTTAGCCGGGAAAGTAGGTTGCCTAAGAGGAGAAGTTGTAGATGGAACTTCATTTTCAGGGGAAAGCAAAAAAGAATTAGAAGCACAAATGAAGGGAATGGGATTCAGATATGATGGAAAAGAAACCATGTATAGTGCAATCACAGGGGAGCGAATGACAGCAAAAATATTTGTAGGAAATATGTATTATCTTAAATTAAAGCGTATGGTCAAGGGACTTATTCATGGACGTGCTTCGGGTAAAATTGCATTATTAACGAGGCAGCCAATTGAAGGAAGGTCTCGTGGTGGAGCTTTAAGATTAGGAGAAATGGAGCAGCAAGCACTAGTTGCACATGGGGCTTCCCTGTTACTAAAAGAAAGATATGATTCAGACAAGGTAGTTCTTCCTATCTGCTCTCAATGTGGATCAATAGGAATAGACGACACAATCAAGGGAAAAGTTTACTGTCCTCAGTGTAGCAGCGAGAATGTAGAGCCGATAGAAGTATCATACGCATTTAAGCTATTACTAGAAGAGCTACAAGGACTACACTTAAGAACAACATTTAAATTAAAAAACAAATACGAATAAAATGGCATTAAATAAACCAGTAAGAAAAAAAATAGCGGAAGTTAAATTCTCTCTAATTAGTCCGGAGCTTATTAAAAAAATATCTTCAGCTAAAATTGTAACACCAGAACTTTATGATATAGATGGATACCCAGTTGATGGGGGATTGATGGATTTGAGACTTGGAGCGATAGATCCAGGAGTAAGATGTAGAACCTGTGGAGGAAGAATAAAAGAGTGCCTTGGTCATTCAGGAAGTATTGATTTAGCACGTGCAGTTATGCACTTAAAATATATACCATTGGTAGAAATGGCACTTAGAAGTTTTTGTCATGATTGTGGAAAGTTAATGATACCAGACGAGAAACTTACAGGACTTTCTCCAAGTGAAAGGGCAAAAAAAGCAAAGGATCAAAAAAAGTGTCCACATTGTCAAGTTAATCAAGAAAAAGTAAAGTTGGACAAGCCAACTAATTTTAATCTAGGAAAAAAAAGAATTTTCCCAACCGAAATAAGAGAGATGTTGGTTAGAATTCCAGATGAAGAATTGGAAAAAGTTGGAGTAAACCCAAGAGCAGCTCGTCCAGAGTGGGCAGTTCTAACATCGTTATTGGTCCCACCAGTTACAGTTAGGCCAAGTATTATCCTAGAGTCAGGAGAGAGAAGTGAAGACGATTTAACTCATAAGCTCTCAGATATTATCCGTGCAAATCAGAGACTTTGGGAAAATTTAAATGCAGGTGCCCCAGAAGTAATTATAGAAGATCTGTGGGATTTATTACAGTTCCATGTTACAACATTTTTTGACAATACAGTTGCAAGAATTCCACCAGCAAGACATAGGTCAGGCCAACCATTAAAAACAATCACAGAAAGAATTAAAGGAAAAGAAGGAAGAATAAGAAAAAATTTGGCAGGTAAAAGGGTTAATTTTTCAGCACGTTCAGTAGTTTCTCCAGATCCTTCAATAGAGCTGAATGAAGTTGGGGTTCCATACGAAATTGCAAAGATTGTAACAGTTTCAGAAACCGTGACAGATTTAAATTTTGAAAAACTAAAAAAATTAATTTTGAGAGGAGATGAATACCCAGGCGCAAACTATGTAGTAAAAGCAAACGGAAAGAAAAAGAAAATAGCAGAAGACCTAAAAGAAGAAATTGTTGCAGAGTTAGTTGTTGGATCTAAAGTTGAGAGGCATCTGTCCGACGGAGATGTTGTACTATTTAACCGTCATCCATCACTTCATAGAGGCAGTTTAATGGCACATTTTGTAAGAGTTCTTCCAGGAAAGACATTCCGTATGCATCCCGCAGCAGCAGCACCATATAATGCAGATTTCGATGGAGATGAAATGAATATACACTCCCCACAAAATGAAGAAGCGAGGGCTGAGGCGAAGATTTTACTTGATGTAAAAAAGAATTTAATTTCACCGAAGAACAATACAAATTTAATTGGTTGCATAGTTGATGCAATTACAGGAGGATACCTGCTAAGCCAAGAGGATTTCACAAAAGAATATGCTCATCAAGTTTTATATAGCGCAGGAATTGAGCACGAATTTAGTAAAAAGAATGTTTCTGGTAACGAAATATTTTCAACAGTTTTACCGAAAGTTACTTTTTCGAATAAGTCTTTTACAATTAAAGATGGAAAGATATTGGATGGAAGTAAGATAGATAAAACTGCTTTCGGAGATGAAGATGGTGAATTATTAAAAGAGCTTGATAAAGAATTTGGACGATACGAAGCTGTCGAATCTTTAAAGAAAGCATTTAGGTTAGGAACAAAACATTTATCGAATAGGGGAATAACAATTTCGGTGGAAGATTTAGACTTAGATGATAAGATTGTGGCCATGGGAGACGAAGTAACGAGGAAAGCAAAAATAAAAGCAGAAGAAGTTCTAAAGTCATATGAAGCAGGGACGTTAGAAATTATTCCAGGTAAAACAAAAGAGGAGTCAAGGGAGATAAAAGTATTGCAAGTATTAAATGAAATTCGTACAAAAATAGGGGAGATTGTGAAAAGAGAATTCCCAACTGCAAATCCAGTAAGTCATATGATAAAGTCGGGTGGCGGAGGAAATATTCTTAACATCACACAGATGGCTTCTTGTGTTGGTCAGCAGGTAATTAGTGGAGGAAGAGTAGATATAGGTTATGACTACAGAACACTTTCTTTTTTTGGAAAGGGCGATTTGTCTCCAGAAGCAAGAGGATTTGTGAACACGCCATTTATCAAGGGGTTAAGGCCAGATGAATTTTTCTTCGGTGCAATTACAGGACGTGATTCACTTATGGATACAGCATTAAGAACACCAAAGTCAGGTTACCTATATAGAAGATTGGCAAATGCACTTCAAGATATCAAGGCAGAATATGACGGCACAGTAAGAGATTCAAACAATCACATAATCCAATTCCTTTACGGAGACGATGGAAAAGATGTAGCGCAATTACATATGAATGGAGATGTTCACCCAGGTGAAGCACTTGGAGTTGTAACAGCTCAATCGTTCGGTGAAAGTTCAACTCAGATGGTTCTAAATACTTTCCATATGGCAGGTGTTGCAGAAATGCAGGTGACAACAGGTCTTCCAAGAATTATAGAAATTTTCGATGCAAGAAAGAAGCCTTCATCCCCACAGATGGAAGTATATATGAAAAAAGAATACAACAATGAAAAAGATGCCAGAGTCTTCGCAGAAAAAATAAAAGAAGTAACCTTAAGAGAAATATCTTCAGAGATAAACTTAGATTTTAGTAATAAAAAGATTGTAATAAAAATAGATAAGGTGGGATTGAGACAAACCCATACTACAGTAAAAACAGTCGCAGAAAGATTAAACGATTTAAATTTCAGCGTGGTAGAAAAGGGAGAGTCAATCGAATTAAACGCAGCAGATTTTACTTTCAGAGAAATATATAAGCTTAAGGAAAAGTTAAAGGAGACAATTATATCAGGAATAAAAGGTGTAGAGCAAATTTTAATTGTTAAAAGAGAAAAAGATTTTGTTGTAACAACTCTTGGAACAAATTTGAAAGTAATGTTAGAGTTAAAGGAAGTAGACACGGAAAGAATTATCTCAAACGATCTTCACGAGGTAGCGTCTGTATTAGGAATTGAGGCGGCAAGGCAATTAATTATTAATGAAATTTATTCTACAATTAATTCCCAAGGTATTGATATAGATATAAGGCATTTAAAATTAGCTGCAGATGCAATGACAAATACAGGAAATGTTAAGGGCGTTACAAGAATGGGAATTATCGCACAGAAGTCATCAATATTAGCAAGGGCAACTTTCGAGACACCAGTAAAACAATTTGTAAATGCATCAATAAAAGGAAGCGGAGATAAATTATCTAGCGTAGTTGAAAACATCATACTAAATCAACCAATACCAATTGGAACAGGGCTTCCAGGATTAATGGTTGAAGTGACAGGTCCTCTGACTAAAAAAGACAAAGAAAAAAAAGTTGCCAAAAAGGACGTCGTAAAAAAGGTAAATAAATAATACCACTTTTTCCGTCGATAAAATTTTAATCATGATTATAACTCACGAAAAGGTTTATAAAACATATAGCTCTAAAAAAATTGTTACAACATGGTAAACACTATTGATATGAAGGATATGAGACACCTAAGATTATTCTCAAAAATAACAAGGATATCTACACACTATATTTTTAATTATAATGAGCAAATAGTTTTTTGCGTTCCAAAAGCAAAATTACGAGAGGCAGTTGGCCAGGGAGCGTCTAATGTTAGAAGAATAAGCGAGATATTAAGAAAAAGAGTAAAAATATTAGCATGCCCAAGAGGGGTAGAAGATGCAAAGTCTTTCATAGAAAAAATAGTAGCTCCAGTGACTTTTAAGGAGTTAGAAATAACGGACTCCGAGATAATTCTTACCGCGGGATCTCAGAGTAAGGCCGCACTTCTTGGAAGAAACAAAAGAAGATTATTAGAAATGCAAGAAATTGTAAGAGGATTTTTCAAAAGAGAATATAGGGTTATTTAATTAATAAGTCTCCCATATTACTAACCCATCTTGATCATCTCTTAAAAAAATACTATCTCCACTTTTTGTCCAAACATATTTTTCTCCGTCCCAAAATAATTTTTTATCATTATTTTTTCCATCTCCAACAATAACTTCCACTTTAGCCCCATCCTTCAAAACAAAATCTCCAAAAACAAACTTCTTCCTCCCTTCATCTTTTATTGTCCACCCATCTAGATCACAACTCACTCCACAATTATTTTCTAAAACAACCCTCTGCTCCCTAGTGTCCCATTCAGTAAGCTCCACACATGTACCGCAGCTATTTAGACTCTTACCGCACAAATTTACCTCAGCATCCAAACATCTCTCCCATGCATCCAAAAAGTCATTGTAGTAAGCATCCTTTCCGGAGGGAAAATAAAAATTAGCATATCCATTTTTAACAAGTTCTAGGTTTACATTTTTTCCATCAACAAAAACATATCCAAGATCTCGATAATATCTATCTTTACCAGTAATTTCCAACTTAACACTTTTATTCAAAACAAAATTCTCTAAAAATTCAGTAGCTTCAGAAGAATACAGCTCCCCTTTTTCCGGAGAATTTATCCCGAGAAGCCTAATGCTAGTGCCATTCGAAACAATAGTGTCACCGTCAATGACCCTTTCTATAAAAACCACCTCACCTGAATCCAAAAAAGAGATCAAGGCAGAGTCCAAGAAAGAATAATTTAAAATAAAGAGCATAAGAATGAGGCCGATTAAAAAGACAAAGTTTTTATTCATACAATCAAAAGGATAGGCTGGAATTAAAAAGTATTGATACAACTTAACTACTAGTAAGTTACAACAGCAGAAAGGTTTATAAACTAGAAGCACATTAGTTGTTTATGAAAAACGGATTAGTAAAATCATTAAACAGGGTAGGACTTGTAGGTGCTTTAGCAGTAGCATCACTAGGTGGAGGAGTTTATCTAGGAAAATGCCTAGACGCACAAGATCCAATAGGTAAAGCAAAGCTAGGATATGTGACAGTTAGGCCAGGAGATACTATTCGGGGATTATATATAGACGGCGAAGGATGGACATCTGAAGAAATGGCCGCTAGTGGAATTAAGAATCAAAGTTCACAAATATTTCCAGGAGACGTCCTAAGGATTCCACAGAAAGAAGGAAATCCATATAACGAGTTAGGCTCAACAGGAAGAGTTGTTTACAAGTCTAGGGAAGCAGCAGAAGCAGCACAATAATTTTATAATTGTAATAAGCCAGATGTATCTTTATTCTCTGATCTCTTCATAAGCACTATGAGCAGCAATAGCACCTTCACCGCAGGCAGTTACTATTTGCTTAAAGGTATTATTTGTAACATCCCCGGCAGCATAAACGCCATCAGCATTTGTTTTTTGAGCTTTGTTGGTTTTAATATACAAACCATCCACCTTAACCCCGAGTGGACCAACAAGTTCAACATTGGGCTTACTTCCAACTTCAATAAATAGCCCATCAAGTTCTATAGTCTTACCAGAATTCAATTCAACGCTTTCTAGCCTTTCTCTACCATTCAACTTAACAACTTCAGAACCGAAAATAGATTCTATATTTTTAGTTTTTGTAACTTGTTCAGCCCATATTTGTTCAGCCCTAAAAAATTTAGCTTGTCTATAAAAAATGTAAACTTTTTTGGCAAATTTTGAAAGAAGTATAGCAGCTGTTAACGCGGCGTCGCTTCCACCAACAACGCCGGCAGTCTTATCTTTGTAAAATCCTGCATCACAAGTTGCACAATAGCTAATTCCTTTACCAGTAAGTTCTTTTTCTCTTTCCACCCCAAGCTTCTTTCTTTCAGACCCAGTAGCAATAATTATTTTTTTACCAGAATAAACGCTCTTATTTGTCTTAACCTCAAAACCTAGCTTCAATTCAACGACTTCTTCGTTTTTTATTTCAACTTCAAGTTCTTTTACTTGAGCAATCATTTTTAGCATCAATTTCATTCCAGTAATTTTTTCAACCCCAGGATAATTTTGAACCTCCGGAGCCTCAGTCGCAAGTCCTCCTGGCATTTTTCCAATAACTAAAGTTTTAAGTTTATATCTTGCGGCATAAATAGCGGCAGAAAGTCCAGCGGGACCAGCTCCAATAATTATAACATCATATTTTTCTTTCATAAAAAGTAAAAAGGGTATTCGTTTAAATAGTTTATCAAATACAACATTTCTATATTTATGAGCAAACTTTATAATATCAGCTTTTCTTATAAAATAAGGTGAATAAAAATGGAAGAACTAGTTATAAGTGTCTTAAAAAAAGCGTTGAAAGAATATAATTATGAAATTACAGATGACGAACTAAAAAGTCTTTTGGAAATACCACCAAATACAGAAATGGGAGATTATGCTCTTCCATGTTTTTCATTTGCGAAGAAATTAAATATGAATCCACGGAATGTAGCCTTAGAATTAAGGCAAAAAATAGGAACGCCAAATGAGATAGAGTTTGACGACATAACTACGTCGGGACCATACATAAATTTTTTTACAAATAGAAAAGAATTTACAATAAAAACAATACACGAAATAATTTCTAAGGGAGAAAAATATGGAAAAATTAAGCCAGTAGAAAAAAAGAAGGTTATGATAGAATTTTCTCAACCAAATACTCACAAGGCATTTCATGTGGGTCACATTAGAGGAACCTCGATTGGCGAGAGCCTTTCAAGAATATCTGAATTTTGTGGAGATAAAGTAGTAAGAGCAAATTATAGTGGAGACACAGGGATGCACATAGCAAAATGGATATGGTGTTATGAAAGATATCATTCAAAAGAAAAGTTATCCAAAGAAGAATCGTGGATTGCATCAATTTATGTAGATGCGGTAAAGAGATTGGAAAAAAATAAAAAACTCCAAGAAGATGTAGATGAAATAAACAGAAAATTAGAATCAAGGGAAGATGGCGAATTAAATAAGCTTTGGGAAAAAACAAGAAACCTATCAATTAAATCGTGGGAAAAAATTTACAAGGAACTTAACACAACTTTTGATGTTCATTTTTTTGAATCAGAAGTTGAGAAGAGAGGAAGAGAGATAGTAAAAGAGTTACTAAAAAAAGGAATTGCTAAAATAAGTGACGGGGCGACAATAATAAAATTTTTAGATAAAAATTTTGGGGTATGGGTATTATTGAGAAGTGACGGGACAATTCTTTATTCAGCAAAAGATTTAGCATTGGCCGAAAAGAAATTTAACAAATATAAAATAGATAAAAGTGTTTATGTGATTGGGTCAGAACAGTCATTGCATATGGCACAATTATTCAAGACGTTAGAATTAATGGGGGTTGAAGAAGTTGATCAATGCGGGTTTGTACCATTCGCAGAAGTAAGACTTCCAACAGGAAAGATGTCATCAAGAACAGGAGAAAATATACTTTATTCAGATTTTTTAAATGAGATGATGGAATACACAAAAAAAAGAATCAAAGAAAGATATGTATCAATAAATGAAAAAGCATTAGAGAAAAGAGCTTTAGCAGTTTCGATAGCCGCAATAAAATATTCTATGCTAAAGCAAGGGCCAAATAGAGGAATAGTTTTTGATAAAAATGAGGCATTAAATTTTGAGGGAGATA
>Ga0208904_1002600_pt1 | contig 11250 bp, 10 predicted proteins | sample AntAceMetag02UKB_FD_184774 | JGI IMG/M metagenome (GOLD analysis project Ga0208904, IMG submission 184774) | Saline lake microbial communities from Ace Lake, Antarctica - Antarctic Ace Lake Metagenome 02UKB (SPAdes) (version 2) | ecosystem: Environmental > Aquatic > Non-marine Saline and... | reverse complement strand
TCAAAACAGCAAACAGCTGTTAGTGTTAACTTAACTTATAATACCATTATGGCAAATGTTGTGACGTTTCTTAAAAATTATAAGGATTTTGGGTTTAAGGTTAGATATGTAACGGCAAAAAATTACCTCAACACCTTACTAACTACGACTGACTTTGTAGAGAAGAAAATAATGTTAATAAGGATTACTGAAGAGGTTATTTCCTCCACGGAAGATTTAACCATGTGGCTTGCCGCCATAAACAATCGAAATAATTTGAGCAACAAATGCCGAGACATCTGGGAATACCTAATAAATTGCTGGGCTACTGACGAAGAAGTCCTTAAAATCCTTAAACAATATTCGAGGGTAAAAACTGGAAAAGGTTTGTTAACAAAGTTCAAAACTCCACCTGTTGTTAAAATACTAACTTACTTAAAAACCGACGAAGTAACATTTAATAAGTTGCTAGATAAATTACTAGAGTCAATAAAGGCCTCGTTGCACAACAGGACAGCAGGAAGAAAAGTCTTGTTAAAATTTCATAACAAAATTAAGCACGGTATGGTTGTTCAAGACTATGGTAATGAACTTTATATAAGAGAAATTGAAGCTAACCACCCAAAAAAAGGTAAAAGACTATACAGAAGAAATCGTAATTTATATATACCTTTCGACGTTGATAAGGCTAAAAGTATGGTGGGAACAGTAGAAGCAAATGCTTATGCAGTAAAGACCTTAGTTATTCTACTTATGGCAGACATTACATACAAACTCGAAACGAAAAAAAGAAAACTTGGCAAACGGCAAAGGATATTTTGGGAAGAGTCACTAAGAGGTTATTAGTATTTCTATAATCTTTTCATCTGGGCGATTATCTGATTAGCTAAATCGCGTTTATCAATTAAATAATTATCCCATTTATTTGTATCTTTTCTTTTCCTACCAGCAACAAAACCTATCATTTTACCTTCGAGTAATTTATTCCCTAGTTTAATAAAGTCTGGTGCCGGAACAAACCATAGATAATTCCAAATATCCCCATCCTCCGTATCAAAATAACAAAAAATTATTGCTGTTGAATAATTGTCCGTAATGGATACAGCCTTGGTTGTCGCTGTAAATATTTCATCAGGATTATCGCCATAACGACTTTTTATCTGAATATACATTGTCCTTAAACTACCTTTTTCCTTAACAATCAGATCAATACCCTCATCATCTGAAATTGGCTTGTAACAAGACAAGGTGGTATCACCGTACAGCGTTATGAGTTCGGCAATCCTTGCCTCAGCAATGTCTCCTTTTTGTTTTGTTGATATATTATTCGATATTTTCCATTTTTTCTCTATTTTTAGACTACTATCATTAGCTACTATGCTATCACTTACGTTTATAGACAAGTTTGGATTAGGGTTCAAACCAAATGTTGAGGGAGCAGTCTTGATAAAAATAGATTTATCTTTTTTAGCGTTAATATCAACAACGAGCTGTGCGTTCATTGTTGCTTCGGGTGTTTTTCCTGCTGTTTTTAACCAACCCCGTTCTAATGCGATTTTAGTAATTTCCTTACTATGAAGTGGCTTGTTTACCTCTTTTAATATTTGGTAGGCTACGGTTTTAAATGAATTCATATTAATAATAATTACGTTTAACTTTCCAAAACTGACTTAATCCCTATCAATCTCTTTTCTGACGCTTCGACATACTTTACTTCTTTTTCAATTCCAATCCACTTTCTTCCTAATTTCTTAGCCACTACAGCGGTTGTTCCACTCCCCAAGAATGGATCTAGAACAATATCCCCTTTTACTGACGAGGCAGTAATAATCCTTTTCAGCATTTCCTCTGGCTTTTGAGTAGGGTGTAAAGCCCTTCTGTCTGCTCCTCTTAGCCTTTCGGCACCCTGCACCAATGGCATTGACCAAACGTCTCTCATTTGTTTCAAGTCGCCGCTTTTTTGTTTTTCAGGATTGATTATTTTAAGCTCATTGTAGTTAAAAACCCATTTCTTACCTTTCACCGCCCAAACAACAAATTCTGTCGAGTGGGTAAAAACTCTTTTTGTCATATTCGGCATTGGATTAGATTTTTGCCAAGTAATAACGTTGTTAATTTTAAAACCAAGGTCTTTTAATGCAATCATTACTTCACCTATGTTGTGGTAAGTACAAGATATATATATGGACCCATTATTTTTTAACACGTTCTGGCAAGCCTTAACCCATTTCTTAGTAAAATCCATATATTCCTTTTCAGTCATTTTGTCCCACTCTTCATTAACCATATACCAGTCACCACCGGTTTTATTTCCCTTCCACTTTAATCCATTTCCAGATAAGTTATATGGAGGATCTGCAAAAATTAAGTCAATAGAATCTTTGTCTATTTCCTTACCTAGAACTTTTAAACAGTCTCCTGTGTATATGTAGTTAGTTTTCATATTAAAGAGTATTACCCCAATCATTTATTATTGAGTCAAAAGTACCCGTCCATTGGTGCACATCTTCAATGGTTGCACTGCATGTATAAAGCTTTGATAATAGTCCTTCGTATTTATCATGACTGGGATTCCTGTTTTGAAGTATTGATTGATTAACTAAATTTAGAATATTTACATATTGTTCTATTCTTATCGGAATAATTTTCTGTTTTCGACCTTCATATCCAAACTTATTTGCGGCCCAATAAGCGCTCAATGTATCTCTATGTAGATAAGGTGCAATAAATAGGCAATAAGTATTGTCGCCATAGGTATTGTATTTATCCTCGAAATCGCGCAAATGACGTTGAACTGGTAATCCTTCTGCATACCATTGATCTCGACCCATTAATAAAGTTACCTCTACAATCATTCCGAAACTTTCGTATAAGCATTCAATGTCGGCAGTATTACTAGCAAACCCCGTAGGTAAATCGTCGTCACCTAATTTATAGCTTGGAATAATCCCTTTAGCGTCATTCAACACCATTAAACTTAATGAAACAAACCATTCAAGATCCAGAGAGGGTCGAGTCGTAACAGTCTGAGTACGATTAGAAAGAACACTTGGAATTTGGGTAATTAATTCTTTAAGTTTCTCTTTGTCGTATCTCAAACCTCGAAGCTTTTCAATTTGAAGACTGTTCTTAAAATCTTTCAGTTTTTCGATCTGTTTTGTTAAATTTAAGGTTTCTATTGATTGGGTTAATCTTTCAAATTCTGGTTCTTTGTTTACGGTCTGAGCCAATGAATGACTCAATCGTATTGTCTCTACTTTTATTCGAGCAAGGTCGGCTTTATTTTTCCAAGGTAAAGTGGGTAGTGTTGTATCGACTAGGTAATCTAAATATGTTTTGATATCAGCAAAGCTCTGTGAGCTTGCGTTATCTCTTCCAATTAATCTTTCAATCTCAACTTTATAATCAGGGGCTAAGTCCACGTGAGTACCCTTACCACGTAAATAAATAAAATCCGTCATTCTAAAATATCTGATTGCAGAATCGGTGTAGTCTCTTATGTCGCTTGCTAATTTTTCTAATCCAGAAGTAACTCCAAATATTTCCCTGACCCTATTTTTAGCAAATTCCTCTTCATATGTTTTTCTATCTTGTCCACTCCTTTGTTTCGCCTGTGATCTAAATTCAATGATCTTGTCAGCATATGCTGTAATGTCGCTATAATCCTTAAGCGAAGTAACAAACAACATAAATTCTTTTCTCGTAATTCCAACTGGGTTTTCTCCCTTTTCAATCCATTTTAGATTAACTTTATGGATTAATGATAGGGTCGCGATAAAAGGTTTAATGTTAAAGTTTTGATAGCCTTGTTCCAATGGATTCGGATACTGCCATTTTAAAAGAAACTTAAAGAACAATTCCTGATCATCGATTTCATTATTTAACCATTTATTTCCAAGATCTGTTATCTTCACTGGACCACGAGATTTATTCGCTATACACAAACCAAAACGATTCAGTATTCCGGCGGTTGTTCTACCTCTTAATGAAGCGTCGGCACTTCCGGTATATAGACCAATAATCCTAGTCATAATCTCTTTCGGAATTTCTTCTGCCGTTTTTTTATTAACTTCTTCTACCAAAACTGGATCAACCAATGTCCTTGGAGCAGGTCTATAAAGCCTTTTCTGTATTTGCAAGGCAAAAAAATCTTTTTGACAATCTTCGTCAAATATTCGCCCCTCAAACTCTTTTAAAGTTCTAAGGAAATTTTGCATTCTTTCAGGATTTCTAACAGTGGTATTAAAACTCCATACAGATATCATAGTATTATTTTACTTCACAAATAAATATTCTCTCGTAATGATTAGTTGTCACACTTTTGCCCGCTGTAAACGCTTTGAACTTTTTTTCAAAAACCTGCGCATTTCCCTTCTTTGACAATATCTCTAATATTTTATCGTCCGGTATCCTTGCATTTGATCTTTCGTCTTTGGTCTCACCAGTGTTGTTATAGGAAACTAAAATATTCCTAGTTTTAGCATTTTCTATCAAATCCGTAAACACACTTGCTGCCTTTCTAAGACAATAATCGCTCTTAATATTTGATCTATCCATTTTCTTAGCTTTACCAAAAACAACAGGTTTCTTCCAGGAGGCCAAATTCTCTAATAAATGATAGGAGTCGCTATATTGCCTAGAGTTATACGGTGGATCGATATAGAGAATGTCTGTTTTTATTTTTTTTATTAACATATTGGCGTCCTCGCAATACACCTCATTATCTTTGTTGTTTGCAGTGTCAATATCAGGCAGTAACAGATTAATTTTGTGTGTGGTATCTAGTTTTTCCCTATAGGCGTCATAGTGACCAACTGTATTAGCTACTTTATCGGTTGCATAGAGTAACGAAGTAATCAGCGCATATTTTTCATCTTTAGAATCACTGATTTTTTCTATTTCTTCACGTATAGCCCCGATTTTTCTCGCATTTTCTACTGTGAAGTAACGCCCTCCAAAATTATCAGAGAAATAGTTGTCTTCTGCTGGACTTAAACCATTTAAAATAGCTATTTTTTTATCGAGTGAGGAAATATTAATTTTTTTGATCCCTAAAAACGTAAACAGACACACGTAATTACTAAAAAGAAAATCATTTGTAATCACCCTAACTCCAGGCTTATTAAATCTTTGACCAACGACTCCAGTTCCCGCAAAAATATCACAAAAGGATTTATAGTCAGGACAATATTTATTGACTACTTCTTCAATGAAAGGAAGAAGTTTGTGTTTATTTCCTAAATATCGTCTGTTTTGTAGTCTGAATGTCTTATTCGGTAAATTTGTCATATTTATCCATACTTATGAATTTTTCAATATCTTCTTTTCGGTACCTTAGAACCCGTTTGATACCAATACGTGCCGCTTTAAGTATACCTTTTTTATCCCACAGCCGTAAGGTGTTGGGATGCACCTTCAATATTTTAGCTGCTTCCATGAGTGTTAATAGTTCTTCCATATTTTTCTTATCTACCTACCAATAGATACTAATATAGTATTCGTATTTGGTCATTAATTCAAGCGATTTAAAGATGCAAAGAAGGGGTCTTCCTCCTCATTTCGCTGGGTTTCCGGCTTCGCCTTCAATAGACCAGGCAGAAAGTCAATAATTTATCCTATTGTAACAGGCCAATTGTGTAGTTTTGCTTTCAATTTAAACCGTGATGGCGACAACAGATTTGTTGCCTTGGCCTAAGATTTTAGCCAATTAATCAGTAGTAGACAAAGCGAGTAGTTTTTTCCAGATCTCTACCATTGCCAGCGTATCTAGCCCACAGTATTCAAGCAATGCTTCGGCTGTTTTCTCATTTTCCTTCTGGTTTGCGTTGTTTATCATATCCCACCACTTTGTCATAGCTTGATCACCTTTGTTGATTGCTAGTTCTTTGTAACTTAATTCCGGCACCATTACAGGAAGCACATTTTTAATGGACCAACTTCCTCGAAAGTCAGGATGAAGATAATATCCCTTCAATACAATTTCCATGAGATCAAACATCCGATTATTCAGACCTAGAAGAAAGTCTTTGTATTCTGGATACATTTCAGCCATTTCTTTATTTCTTCCACCTTCAAATGATTTATTCCACACAATCACCGATCCTGTGTCACTAATTCGACTCCTCAAATGTTTCACTAAGCCCTGTCCTGGGTCAACTAGTTCTTGTGCAAGATATTCTTCATGTTGAATTTCCTTGCTATTGCTTGTGATTATATGGAGTGAATATTGAAACACCATTTTTTGATAAGGCTTCTGTCCTTTATAGAGTGGTATGGCTTCGTCGTATGTTTCGTAGTCTAGGAAGTAAAGTGGGTATGTAAGGGTCTGTAGTAGTGCTTGAACGGTCGTTTGGTCTAGGAATGGTGAATTACTTTGCAACACATCAACAACCTTCTGTTGTTTATCTGTAAGCTGAAAATTTATATCTAAGTCATTGATATCGATGGTTTTGGCTTCTTCGAGTTCTCGGCGCTTTTTAGCTGACAAATATGGAATGTCGTAGATGGAGGGAGATGGCAAATCAGGATGACAAAGGCTTGGGCATGAACAATCGTTTGGTAGCAAGCAATTAAGAACAGTGTCACTACTTTCCAAACTTATAATTCTGAGTGCATCCCTCATCTTGGCTTCTATTTCTTCTGTCATTTCGGCTACGTCAGCAGTCACGTCTGGCACTAAGAACAGATTCTCAATGTCAAGCGTTTCACCACGCACATATTCTTTACTGAGGAAAACAAGGTGAATGGTGCCAATGGTATATTTATCACCGATAACAATTGATTGGAAGGTGGCATCGGGCAAGTGTTCCTTCTTTTCAGAGGTTGAACTTTTGATTTCATACAGGTCATACGTGTCGGTATCTAAATCGTGGATGATACCGTCTGCACGAACTTCGTATTCCCCTGAGGTATAGGTTTTTTGCCACAATAGTTCGGCGTTTTTATATCTTGGGAGAATAAATTGAGTAAGAAATTCTTTAGCCACTTTTTCTACTTCATGCCCCTGTTGTATGAGGTGTTGATCGTACGTAGATGGTGTTTTTGATGGATGCCCATGTTTTACTGCCCACAAATGCATCGGTGCTTCAAGATAAAGAAGAAAATCGGACTTTGTTAGCATATAATGGCATTATAGCCGATAACTAATCATGTTGGTTTATATGGTGTCGTTTTACGAGTAGTTTGAAAAAGGTATAATACGGTTATGAAAGTTACACACGATAATATAAATACATTTTTGTATACTCCTGGAAAATATTTTGTTATTCCAGATTTTCAACGCCCTTACTCCTGGGATAAGGCCAATATTGTTTCGTTTATTGAAGACTTAGAATCTGTTTTGGCTAAAGATAAAAAACATTATTTTGGCAGTATTGTTTATTTGAACGAAGGAAACAATAGCACTATTATCGATGGGCAACAAAGGGCAACGACTGTGCTTCTAATGCTTACGGCCCTTTATCATATTATTTCAGACAATCCTCAATCTTCTAAATATCCTGCTCAAGCGATAAAAGATCAGTATCTATACAATAGTCAAGATTATAACGAAGAAAAAAATAGAATTAAATTACGCACTGTAACAACTGACAACGAAATATTTGAGCAAATATTTGATCGAAAGGACTTTAGTCCTCATGCAAAAGACAGTAAGTTGTATCAAGTCTATGAACAATTTTACTTATATTTTAAAGAGAAAGAATCTTTAGATCGTTACATAGATATATTAAAAAATTTTGAAGTGGTCACAATTGCCTTAGATGCTTCGGATGATAATCCCCAGAAGATTTTTGAAAGTATTAATTCCACTGGCAAACCTTTAACGGATGGTGACAAAATCAGAAATTTCGCTTTAATGTTAAACAACGATGAAGCAAGAGCTGTTGTTTTAAAGAAATATTGGCAAATTATTGAAAACCATCTGACCTACATAAACAAAGACTTCATCTCTGATTTCTTCAAGTATTATTTAACTAGCAGGTTGCAAAAAGAAGTAAAGATTGAGCAGGTATATCCTGAATTTAAAAAATTGTTTTTTAATAGTATTGGTGACAAGCAAGATGATGTAGAAAAATTAGAAGAATTTTATAATCAGGTACTCGCATATTTATATCACTACATATTTCTTAAATTTAATATTGATAAATCTGGAACATATAAACATGTTGCGGACAAGGGTTTCCGCTTAAATTATTTAAAGCTTGAAACACCCTTCCCCTTTTTGATGAGAGTTCTAGATGAATATACTCATGAGCGGCTAAATGACGATGAGTTGTACCGAGTATTTCAGATTGTAGAGACTTATTTAACTAGACGTATTATATGTAATATTCCTACTACCGGAGTTAATAACCTATTTTCTTCTATTCACAAAGATATTGAAAAATATCGTTCTGAATATCCAAATCAAAAATACTCGGAAATATTAGGATATATATTGAATGAAAAAACTGGTGGTTTAAGAATTCCAAAAGAATCAGAAATAAAAAGTTCCATCAAAAACAACCCGATGTATAGCCAACGAAATTATTATATATATTTCGTACTGAGTTCTATAGACGATCAATCTAAAGAATCGACCTTGTTAAAACAAATTGCTAATCAGGAAATTCAACTTACTATCGAGCACATAATGCCTCAGACTCTAAATAAATCCTGGATTGATTCCTTAGGAGAAGATTATGAGCAGATTTACGAACAGTATATACACACTTTACCTAACCTAACTCTGACTGGCTATAACTCTAAATATTCAAATAATGATTTTGATACAAAGAAATCTATAGAGAACGGTTTTAACGAAAGTCCGTTACTTATTAATCAATATATTAAAAACGCTTCAAGTTGGAATTTAACAACTTTAGAAAAACGAGAATCGTGGTGGTACGAACAAATTAATAAGATCTGGCTACTACCAGCTACATCATTTGCGCCTACAATAGAGACTACCGAATTAACGTTTAACGACGACAAAGATTTGACCGGATCTAAAGTTAAGGCTGTTTCGATATTAGGTGAGATCACCGAATGCAATAGTTGGGCAGCAGTTCTAGGCACCATTTTAAGCAAACTATTTATTCTTGATGATCATTTATATGACTACGTTGTCACAGATGATTTTCTACATAAATACATAACTGCGGACTCAAACGAATTAAGAACTCCTAATCCAATCGAAGGAACTTCATATTTTTACGAAAATAATACAAATACAAATCTCAAGAGAGACATTGTAGTTAAACTTACTGAACATCTAGATTTTGAAAAAACTGATATTAAAGTTATTTTAGATAACTAACTTCTTTTAGGGGGTCTTGTCCCTCCTTTTGCAAGGATTTCCGTTTCGAAATTCAACAAGTTGGAGCATCACATCAGGATATATAGAAATATTATATCTATATTTTAGGCATAAACTTGATACAATACCGGATTAAAAGTGCTAAAATCAAATGAAGCTTGTAATGATATTTATTTAAGGACATTACATTAAAAAATGGAAAGTAACTATGGCAAAAGACAAAAATCAAAATACAACTAAAGAACAAGAACGAGCCGAACTACATCGTGCTATCTGGCAGATCGCTAATGATTTACTAGGAAGTGTCGATGGTTGATATAAAAGCTCTAAATACCAAAATCGCCCTTTAAGGACGAATGAATATAACACACACATTTTATACTTAAAAAGTGTATAAACAAATAAGTTCTTTTAAAAATCTTCTCCAATCCTATTACAAGGCAAGAACGAATAAGAGATCAAGAAGAAAACTGCAAAAAATTGAGCTTGATTTTGAAGATCGGCTCATCGATATTAGAAAACAGTTAAAAAATGGTTCGTATAAACCAAAACAATATCATAAATTTCTGGTTTATGAACCTAAATTAAGACAAATCTCCGCTCCAGCCTTAATTGACCGTATTGTTCAGCATGCGGTCGTTAATGTAATTGAACCTGTTTTTGACTGTCAATTTACTCCAAACACCTTTGCTTGTCGAAAAGGCAAAGGCACCCATCTTTGTTTACACCAAGCATCCGTTTGCTATAAAAAAATTATTCAAAAGCACACTAATTTTTACGCTTTAAAATGTGATATTAAAAGTTATTTTGCCAATATTGACCACTTAGTACTGATAGGTTTTTTAGACCAATCAATTTCTTGCCAAAAAACACTAGAGCTTTTAACCACAATTATCAATTCTTATCAAAATTCTCCCCAAAAAGGTATTCCCATTGGTAATTTAACCTCTCAGCTTTTTGCTAACATTTACCTTCATCCATTAGATATATTTGTAACCAAAATACTTAAAGAAAAAAATTATTTTCGCTATATGGATGATTTTGTCATTCTTTCGGCCGACAAAAAATACTTAATCGAACTGAAAGATAAAATAACAAACTTTCTTCAAGAAAAACTCAAACTTCAGCTTCATCCCCGTAAATCAAACATTTTTAGGGCCGACCTTGGTTTAGATTTTGTCGGCTATATGATAAAACCAACCGGTATTTCCATGCGCAAAAAAACCTTAAGACGCTACAAAAAAAGACACAAAAAAAGGCTGATACAACTTAAAAAATACAAAAAACAGCTTAAAGAAACTCAAAGACTAATTCAGCTTTCTTTATTTGAAAATTGTCTAAAAGATACTCCCCAAACAGAAGAACTCGAAGAAAAAATTAAGGTTCTAAAGGCAAAATTAAGATCATCAAGAAATTCTTTTAAGGGATTTTTGCAATATTCAAAATACGAAAGACTAAAAACGGGAGGAGTTGAGGTTAACGGTATTATTGTTCCCCAAATATTTCCCAAAAAGAAATAAAATTACTTTCCCTCGGTTGATTTTTTCCAGGCAGTCAATAGTTTACCGATTTCATTAAGCCGTTCCATAACAATGCCGTATTTTTTAATCGATAAAAAATTTACATCCTTGGCTATCCGAACATAAATTCGAAATAAATCTAAATTTACTGAAATTTGTTTCTGTTCGTTCAGACGATCGGGTTTGCTGTTGGCAATAATGGTCAATTTAATCATTTCCATGTTGATCTGCAACAGCTGGTTTGAAAGTAAAAACCGCTGGCTTTTTGGAAATCGTGCCACCATTTTATGAGTATATAAATACAAGTCATAAAGTTTTTGGAAAATTATCAGCTGGTCGATCATTAAAATTTAAAATTTTTAAAAAATTGCTCCGATGTGAGTCGGAGCAAGATACTTAGATAATTCGATAGCTACAGAAATTACTCACGGGGCGAGCGCGCACCGAAAGCCA
>Ga0208904_1002598_pt1 | contig 11258 bp, 11 predicted proteins | sample AntAceMetag02UKB_FD_184774 | JGI IMG/M metagenome (GOLD analysis project Ga0208904, IMG submission 184774) | Saline lake microbial communities from Ace Lake, Antarctica - Antarctic Ace Lake Metagenome 02UKB (SPAdes) (version 2) | ecosystem: Environmental > Aquatic > Non-marine Saline and... | reverse complement strand
AAAAATGCCTATATCTCGACGGCATCAGAAATTACGTTTGTGTTTCAAAAAGAAACGGCTTTATAGATAATAACATAAATTTTCCGACAGGATAAATATAACGCAAGGTTAACTAGAAATCGACCCGCCGCCAATCACTTCTTCCCTATTATAAAGCACAATCGCCTGACCATCACTAACCCCAGTAATCGATTTTTTCAATGTGATCTCGAACCCTCCAGTTTTGGAATACTTCAGTATTCCATCCATCAATTCACCAACCTGTCTTATTCTAACAAGTACCTTTCTACCTCTTTTCTCCAATCTTTCCTTCATCCCCTTTTTATTCTCAGATATAAAATGCATCTCTTTAACTTTCATATTTTTTCTTAAAAGAATCTTATGACCTTCCGGAGCTGCAACAATTATATTTTTCCCAACATCCTTTTTCGCAACATAAAATCTCTGCATCCTCCCAGTAACAATATTTTTCCTCTCCAAATCAAATCCATAACGAGGACCAAGTCGCTGTCCAATCGTATAATAATAAACTCCGTCATGCTCTCCAATAACCTTTCCGTTAGGATCGATTATTTTCCCCTTCTTTGGCTTAATCTTTTTCTTCAAAAACTCTTTCAAATTAACCTTTCCAATAAAACAAATTCCAACCGTTCCTTTCTTATCAAAATTCAAAAAACCATTCTTCTTAGCAATATCACGAACCTTTTCTTTTGTCAAATCTCCAATCGGAAACAATGTATGACTCAAGTCTTTCTGAGTCAACTTAACCAAGAAATAAGATTGGTCCTTCGCCTCACACTTCGCCCTAAGCATCTTAAATTTATTTTTTACCTTTTCAATTCGTGCATAGTGACCAGTAACTAAATAATCACATTTCTGCTTTTTAGCCTCTTCCCATAAATATGGAAACTTAATTTTCTGATTACACAAAACATCTGGATTCGGAGTTATTCCTTTTTTATATTTCTTGTACATGTCCTCAACCACTACCCCTCGATATTCTTTCTCATGATCAATAACTTTAAACGGAATATCAAGCTTCATAGCAACTCTTAATGCATGCCTCTTCTCATCTCGCCAATTGCAAACCCCAACGTCAGTTTTTGTATCACTCCAATTTTTCATAAAAACTCCCCTAATTTCATAACCCGCCTTCTTCATTAAGAGAGCCGCGACTGAAGAATCCACTCCTCCACTCATAGCAACTAAAACCCTGGGCTTCTTTTCCATAATATAAATTAATATTCAATAATTATAAGCGTTTCCTTAAGGCGTTTTCCATAAAATAGCAATTTTTTCCATATTTCCCAACCCAATCAAAAAAACAACCCCAACAAACAACAAAATTACAAATACAACAAACAACTTTTTCCAGTTAATTATCATAAAAGTAATCAAACAATAATAGTTATATAATCTTTGCAAAAACTAAATTCCAAATTTAGAAATAAAGCGCATACAAAAGATATATATACCAAAATTTACTAAAATTTTTATGAAAACACACAGATTCAAAACTAGACAACGAGGAATGATCGCATGTAGAGGAACAGCAAAAGCCAGCATATCTGATTTAGAAAAAGAAAGAAAAAAGAAACTTAGCGAAGTTCACAGAAAAGCTACTAAAGCCGCACTAGAAAAACAAAGGGCAAAATCAATAAAAAAATAATTCTTCTCTTATATATCTTTCAAAATAATTTTGCATAAAAAATAAGCGTCTCCTGAGGGACTCGAACCTTCGACCTAACGGTTACTGCGAGATCCGAAAACCTCTATGCAAGCTCAAGAGAACTTGAATTTAACAGCCGTTCGCTCTACCAACTGAGCTAAGGAGACATATTAAAATTCATACAAAATGCTTTATAAAATTAACGATAAACAAGGATTTATATATAACGGTACCCACCGCTTATTATGATATTAACAAAAGAACTAGGAGCAATGCTATATTGGGCAGAAGGAGATAAAACAAAATATTATTTCGTAGCCTTAACAAATACCGACGCTAATATATTAATTTACTTTCTAAAATGGCTTAGAAAATATTATAAAATAGATGAAAATAGATTGAGGGGGCGCCTATACATATGGAACAATATAAATGAAGAAAAGGCAAAAGAATTTTGGTCAAAAGAATTAAACATACCAACAGAACAATTTACAAAATCTTACATCTCAAAATCAATCCCAAAAATAAGAAAAAACAGACATGAATTCGGCGTATGTCGAATAAGCTATGGTTCAGTTAAAATATTTAAAGATATAAAAGACACAATTCAAAAGAGATTCACAAATTAACATACTACTTTTTACCCGCTTCTTTTAATCCCAAGTCAACTAAAGGAACCGGCTTCATCCTCTCTAAATGGGCATATACATTCGCCTGTTTTGAACCCTTAATTATAGAAATAACTCCCTCTCTAGCAGTTTGAATAGTTTCAGAAGGTCCAATCAATCCAACTTCGTTTCCATTAGTTTCAATAAAACAATCCGTTAAATCCGACAATGTCTTTAATGTCTTCCCGCCCATTCCAATAATTCGCCCCCTGATTCTTTCCATATCATGACGAGTAGTATAATCCTTAATATTAATCACTTCATACAAAAAATCCTGCTCAGAAATTTCCAAAGCATGATTAACACTAAATCCAAAATTAATTGCATCAATAACCTTATCAGCAATATACTCGTCTTCAGCACTACCAGTTATAGAAACCTCCTTTCCACGATTAGATATTTTAACATTCAAAATTCGCTGCAATTTTGCCCTGGCTTTAACAATTCTTGCAATTTTTTCACATAATATAACTTTCATAAAAACTAGAAATTTTCCAAGATTATAAGGTTTACCCCTAAGCACAAAAGTGCAGGAAAACACCAAGAAGTACAGGAAAACTAAAACTCATCACTTTCAGTTTCTAAGTGACCATTTTTTCTAAGCCACGCAATCTGATTAGGCCTATATTTGAAAAGAACATCTCCTTTAGTATTATCAAGCTCCCATGGCTCAACTATTACAACATCACCAGGTCTAAGCCACAATGCTCTCTTGAGCCTACCAGGAACCCTGCAGTTACGAGATTTGCCATCCACACAAGCAATCATCATCTTATTTCCACCAAGTCGCTGATCAAGTAAACCAATAACTTCCCTACCTCTTGGAAGCTTAACTCTTTGTACCTTAACTTCTCCTTCGGTAATATATTTCTGCCTTGGTTTCTTAAATGCCATTTAATAATCAAGAAAAAATCAATTTATAAGGTTTGGGATTATTTACTTTCCTCTACGCTTTCCAGCACGAACAGACGGCCTAACCTTTGATGTAGGACTCTTATCTCGAAGTCCACGAGATTTTCTAGCTGCTGACGTAAGTCCTCTAAGTGGTCTATTTTTATGTCCCTTCTTAGAAAGAAATCCAACTTGCTTATCTGACTTGATCTCAGCCTTTGACGGATCAACACAAATCACTTCATAAAAATAATGCATACCATCCTTTCCAATCATATATGAATTCAATACTTCTAAATTTTGATATCTCTTCGCAACACGAGATTCTGCAATCCACTTATAACTCATCTTTAAAGTTTTTCTTATAGTAAGTCTTTTACTTCTTCTACCTTTATTAGGCCTAGATTTCTTATGCCCACCTCGAACAACTCTAACTCGAATTATAACAAATCCCTTCTTAGCTTTATATCCTAAAGAATGAGCCCGGTCAAGCCTAAGAGGCTGTTCAACCTTAGTAAAAACTCCAGAGTGCCTCCACGCAATCATTCGCTCCTTAAGAGTTTCTTTATCAGGTTTCTTCCAAGCTTCTCGTAAATGATAATATAATCCTTTCATAAAAAACAAAACGAAAATCTCTTTTTAAAGGTTCCCCTAGCACATCGATGCAGGAGGATACTCCCCAATATCTCAATATGGGAGAACACCAAAAGGTACCCAAAAGACGCAAGAAAAATTACGCAAAAACCTTATCAATAAAATTGCCAACAAAATATGTTAACACAATTACCACAGACATAATAGTAACATGCTCTAAAATAACCCTAAACACGGGAGCCTTATTAGATCTGGCCAAATAATAACTAAAAGCTATAATAAGAAAAACTCCCCAAATAACACTAATTAAAACAGCCAATCCCACATCAAAAAGTAAAAACCACACAATAAACAATAATGCAAAAATAAATTTAAACAAAAAAGTAGATCCAGTAGCAAACCAAATATCCCTAAACGAATTCTTTCCATCAAATTCCTCAGCAATATGCATTCCCAAAGCATCCGACATTGAATCCGCAACAGCTATCATTAAAATTCCACCAATAACAATCATCTTTGAATGAGTACTAAAATAAAGTCCCACAATTAAACCAAGCGTGGTGATAATTCCAGAAGTAAGCCCAAATCCAAACCCTTTTTTTATTGATCCATTAATACGTTTTTTCATGAAAACAGAATAAAACCAATCTATTTAAATTTATCAAATCCGAAACCTTTCAAAATTAATCCAATAAAATTCACCCCCATAAAGTCATACATCTCAAATTGACAATAATAGAGAAAGGATCAATCCGAAAACAAATCCAAATAACATCCGAAGATATTACCTCTCTACAAATAAACTAATCATTAATAGTATTTAAAGGTTTTGACTTAAAAAGCTTAGTATGTGAAACAGTACGTATATTAAATCTATTTAAATTTATCAAATCCAAAACCTAAACAATCTCCCAAAAAAATCTAAGGAATCTTTCTGTAAATAGTTGCTCCAAGCATCCAATCAAAAAGCAACAAAATTAAAGCAGCTAATAATAAATAAAAAGCCAAATCAATAGGATTATTTCCCAGCGCCGGATTTTCAACAAGCCCACGATAAACTCCTTTTAAGTCCTCATCATTTTCAACGAAATAATAATTTCCCAAAGTAAGTTCCGCTATATTCTTAAGCGATTCTTCATCTAATCCTAAAATTAAATCCCCAAACTCAGATTCCGATTGAGAACCCACACCAATTGTATGAACAATTATATGATTAGCTATAGCATACGAAATAGCCGTCTCTTCTGAAACACCAATATTACTTCTGCCATCTGTTAAAATGATAATAACCTTGGCTTTTTTACTCGGTATTAAAATATTTGCCCCAGTAATAATTGCGTTCTCTATATCTGTTCCACCAACTGTATTAATTTGTATATTTTCTATTGCTTCTTTGGCCAAATTTTTTTCAATCGTTAGAGGTTGCTCAACAAAACTCGTCCCAGAAAATGAAATAACTCCAACCTTTGAAGAAATAGGCAAACCATCTATAAAATTAGATGCAGCAATTTTAACAGATTCCAATCTATTCGGCATAAGATTTTCCCCTAAAGACATACTAGCAGAAGAATCAATCACAAGAACATAATCTTTATTTGCAGATTCCCCATAATACCAAAAAGTCATTCCTGAAATTGAAAGGATAATAAAAACCAACGCCAAAATTCTAACAAATAAAACTCCAAAATTAGAACTTTCTCCAACGGTACCAGCAACTCTAGAAAGTGCAACAAAATTTGCAAACTTCACAGTCAGTGCCTTAGAATATTTTAAGGAAACAAAATACAAAACAATAAGAACCGGAACAACAAGTAGCGCCCAAAGATAAAACGGATTCGAAAAAGTTACCTCCATCTTGCCTCCCGTCTCTTAAAAAAACTCACAAGCTCTTTAATAAAAGGCTTATCAGTAGAAAGTGGAAGAAAATCCGCACCAGATTTTCTAAACATTTTTTCTACAGCATTAATTTGTTTTTTTGTTTCTTTTGCATATAACTTTCTATATTTATTTGGAGAAATAAGCATAGCCTCCCTAGAAATAGGATCTTCAACCAAAACCTCTCCCATGCCTTTAGGAAGTTCCATATCAATAGGATCTCTTACAGAAATACCTATTAAGTCAAATTTTTTGCCGGCAAGTTTCACAGCACGATCATATTTATCAGTAGTTATAAAATCAGAAATTAAAACAACTAAAGAATTTTCCTCAATAGCCTTCAGAGAATCATCCAATACCTTTCCAATATTACTATCCCCCCCATAAAAAGATAAATTACTCAAAGAATCCGAAACAATTTGATACTGCTTCATCCCATTACTAGGCATAATTCGTTTTGCAACTTTATCACTAAACATTATAAGCCCAACAAAGTCGCCAGCTCTAAGAACCGTATGAACAAAAGAAGAAACAAGTTCCGCAGCATATTCACACTTTAATTTATTTGTTGAACCAGTAAACATCGTCGACGAAACATCCAAAATAAAATAAATATTTAAATTTCTTTCTTCAACAAACTCCTTAACCAAAAGCTTTCTAGACCTATTACTTGCTTTCCAATCAATCAAACCAGCATCATCACTTTGCGTATAAAGTCTATAATCTGCAAATTCTAAACCCTGCCCTTTAAACGCACTAGCATAATTCCCCATAAACTTAGTATTAACCAAACCTTTTACAACCAAATTAAGTCTCTGAAGCGAAGGAGATGTATTTATTTTTAATTTCGCCATCCTAAGGTACCTTTACTTTTGCAAGAATTTCATCAATTATTTTATCTGCATCTATATTTTCCGCTTGCCCCTCATAATTCATAATAATTCTATGCCTCAATACATCATGAGCAACATTTTTCACATTTTCAGGCGTAACAAATTGACTCCCCTTCATTAAAGAATCTGCCTTAGCGGCAATAATCAAGCCAATAGATGCTCTCGGCGAACAACCCCATTCAATATATTTACCCATCTTAATATCATATTTTTTTGAATTTCTCGTTGAATCAACTATACTAACAACATATTTTTTAATTTTATTAGTAGCAATAATTTTTTTTGTCGCTTCTTGCATTTTAATTATTTTCGCAGGAGAAGCAATTGGATTTAATTTATAATCTTCAAATTTACTAGTTGTAATATTCTGATCAATAATTTTTTCCTCATGCTTATTCTCAGGATACCCCATTTTAAGTTTAAACAAAAATCTATCAACTTGAGCTTCTGGCAAAGGATAAGTACCAGAACTCTCCAAGGGATTATTATTTGCCATTACAAAAAAAGGCGGGGTAAGTGCGTGTGTACCTTTTCCAATTGTAACTTGCTTTTCCTGCATAGCTTCAAGTAGGGCAGACTGAGTTTTGGGAGGAGCCCTATTTATTTCATCCGCAATAATAAAGTTTGAAAATATCGGCCCCTTAATTGTAACAAAATTTCTAGCTTTTTCATCATAAGTTGTAACCCCAGTAATATCTGTAGGCAACAAATCAACCGTAAACTGTACTCTCGAGAATTGACAACCACTAGCTTCTGCAAGACATCTAATTAAAAGAGTTTTTGCAATTCCCGGAACACCCTCGATTAAAACATGCCCATTCGCTAAAATCCCCCTCAAAATTCCATCAACAGCTTTTTCATGACCAACAACTATCTTCCCTATCTCAGCCCTTATAGAACTAAGTCTATTAGAATATTCAATAAGTCTATCTTGAGCTATCTCTTTTGGTATTTCGACAATCATATCCTTATTTTTTTTAATTGAATTCTTTTTTAACTCAACTTCAGAAACTTTTATATCAATCTCTTTTTCTTTTTCCATATTTTTTAACTCAACTTCAGAAACTTTTATATCAATCTCTCTTTCTTTTTCCATATTTTTTAACTCGCCTTCAGAAACTTTTAAATTGATATCTCTTTCTTTTTCCATATTTTTTTCTAACTTTATTTTAAGATCTACCTTAGAAACTTTATTTTTTACAGCTTTATGTCTTACCCTTGAAGCTTTTCTTTTATCTTTTACAACTTTATATTTTATCTTTGAAGCTTTACGTTTCACTTTAGAAACTTTACGTTTCACTTTTGAAACCCTACTTTTAACTATAACTTTTTTCTTACCAAAACCAAATATCATATTACCCTCTTTTATTGAATATATTACAACATAACCTTTCACGTTTATTAATCTTTTTATTCGGAGTTAATCATTAAATTTATAAGTATAATTGCTTTCTAAAAATAATGGGATTGTTTGGAAAAATATTTTCTAATAAAAAAAAAGAGGAAGACTTGAATAAAAGAGGACAAATAAAAAGATTAGCAACTTCTAAATTAAAAAAAATAAACAACATAAGACTCATAGAAAAAAGATTTGAAGAATTTGTTTCTTTTTTTAGAATTTTTATAGAAAAAACTTTTCATATAAAGAAGAATTTCACCTACGAAGAATTAAAAAAAGAATTAAAAAATAAAAGAATAAAAAGAACTGCAAAAACAAAAATAAGAGATTTATTACTTGACATATACGAAATAGAATTTAAAGGACAAAAAATAACAAAAGAAAAAATGAATAAAATGATGGAAAAATTCAAAGAAGTTATTGAATTAATCTAACCAAACAAATCTTTTTTAACTTTTTTAGAACGAACCTTTTTCTTCTTGAATTTCAAAAACGAAAACCACTTCTTCTTTTTACCATTACTACTTTCTCCTATACCCGAATATTTCAAAGGCTTCATTCCACGCCTAACTCTTTTTTTTATCAACCACATTGCAATTAAAAATGAAAAAGATAAGCATATAAATGTCCACATAACCGGCCTCTCCCACTTTCCAAGTCTATCAAAAGTCAGAACTCTTTCAATTCCACTCTCCTTCGAAGTTATCTTATCTCTACATTCACTAATTGCATATTCCAAAAGACCCTTAGCCTTGACAGGATCTGTTTCTAAAACCCTTTCAGCCTCTATTAAATAATCATTCAACTCCAAACACTGAGGATTTTCTTTGAACAAATCTTCAACTAAAACAATCCTTTCTACAACAAAACTCTTACCAATATCTTCAACTAACCTAATGAAGACTTTGGCATTCTCTGAAATAAGTGGATTGCTAACATTAATAGTCAAATCAATTTCATATTCTCCAGGGAAAGAATGACTTTCAATAATTAAATTAACAGTAGTATTTTCTCCAGCATCAAGGCTATCAATTTCAGCCCTATCAAACTCAGGACTCAAGTCGCCAGTATTAGGAACAGCTGTTAATGTTAAATCTTTCAAATCTGCATTATCATATGGATTCACTATCTTAATCGGTAAAATAATTTTATCCGCTAGTTCCATTGTAGCCTTTCCTGGTGTCAAAATTTGAAAGTTTGTATAAACAGTTTTTACAGAACTTCCTCCACCGCCAGAAGAAACAGTTGTAGTTACTACAGTAGTTCCTGCTTCATCCTCTGTAATCATAAACCTTGACATACTATCCAAAACAGCTGAAATAGTATTCGCTGTTGAATTAACCGTAGAAGTAACAACCACCAATGTACAATCCGAAGCATTCGAACATTTGTAAATATTTAAATTATCTTCGTCAACAATTAAATCCTCAATCGTGGTATAATCAAAAGTCAAAGTATAATTTGTATAATTAAGTTCAGATTCCATATCAAACAACGAAACCCTCCTCTGCCCACTCGGAGCATCTGTCTCATTTGTCCTACTTGTATAATTAACAATCAAAGACAAATTAGAAGACAAATTCACATCCTTAAATGAAAGAGAAATATTTTTCAAAGTTTCTGGAATATCAGCATCCACCCTATATAACCCATTATCCGGAAGTGCCAAAGTCAAATTATCGCCAAAATAAAGCGCCCTACTATTTCTCATATCATAAATTGTAAAATTTCTTGTAAAATTCAAAACAACATTATTAATTCCAGTAGTAGAATAAAAATTCCCAGTCCACATGTCTGACCTACCCTCATAATCTATAATTAAAGCAGAAATATTATAAGTCCCAATTTTTGTAACAGCAAATGTATAATTAAAATAAGTATCCAAATTAGCGTCATCAATACTACTTGCAGAATAATCCAACTCTGTGACAACACCATCAGGATCTGTAATATTTACTTGCTCTGAATAAAAAAGACTATCCAAATCTGAAACAAGTTCTATTGTAACATTTGTCCCATTCATTGCATAAGTCAAATTCGAAAACGCCGAAGTAATGCTAGGCGAAGAAGTCTCAGATAAAGGCCTTAAATAAACATACTCAATACTATCACTCACATTCTGCGATTGCCCATTCGCAGTATTAAACGCCGTCGCTGTCATATTCAAATGGAATGGCCTTGAATAATTGCCCCAAGTATAACCCAAAGTATGCTGGTCACCATTTACAACCCCATACTCGCTATCTACCTCCCCCGTCGAATTTGTAAATGAGAAAGAAACATTATTCAAAAAATCCTTTCCATCAATTTCATCGACAATAAAACTTGTTTCATCCCCATATCTAACAATCTTTTCTGTTCTAATACTTGAATTAACAATAGGCGAACTCAAATTCATAACTGCAACCAAATAACTTATACCAATAGTCTGAACAGAATTATTTGCATTATCGTAACAAGTCACATTCAAAATATGATTTCCCCCAGACAAAGTTCTTGTGGCAGACGAATTTTTCCCACTCCCCACATAAACCACATTTGAAGAATCCTCTAAACTCCCCGAATACGTTGGATAGCAAGTTAGATTGCTATCAATATTATCTGAAACAGTCCAATTGAAGAATACACTCGAACCCCCAACGTCCCCCGAATTAACCATCCCACTCCAATTATTTGCAACAGGCGAAGTCACATCTAACAAAATACTCCTAATAGAAGTAGAATTCAAATTATTCTCAACATCTGTCACATTTACAAAATAAGTATAATTCCCCTCAATTAAACCAGTCCAATTAATTGTATAAATCGCACTCATAAAAACAGTAGAGTTCACTTCACCAGTATCATTATACAAACTATAAGTCACATTTGAAATATCTGCTTCATTTATCGACACGTTCACATAAATTGAATTTGAACTTAAATTTATTCCATCTGCATTTGTTCCAACCCCATAATCAATCAAAGACACAGAACTCCCATACATCAAAACACCCTCATCAACATTATAACCAACATTCACAGTACTTGCCTGACTTGAAACATTCAAATTACTATCACATATTCTATCCTTATCCAAATCAACACATGTATCAGAATAATTATCCGCAGTTGGCGATGTCCAATAATTCCCCCATGTCCAATACCCTCCAATTATATTTGTCGAGGCTGTTTTTGTTGTGTTGAAGTAGTTGTTTGTTCCTGCTGCCCCACCATAATTAACAGTATTATTAAAAAAATTGTTATAAATAAAATTGTCAGCAAAATTA
>Ga0208904_1002596_pt1 | contig 11258 bp, 19 predicted proteins | sample AntAceMetag02UKB_FD_184774 | JGI IMG/M metagenome (GOLD analysis project Ga0208904, IMG submission 184774) | Saline lake microbial communities from Ace Lake, Antarctica - Antarctic Ace Lake Metagenome 02UKB (SPAdes) (version 2) | ecosystem: Environmental > Aquatic > Non-marine Saline and... | reverse complement strand
GTGAATGCAGTTTGAACACCGTTGACGAATTGTATCACATAATCGGTAATGTGACAAACGTTTTGCCATCGTATATATCGAGATACCGAGATCAGCTGCTTCGTGTGTTATACGATAGGCGGTTTCGTGTTTCATGATTTCGCCATCGGGATCAGGTATCCTTCCTTGAAATACTTTTCTAACAAACCGGAATCGTCCGCACGATAGCACCAACGTTGCTTTCTTTTACTCCAATCTCTGTAAATAATTATATCGTTATCAATTATGCCGCGTACATGAATACACCCATTGTTGAGATTTCCCTCGCTGAAAAAGATTCGATATGACTTGCCATTTTGTATATTCACTCCGTCTTCCTGAACTTGTTATCGTTCACTTGCTCAACTGCTCCGATGTACGTCGAGAGCGTAATCGGACCCATATCGTTGATAGAAAGATCTCTGCTGTTTTTGTACCACCCTCTGAGCACCCATGAGAAAATCCAGCCGACACCGACGAACGCTTGCGCGAGAAAGATTGACTCTGCGTGAGCAGCTGGCAAGATGAGACGAAACAGAACAGCAGTGCCGACAATGGCACAGAATAACCCCCCGATGAACAGTGTAAAAACGAGACTGTGATTGATCGTTGTCTTCTCGATTTTCATGATTACTCCTTAATAAAAAATATACATTGCTCATTCCCGTCATCCGTGCGCGGTATCATCTTGTGCAGAATGCTCTCTTCGTTATTGCACTCTTCGTAGTTCCATAGCATGTGTGCGTCAAGACACGGACAAGAATGGGCAGGGTGAAGGTGTGTACACTTCTCGCAATACTTCGTCTCGTACATTTCACCCTCGGTTCCATTTGCAAAATATCCCATCTATTCCCCCTTGATCCAATTTCCGAACTCTGCCAGCTCTCGCAGCGAAACCCCGATGAACTCTGAGACGAACTCGTTTGCGGGGTGCTGATAGACTTCTCGCGGTGTGCCGATCTGCTGAACTTTCCCCTCGTTCATTACGACGATTCTATCTGCAAGCATGACTGCTTCTGCCTGATTATGTGTAACGTAAATCGTCGCTGCATCGAGACGATTATGAATCTCTTTGATCTGATCTCTCATCTTATCTCTGAGCTTCGCGTCGAGATTCGAGAGCGGTTCGTCGAGAAGAAAAACGGCCGGCTGTCTGATTATCGCCCTACCGAGCGCGACTCTTTGTTTCTCTCCACCCGACAGAGCTTTCGGTTTTCGATGTAAAAGTGGAGTGATATTCAGAATCTCTGCAGCTGACTCGACGAGTTCTCTGATCTGTGCTTTCTTTGCCTTTCGCATTTTTAGCCCGAAACCTAAGTTGTCGTATACAGTCATATGAGGATATAAAGCGTAGTTCTGAAACACCATTGCGATGTTGCGATCTCGCGGTGCTGTGTTGTTCGAGAGCTTCCCGCCGATAATGACTTCGCCCTTTGTCACGTCTTCGAGTCCTGCTACCATTCTGAGAGTCGTCGTCTTCCCGCAGCCAGAAGGACCGACGAACACGATGAACTCTTTGTTCTTTATCGAGATCGATACTTCGTCAACTGCTCGAACTTTGCCGGGGTAGATCTTGACTACCTTTTTTAATTCAACGTCTGCCATATGTGTCTCCTTGAAAGCGCCAGGGGACGAGGCAAATCAGACCCCCGGCGAAAGTCAACGACCGGAAAACACCGGTCAAGCTCCTCCATAAACGAAAATATCCCTTCCCTATACGGGGCGTGGGGTTGATTCTTTCTCTGATAGAGCGTCGAGTATGTATTGGCGCATCACAGGAGATCCCTTCAACACTATATTGTCTCTCACCCTTCGCTCCATTTCCTTGTACCGCTTGATGGTTTGCTCGACTTCAAGTTTACCCCTTTTTATTCCCTGTTGATAGTTGTCCTCAGAATCCACCTTTAACTGCTCATTTTCGTCGTACACCTCATTCCTGTCGTCTACTTCTTTCTTGATAGCTTCGGTTAGCTCGGCGTTCTCGGCTGTAAGGCGGGTTATTTCTACATCCATTCGATCCATCGTCCCATCATCTATGATCTTCTCGGTTGTAAGGCGGTCTATCTCTGCCTCTTTAGCGGTTGCATCTTTCTTCCAAGACGCAACAACACCAGAAGAAAACTCTTTGTACCACTCCAACGATGTCTCGCTCTCCGGTGCTTCGGGTATTGGGGCGGTTGATCCATCGATAGGTTGGTGACAATTCAGACAAAATACTCTACCACCTTCAACATAATTTCCAATACCATCAAAGCTGTCTTCGTCTACGGTAAAATCCTCGACAATATCTACCACATGCACTGAATCGTTCTCAAGGTGCCTATACGCATCTCCATCGTCTCGTACCTCCTCATGTGGGATATTGCGCTGACACGCTTCACACCAAAAGACATTGCCCGATAGGTCTGCTGTAGCGTCCTCGACAATATCCCCTTCGGGTGGTGGTGCGTATCTTGATAGTATTACCGGCTCTGTAGCGTCCTCGACAGCGGGTATCCATTTGACTGCTTTCTTACCGCATCCGGGGACATAGTCGTCACTGGGTGGACACCAAAACGTCTTGCCTTTGGACATCCAATGTGTACCTATGTCCCAGCCCTCCCCCCAATCCTTACCGCACTCGGTGCATTCCCAGTGACCTTCGGGCGGGGCGGGGTCTATCACTACCTTTGGCCGTATCTCCGGCGCCATTATCGTGATGATATCGTTCACCTTCCCTTCGAGAGTCTTTACCCTTTTCGATAAAGCCTTATCCATTGCGAAGTGCATGAGGTGCTTAACGCCTTGAGCCTCCACCCGCTCGGTAAGTGAAAATACATCGTCTCTCAAGTCTGCTTCTTCTTTCTCTGTCATTGTTTTCGTTCCTCCTCGATTTCTTTTATCTTTCGCTCGATTGCGAGAGGGTGGTTTCGAATACTGCTTTTCGCGTTACACGCAAGATTGCAAGTCGGCTCTCGATTCATCCAGTGGTGTATATTCAGATATCCATATTTTTTCAGCATCACTTTATCCTGCGGGATTATGTGCGCCAGCTGCGTCGCGGGTTTCCCGCACTCGACACACGCCCACCCTTTCTTGCGAAAACAGAGTTCGCCTTGCTCGTTTTTATACTTCTGAATGCTGCTCACCTTCGCCCCCTCTATAGTCTCTGTGTCGCTGAACTTCTTTCGCTGCACCTTCTTTGTCCTCTTGCTCGATGCTTGCTGCAGTCGGTAGATCGTGCTTCGTCTCCCATATGTTGACGTGACAGTTCGGACAGTACTTTATGTTTTCGAGCTTGATCTTCTCTTCGATGATCAGTTTTCCGCAATGCCAGCAAGTCGGGTAGCAGTCGCAAGTCGGGGCGTAATATGAGAACTTCGCGAAGTTATTATCGACCTTGACTTCTTTGAAACTCATTCCGCATTTGTAGCACTTGCCCCCGTCGATCTGTACCAGAATCATATCTGCGATTGTAGTGTGTCCGACTTCGTGCATTTCTCTCGCTCGATTCAAGTGACCTTCTGCAACGATACGGAATTTCTCTGATCTGTCTTTTCTGTTCGGCAATATATCTTTCGGGGTTTTGAGAGTCATTCTTCGTCCTCGCTGAAACACCCGCAACCGCCCCAGTCAAATAGATCACATTGTTTTAAGTCAGAAATATATTGTTCTCTGAATTCTCGCAGCGTGATATATTTCAGAACTCCGTTTTCGGTGACGCGAAGAAACGGGTGCCGTTTCCCGATTGCCTGATACACCGACTCTTCTTTGTCTTCATACTCTGCATATTTCTCTGGCATGGATTTGTGCAACAGATAGAAATGAGCTTGCCCTGCACGAACACAAAACGCCCCGCAATTATTGTGCATAAATCCGAAGTCGTATAATCTCGGTCGCTTGAGTCCTTCTGCTTCTGCCCATTCGAAAATCTGTTTCTTCTCAAGATATGGTGGTTCACACATAGGGGCTTCATAGATATAAGGCAACTTCCGCACCTTTAATCTGTCGTATCGATGCATCTCGTCCCAAGTAATACCAATATATAATCTGCATTCTTCCGGTGTGTATCGTTCCTTTATCCATTTATCAGCCAGCTCTCTTTTCAGAATTCGACTGCAGGGATCTCGTCTTGAGTTCCCCATGTATCCAACGTCTTTGAATACTTGCCAAACATCGCGCCCATCTGCAATGGTGATTAGCTCTGCCCCTATATTCTTCTCTGCATCTTTCAGAAATCGATATAAATCTTCGTCCTCTGTCTGCGTGTCTGTGAATAGTAATTTCGTATTCTTCGCGCCGTGCTTTGCGACAACTCTTTTCGCTGCAGCCCACGATGCTATCCCGCCAGAAAATAAAACGATCTGCGTCTTCATTCTGCCTCCTGTATTCTACCGGGAATAAATCTGCTCCCGTCCCAATGTCCTGTTTTCACACCGTCAACGAACTGCGCTCCGTTTTTATCGATATACGTTCCTGTCTGCTCTTCCTCTACCTCGAGGAAATCTTCGAAGCGAAGATCTTTGTTGAGAAACGTTGTCGGGTGCATCGTGAACTTGAACTCTGTCCCGTCTGCTGTGAGTCGCGCTTTGTAGTTTTTCAAGCAGAGCATGAGAGTATCGATATCGACCTTCTCTTTGATACGTGCTTTCCAGCATTTGAACGCCCCTGCTTTGTTCACTCTGCGAGGGTAGTCTTTCCAGAAGGTTTCAAACTCTTCTGTATATACATTCTTCTTATCTGGTTTACTATCTGAGTTTATATCTGGTATTGGTTGCTCACTCTCTGACTCTGTTTTGTTCAGTTCTTTATTTTCCATTGTTAAATTCTTAACAAGGCTTTTCTCATTCAGTGAATACCATTTCGTTCGATCATACGGGTGTTTGTTATAGTTACCAGAAGTCAAAACTCCTTCGTCTTCAAGCTCTCTCAACAGCCTGGAAATCTTCTGTCTGTTCCAGTAGGGGAATAGTTTTGTGTATGCGACTGCTGAATTGAACGTCCAGACTCGATCATCGTGAACGTTGTTTTTGTTGGCTTTGTTTTTTGTAATCCAGAACCGGAAATTCTCGATCAGTATCGCTTTCTCAATACCATATTTCTTTGCGTCTTCGATCTCGAAATGATGTTGCATTACACCTCCGGAGAATAAAAAAGCCTCTCGTCCCGGATGTGTCCGCTTCCCTGCTAAGGGTTGACGGGAGGACGAGAGGCTATAAATAATATTTGTAAACACGAACACATCTGAAAGCATTGTATCACAAATATCGCTTCTCGTAAAGAAATTAAACGCTCTGACTGTCATCTGCGCGAATGATCAGTCAGAGCAAACAGTCAACGACTGTCTATATATTCATGTTCTTTGAGCGCATGAGAAGCATATTCCCGTCTTCGTCCATGAACTGATAATAGCTTCGTCCGTCCGGTTCTGCCATACCGTTCAAGTTGAGATAGTATGAACTCGGCTGCTTCTGTGCTTTGTAGGGTTTCGCTCTCAGCAGAGTGAAGCCCTTTTTTCTAAGTTGTTTGATGGTCATTCGTTCTCCCATGTTTCAATTCGTGACATAGCAGGATCGGAATCGTACCCGCATGAACCATACAAAAACAGCTGGCCTCGCAGCTCAAACACGACCCACGAATAGCCGTGGTTTTTCCCTAAATCTTCGACGATTACGGCTTCCGGCGGTATCCAATCCGCTGGTCTTGAGCCGATACCGTTACCCTTTCCACACGACGCAAGCACCAGGGCAATCACGACGATCAAAAATAATCTTTTCATTTTTCCTCCGAATATTCTCTTCTGAGACACGTTTCGATCTTGAATTTCAAGTGGGGATATTTCTTGAGAAACGCATCTTTCCCCGAGTTGAACTGCGTGAAGTCCCATCCGCATAAATGAAGAAGCTGTGAGCCGTAGTATTTTTTCCCCGGTTCTGTGACTTCTTTGATACGAGTAACGCCAGAATCCACGCCCTCATGCCAAACTGGATCCCCGCAAGCTTCACAGTTTTTCACAAGCTCTTGATATTCTGCTATCGTGTAAAGCTCATCATGCAGAACGAACTTCTCGTCGTTGAGATTCTGTCGCCATTCGAGCCAGTAATGTGAAATGTCCGCGGACGATTCGAGATCAACGCCAGCCATTGAGAGTCTGTCAAAAATCATTTTCAAGTGATAGTGCATTTCCTTGGAATCCCAATGTGAAGACGTGAGATAGACATTCGCCTGAACTCTGCCTGCCGGTCGAGCGACGATCTTGATCATTGAATACTGTCGTTTGAGCAGCTCCATATCTTCGGGCTTTAATGACACACCGAAGTTCGGCGCGAAGTGTTCCATATCGAGTCGATAGATATGTTCGGGCGTTTCCATGTCAGCTGATTTGTGGTTGGCGTTCATGACATTCGCTTCGATATCGTATAGCGACCACATGAGATCGTTTGCAGCGAGAGAGCGTTTCTTGTAATGGATAATCCATCTGTCGTCCAGATCTCTGAGCACAGTCTCCCATCGATCAGGGTCGTCAAGCTCTGCGATTTTCTTCTCTTGCCACTGATCGAGCTTGACGAGAACTTTCTCGACGTTCTTTCGATACTTCTCTTTGTATTTGATTAGGAGAAAGCCTTTACCCTTTGGGATCTTGAACTCTCGATGATAACGCGATGACCAATTTATGACAGTATGAAGAGTGCTCATTTCCCGAACCGATCTTCGTAGTCATTATCTACGGTCTGCATGGTGTGCTTGATGAATTTCGAAACGGTCTTGCCTACAGCATGGAACCATATCGGAATTGCAACGGCGAGGTTATAGGCTCCATAGATTAGTTTTATAGGGCTCGGTGCATATGCGAGACACCACCGGAGTTTTGTTAAGTTGCCCCAATCGTCGAAGAGAACATACCACAACCGCCCGATTCCGGTTTCTATTATTACCCAAATGGATACAAGCGTGATGATTATTCCTTTCGATATACCAATAGGGTGATTTGCAAGAACCCCAGAAACGATAGCCAAGCAGACTACCGAACTAAGCGATACTACAAACCACACCCACGTGCCGAAACCTTCAACCTCTTCAACGTTATACGCGATACAGTGTAGCAATAATGCGATTGAACTACCTCCGAAAATTATCCACATCATTCCAATCCAAGTCATTTCTCCATCTCCTCCCCTCGTTCGTCGTAATCGTCATAATCGTCGAACAGCCTATCGGTTCGCCCTTCACCGCAGAACAGATCGTCATAATCGTCGAAGTCTCTCAGAGCTTGCTCAAATACCTCTGCGTCTGATAATTCTCGTTCGGGATAGTCGAGTCTGTTTGTGTCTTCGTTCATACTCTCATCTCCTTTTTCAATCGTCTTCGTTCCTTGCGCGATAACAGTCTGATATCGAACTTATAATCTGAACACTTCCCCTCTCTGTTTTTCTCTTCACAGCTTGCGATTCTGCGCTTTGTCGGACCATCGACAGGGTCAATTTCTTTCACAAAGCAGGACGAATGAAGACATTCCTTTCTCATTTCGCCACCGATACCGTCTATACATATCGTCTGCCACGAAAGAAAGAACTCGCAATCTTTGCACACGTTCATTTGTGACTCCTTTTCCAATTATAATTATAGAGGGCGTTGTCGAACACTTTGAAATCTTCTTTCTCTGTGTGATGCACTGTGTCGAACGTTCCATCTTCATGTAGATAAAGATTCAATCTACGGAGTCTTCTGTCGCCCAGTAGTGTCGCATATCCTGCCAGCTGCAGCCCGTCTGATCTCTGCGGTTTCCCCGTCTTGATATCCCAAACAGTGGTTGAAGTTACTCGGTCGGGAGTTCCCGCGAAATACAGTTTCTCATCGACCATCGGCGTTTCGATATACGTGAACTCTTGAGGGCTGACAGCTTCCCACGCGACATACGCTGCCATATATCCAGCGTACTTTTTCGGTACTTCGTAGTATTCCCATCTGTCGAGAGCTGCTGTCGCTGAGTGAATCAACGTTCCTCTATACGCTGCGCCATTTTTATCGTTGAAATATCTTGACGACAAGCCCTCTTCTTTCAAGATCTGAGTAACAGAAGGAACCCGCACACCCCGAAAGGTGTACGAGTGATCAGCTGGTTCAAAATGGAGTTCAGACACGGCGGGAAGTCCTTTCGTTCTTGAACGTTACGCCAGCGGGTGCGCTCTCGCCCTTCATCATTTTCGCGTACTGATCGAGCTTCTTTTGATCTGGTATGCAGAACTCACGGGGAACGAGTTTCGGGTCGGTGATAAACGCTTTCCAATTATCGATGTACGTCATTCCCCCGGGCGTTGCTTTCTCGACATAGGGTTCGGGAATGCTCTCGATCTCGTCTTGAATGTCTGCTGCGTCTTCGAGAACGTCTTGAGCCTCTTCGACCTTCCCGCTTTTTTCGAGATCTGCTGCGAGTTTCAGCTTTCGGTTTTGCTCGTCGAGCAGCTCTTTGTCGCGCTTCGCTTTCTCGTCGTCTCTAATCTTCTGCTCTGCTGCTGCTTTGCGTTCCTGTTCGAGATCGTAATCGTTGAGCAGTCTCTTGAAAATCTTCTCTGCTTTGATGAACGGTTCGATCTGTTCTTTTCGTCCTGCTGTCGCTGCTTTGTGAGCTTTGTTCGCTGCGTCACAAACCGGATCCCACACGTCTTTGACTGCTGTCTGGAATGCTTTCGCGGAATCTACTCCCACGACTGCTTTCTTGTAATGAGCATCGGTCAAGATGATAAGTTGATTCGCTTGAGCGACGAGAGCGTTTCCGTTCTCTTCATTTTTCTTTTTGTCTGCATCTGTAATCATTATTTTGTCCTTTCGTCGGTAGTTTCTTGAACGTCTGCGAGAAGCGTCATGAGCGGAGCTTTTTCTCTCATGTTCATACACATCGTTTTGATATCGATTCGCTCTTTGTCCGTGAAGAGTTTACTCTCGGCGAGATCCTTAACTGCGTTGCGAAGCTCTGCAACTTCTGCTGCTCCCTCAAGCGGTTGTCTTTGGGCGGGTGGGGTTTCGTCTGCTGTGTCGTCTGTCTTCCGTGGTCTGAAATTGCTCTCGTCGTCGTCTTCTGTCCCTGAGAGTCCGAGAACTGCCATCGCTTGAAAGCGTCTGAGATATGAAGCAGTCGCGCCGATCTTCTGCGTTGAGTTCGAGTGACCCATTTCTGTAGGTCCGAGATCCCCATCGCAACTAATCAGCTCCCCGTCTAAATTGAGAAGCTCTGTCATAACGTGTGCTCTCGGTTGCCCCTTCTCATCTTCGTAGATATCGACCGTCTGTTGCATGAGAACTTTGTGCTCTGACAGTATCGGTTTCGCTACCTGGAGAATCGCGGGGAGATCGAGATACTTACAGTCGGCAAAAGGGTTATCACGATTCGACGGGATCGGCATGAGTACGCCTTGGACTTCGATCAACGCTTTGATCAGTTTGCTGTCTGGCTTGAGTTCACGATTCATAATGTTCCTTGTTTTGTTCGCGCAGATAGGTTAGATTGATATTGTCCTCCTTTGAATTGGGGCGTAGGGCGATGACTGCATCCACCGTCCTGCGCCTTTTCTTTAATATACTACATACTATAGTACACTGTAAATAGTTCGAGCTGTAAAAAAGCCCCCCCGAAGGGGAGCTGTCGCCTTATGCTGTGAGCTTTTCCCACTCATGATCTTTCAGCGTTATGATCTCCGCGCCCATCTTCTCGACTTCATACTGTCTGTCGGGTGATTCGAGATCGTGAGCGAGAGCGGTGATCGAGTTCGCCATGCTCCACTGTGTCAGCTCTCCGCTTCTGATCAGATTCCGAGATGTGAGTTCAGACTCGTTCTTTGTAAGGCCGAACCGCTCTGTAATGTTCTCGACTGCTGCTTGAGGTTTCTCGATCTTGCGCTCTGTCGCGTCTCTCATCGGATTGAGAATCTCTTCGAACTTGTCTTGAGTGAGAGAGCTTTTGAGAATGTCTCTGAGCTGTAGCTGAAAAGCCCGAATGTCAGCAGAGATCGTGTCGCTCTGATAAATGTTCCCGCTTGCGTCTTCGTTCACTCGGCGCCCTGCGTGATACTTCTTGAGAAGAGAGCTTGAGATCATTCCGTTCTGGCAAACTAATCGCCAGACTGTTGACTCGACTGCCACGCTTGAATGCCCGACTTCTGAGTTTCGAAGTGTGATCCCGTAATTCACAACATCTCCGACTGTGATCTCAGACTTGAGAGTCGGGAACATGATCTGCAGATACATTCGAGTATCCGTCAACGACTGCGACTTGACTTGCAGATCGGGAAATTCTTGGAGCACGGGAAGAGCGGTCTTGAGAATGTCGAAGTTGTCGTACGGCTTGAAGCTGTTCGAAAGAAAAGCTCTCGTCGTTCCATCGAGCGTTCTCACCATTCGACGTTCTGGCTTTTCGTGCATCAAAGCGTTGACGTTGTACTCTCGCAAGCCCTCGACCTCTGTCATTCTGTCGTAATACTTGCGCGGAATATTGAGCCGCGCAGCGATCTGACTGTGAGCATTGTCGTTGACAGAAAAATCACCTACGCCTTCGATTGAGATCTGATCGGGATCGATCATCGATACAGCAGTAGTCGAAACGAGGTAATCGTTTTTGACTTTCTCCTGTCGTTCGATCTCTTGCGCCAGACTCGTCAAAGATTCATAGTTGCCTTTCATAGCAACCTCCTAAAAATTGGTATCTCTCTATACAGAGAGTAGGCGAGATCGGGGAGTCGAACCCCTGCTGCCAGTGACCCACGGTCTGTCACGATCTCGCTTGAGCTGCTTTATCAGCTACCGCATAACGCACCCCCGATATATATAGTTCCCCTCGATGTTGTCTCCTATGCGAAAACGCTGAAACGTTGCTCGACTGCGACTTCGAAGACGAGTTCGTCTGTCACGGTTTCCACGCTGTCGAAATACCCTTTTGATATCAAGCCCTTTAATTGTCTGTAGCACTTCGGGCAAACTTCAATACAGTCTGCGATCACCCTCACGCTGTCTCGATCAATAGTCTCTCTGCATCCGTAACACTTCATACTGTCTCCTCGAAAGTTATTTGTGAGAGTTCGTAGCCGAGGACTTCTGTTGCGGTTAACTCTCGATCATAGGCAAGAATGTTGTAAAAAGGTTTATCACTTTCAACGTCCATTACTTCCGCAAAACCCTTTGGCTGGCATCCGATCCCGAACGGTCTGTACTTCATTCCGTAGTAAAACATTGTGTTCTCCTTCTCAATATTTCGATCTATGACGATTTCC
>Ga0208904_1002594_pt1 | contig 11266 bp, 9 predicted proteins | sample AntAceMetag02UKB_FD_184774 | JGI IMG/M metagenome (GOLD analysis project Ga0208904, IMG submission 184774) | Saline lake microbial communities from Ace Lake, Antarctica - Antarctic Ace Lake Metagenome 02UKB (SPAdes) (version 2) | ecosystem: Environmental > Aquatic > Non-marine Saline and Alkaline... | reverse complement strand
CTTCTTTCAAAAATTTCAAGTCATCTTTGTCTAACTGCATTTTGGCTAATTCTTGAAGTCTAACAAGGTCATGGATGTATGGAGCTTCTTTGCTGGTATTTTTTTGCTACCAGTCCCTTCAAAACTTTTTCAAGAACAATATGTCCAAAAAACAAACAATCTGAATACCGCTTAATCTTAAAAAGTCCCATCATTGTTTTATAATCATGCTGAGCTGTTTTTTCCCAATATCCCACAATCTTTTCAACCTTTTCTTTTCTCATATACTTATATATTAAAAAATTATATTTTTACTTTATATACACCGGTCTGACCTGTGTAGGTCTCTGTAGATGTCCAACGTCCACACTATTCCTTCTACACCTTTTCTAACCTAATTTTTTTACCTCATTACTAAGCCCATGGACTTCGTCTATTAATCCTCTCAGAAGAATCAACACCAACCCACTCAATCTCTTTTTCTCCCATTTTTACTTGAATGTAATCGTTTCTAGATGCATATTTAAAATTTTTGACGCCTAATAAAATAGATATTAATGTTAGTGCTCTTTGGCGAAACTCACTTTTTGGCGCGTTAATAAGAAACTGCTTTATATACCTTCGACCATAATTCTTCATTATCCATCCCCATTGCTGCCAATTTCCGTAATTAATAGTATTTACAATAATAGTTCTTTTGTCTTTTTCTGCGTCAATAGCAGAAAATTTATATGACCAAAGCAAAGGTTTAAAATTTTTAGGCAATTTTTGTTGCTTCATATTATAATTATATCACTTTTCCTGTATTATACAACAATAAACCAATCCCAATTAATCCCAATCCCCAATTACCCATGTACCCAACCCTCCTAAGGGATGGTTATCTCCTATACCAATACTTAAAATGGATTGAACTTAAATAGGGTGTTTTTGTACTAATTTCATTATCGGGAGTAATCACAATTTTCCAACGTAAATCATTAGCATTGTCTTGATTCTCAAAAATCACAATTTCACCGGGAGTTGTTTCTTCCCAATTCAATCCCCCATCATTTGATAAAAAATATTGTGTATTACTATCCTCAACCCCAGCATCTAAATTACTTATTTGAGCAGCTCCAATATTTTTAACTACAAAATTCACTTTTTTGGAAACAACCTGCCGCGTCCCTTGTAAATTAAAACCTATATCTTTAAATTGATAAATTTTTGTCCCGCCTTTAGGCACTTTAGCCATTAAATAACCATTTCCTGCCATTTCTAAAAATTCCGGCTGATAAGTGAACCAAAATTCTTGATCAATCCTTACATTTATCTCATCGTTATAACGAACAATTGAGCCATTTCCATTGATAATATAAACAAAGTCATCAATCTCATAAAGCTTAACAGGATTATTAGAAGAAATTCTCCAACCAAAATCATTTGTTAAATCCTTTATTACTCCACTATTATCTATTTCATAACCTAAAGTAAAATAACTAGCCCATAAAATAAAAACACCGCCATTAGTGCGAGACAACAAAGCAAGATGTCCGGGATATTCTGTTGTTTTCCCTAATAATAGTTTAAGTTTCTTTTCTGCTGAATCGTATTTCCACACTTCAAACGCTTTTTCTTGCGCAAATCCAATTATATATGTATTTAATGCTTGTGCTTTAATAGCAACCGCTTGTTTGGGATTTTTATTAGCCACCAATTCAATTATTTCTGACAAAGATAAAATATCATCTTCCTCACTTTTGTCAGTAAAAATTTGAGTTAATTCTTTATTAGCCAACGCATCTTGTGTTGAGATTTCCTGGGTAGTCATAGAAAGCGGAAAAAGTAAATTTGTGCCAGTCCAATCAAAATACAAATCAGTTTGTCCAACATCCAACCAAGCCTGACTGGAAAAACCATCTGTAAAAGTCGCTGTCAAAAGTCCGTTATCTAATTTAGGTTGAGTTGGTTGAGGTATATTCTTTTCGGGCTCTTTTGTTATTTCCTCTTCTGGTTCAACAATTTCTTCAACAACCTCTTGCTCAACTTTTTCTGACCCTGACTCAACAGGGAAAAAAACTGAAGGCTCATGCGCTGTTTTCTCATAAACAAAAAATCCAGTTGCTATTATAACCAAAATAATAAAAACTGGATTAAAATATCTAAAATTTTCTTTTTTTTTCTTTCTTTTTTCTTTTTGCTTTTTTAACTTTTCTAAAAACATAAATTATTCAGTTGTAGGGGACTGTCATGGGGACTGGCTCCGAAGGTACCTGTCCCCGTTTTGGACTGTCCCCACGGGGAAACGTCTGACGTTGACATCTCTGGTGGGGTCAGACCCCCTGTTTTAAAAAACATTTTCATCTATTTTTGTGCGATATTGAATTGACTCAGCAAGATGTTCTGTTGTTATATTGTCAGCTCCAACTAAATCAGCAATTGTCCTCGCTACTTTCAGAATACGATGATATGCTCGCGCGGAAAGAACAAATTTTTCTAACGCATTTTTTAACAATTCTTCTGCCTGATTATCAAGCTGGCAATATTTTTTTATTTGTTGAATACCCATTTCCGCGTTAATCATAACTTTTGAATCCTTAAATCTTTTATCTTGCGTTTTGCGAGCAAGCTCAACTCTTTTTCTGATATCAGAAGAACTCTCAGCCACTTTTTCACTCATCAATTTATCAATTTTGACTCTCGGAACATTCAAATGGATATCAATTCTGTCCAAAAATGGACCAGAAATCTTGCGTCTATATCTCATAACTTCTCCAGCGCTACATTTACATTCTTTGTCAGGATCGCCATAATATCCGCAAGGGCAGGGATTCATAGAGGCAATTAAAATAAATTTAGATGGATAAGTAATTGAACCTCGTGCCCTGGCCACAGAAATTCTACCATCTTCTAATGGTTGCCTTAAACTTTCTAAAGTCGCACGACCAAAATGAGCCAATTCATCCAAGAAAAGAACTCCACGATGCGCCAAGCTCACCTCGCCTGGCCGTGGTATTTGCCCTCCCCCAACCATAGCTACATTAGAAGTCGTGGAATGAGGCGAACGAAATGGTCGCTGATTTTTGACAACTTCACTTTCTTTTAAAAGACCAGCTATGCTATAAATTTTTGTCGTTTCTAAAATTTCCCTTTCATTCATTTGTGGCAAAATAGATGGCATAGCCCGAGCCAGCAAAGTTTTGCCCGAGCCAGGAGACCCAATCATTAAAACATTATGCCCGCCAGCACTAGCAATCTCCAAAGCTCGTTTTATGAAACCCTGACCCTTAATATATCCAAAATCATATTCGTATTCTTGGCTAAGACCTATTTTTCTCAATCCTTTAGACGATTTAGAAGGCAAAATCTTAGTTTGCCCCAAAAAATACTGATATAAATGGCTCAATGATTCTAAGGGATAAACATTTATTCCTTTGACTAAACAAGCTTCTTGCGCATTAATTTTTGGTAAAAAAACATTTTTTATTTTCAATTTTTTGGCTAAAAGTGCCATTGGTAAAATCCCCTTTGCGTATCTCAATTCGCCATTCAATGAAAGCTCGCCAACAAATAACGATTCCCTAATTATTTTTTGTATATCCTTTTTTTCTGGCATGCCTTCGTCTTTCTCTTCTTGCTCAGGTCCGACCTGGGCAGAGATTTCTTTTGAAGATAATAATGTCCCTAAGGCAATTGGCAGGTCATAAATAGATCCTTCTTTTTTAACATCTGCTGGAGCTAAATTAACCACCACTCGTTTTTTGTTGTTGGGCAAAAATTTAAAACCAGAATTGATAATTGCTGAACGCACCCTTTCTTTAGCCTCACTGACTGCTTTATCTGGCAAGCCAACAATCTCAAAAGCTGGCAAACCTCCAGAAACATCTATCTCTACCTCCACTAAATGCGAATCCAATCCTTCGTTAACTGCCGACAAAACCTTAGACAACATAAATCATATACTTAAATTGATTAAACACTAACATATTTCCCTGATCCCAAAGACCGAACAACTCCTTTAATCTCCATTTCTGTTAAAAGGGCAACAATTTTATGAGCTGGCAAATTGCTTTTTTCTGCCAAATCATCAATAGAAATTGGTTCTTTATTTAAAAATTCCAATAATTGATTTTGTTCTAGCGATAAGTTGCTTATTTTTTTATTTTTTATAAACAACGGCTTAATTCCTAGCGATTCCAATATATCTTCTGGGCTCATAACTGCTTGCGCACCCTTTTTGAGTAAATTATTTGAACCAGCTGAATTCTTGTCATATATTCTCGCGGGAATTACAAAAACTTTTCTGCCTTGTTTTATGGCTTGAGTTGCAGTAATCAAGGCCCCAGATTTTTGTGGAGCTTCTATAACTAAAACACCTAAACTTAAACCAGAAATAATTCTATTGCGAGCAGGAAAGGTGATTTTTGAGGGATTTATATCTGGCTCATATTCTGTAACGATTGCTCCTCCAGAATCAATAATATCTTGTGCTAATTTTTTATGTACTGTTGGATAAATATTATTTAATCCAGAACCCAAAACCGCAATTGTTCTGCCCTTTGCTTCCAGTGCTGTTTTGTGAGCCAAGCCATCAACGCCCAATGCTAGTCCACTTACAATCGTCACTCCTGCCTGAGCTAAAACTTTTACAAAATATTCTGTGATTTGACGTCCATAATCAGATATTTTGCGTGTGCCGACAACAGCTAATGGATATTTTTCTTTTTTGCCAAGATCACCATTAAAATATAATTCTGCGGGCGGATTTGAAATTTTTTTAAGCAGTTCAGGATAATTTTTATCTTTAAAGTGAAACACATTCATAATGTCTAATGTCAATTTTCTCATCTACAATATCTATCGCGATTAAATCTGCCCGCCAATCCTGATTTGTTAAATATTTCTTAAATAAATAATTTTGTATTGCCCTATACATTTTTTTCTTTTTCTGATATGTAAATTCTTCTTCTGGTGAGCCAAACTGATCGTCTGTTTTCGTCTTTACTTCCACAAAAACGAATTCATTTTTGTCCTTCGCGATAATATCAATTTCCCCAAATCTATCTGCCCTAAAATTACGCTCAATTATTTTATATCCCTTCTTTCTCAAAAACTTCACCGCCAAATCCTCACCCTTTTGTCCAACCTCCTGCCTCCTCGTCTTCATAAATTTTTATTCTTATTTAAAAATATTTAATTGAAATTTTTTCTCGCTCAAGAAACCTTTTACTTTTATGTAAAAACTCTTAGCTGTTTCTATAGATTGTATGGTTTCTTGTTCGCTTAACGGGATTAACGGCTCATATGTAAAAACATTTCTTTTCTTCCTCATCTGATCAAATCTTTTTATTAAATCATTAAATTCTTTACCCAAAATCTTACCTGCTACTTCAATTGTTGTTTTGTGTTGTTGCCCGTTTGCTGGTCGTAAATTATGCAGAAATAGAACAGCTCTAGCAACTTTAATCATTGAATTATAGGCCATAGTATAACAAGTTTCTTCGTCAATATCTAAATTTTTCTCTGCAGCTTTAATGTTTTTAGAAGCAGTTTTTAACAAAGCAGAAACTTGATCAATGCCAACCTCTTCTTTCTTTAAAAAACCTCTTTCAATTAGATTATTTAAATAATCTTCTAAATTCATCTTTGTTATCAGTTAAAAAAATATTATTTTTTAAAATATTTTGCAAAAAAGAATTAGTTTTAAACTTCTTTTTAAATTCAACCTTTGAATAAATGTGATAATTGATTTCCCGACCGATTTCATTTTCTAATATTTTTACCTTTCTGAAAATTTCATTTTCTTCAATCTCTCCAATAATAAATAAATCTATATCTGAATTATTAGAAAAATTGCCATTAACATAGGACCCGAAAATAAAGGCAAATTCAATTCCTTCAATCTGTTTAAGAGTCTTCTTGATTTTTCCCTCAAGCCCAATTGTTTTATTAATAATATTTTTTAAATCATCATAAAAAGGATTTTTTTTATCTACAAAATATAATTTCAAATTATTTCTTTTCTCAGAACATAAAATATTAATCTTAACTAATTTATCTAATTCTCTTTGGCAACTACCAACTGAAGCATTCACTTTCCGAGCAATTTCACTTAAATAAAACTCTTTTTCTGAAAAAGAAAACAAAAAATTCAAAATTTCTCTTTTTATTTTAGATTTGAAAATAAAATCAAGCATATTATAATATATTAACACTTACTCAAAACTGAGTAAACACTTACTCAAAACTGAGTAAACCATTAAAGTCAGGTTTATGAAGGAGTTGTAAAGTTATTCAAGGGTTATTTTTCCTAAAATATCCTCACCCTTTCCCCCAACTATCTGTTGCTTCGTCTTCATATTATTCGGCGACAATCATACTGCCAATTTCTCCTTTGCGCTTGTGTCCTGGAGCAGTACAATGAAATGCATATTCACCCAACATTTCTGGCGCTTTAAAAGTAATTGCTCTGGTTTCTCCTGGGTTCACACTAACCGCCACGGCTGTCAACATTTTGTCAGTAAATCTAAAACCATGAACTGAATTATCAATGCTTGTTAAGGCAATAGTTACAATTTGTCCTGGCTTAACCCTAAATTGTTTTGGTTCAAATCCTGCTTCCTTAGAGATGTTTATAACTAACGCCTCTTCGGGAATTTGCTCTTCTGTAAGTGTCTGAGATGGTTTGGGCGCTTCTTTTGTTCCTGGCACAGCATCATTTTGTGCAACTTCGCCAGTTTTGGCTAAGACCTCGCCTTCACCAGTTACTAAACTTGCTCCTGGAGCAACAACCTCTGGTTCTACAATTTCTTTGATTTCTATTTCTGGAGCAACTTCCATATCTTTTAATTCTTGTTTGCTCAGCATTTCTTCCTCTGCGTCTTTTTTGGGTGTGGCAATGATTATAATCGCCAGAATTACGATAATTCCTATAACAATGTATAGGTTTTTTTTGTTTGTAGGCATAGACATATTATTAAATTAATAATTAAAAATAAATCAACATAAAAAATTTGTGTGTATTCGTTTAATCAGCAGAGCTGATTAAGTTCGGCCATTTCTTGTAATCATATCGTGGAGCAACTAAAGTATATGAAACCTCTCCTTGTTGATTAGAGTATATAATAATCTTGGTATTTCCAATTTTTTCATACCAAACACGTCCATCAAATCCAGGGGTTAAAATTACACTAAGTTGACTTAAGTCTTGATGTAATGTTTCCCAAAATAACCAGAGGTCAGAGCCTTCTTCTAATTTTTCAAAATCAATTATATATTCGTGATTCGCACCTATTCGTTTATCATTCGTGCCAATTCGTATTGTGCCACTGGTTTCCATTTTCTGTCCTCCAGCATAGAAAGAAACAAAAGTGGCATATTCTTTTCCATTAATCTCGTGAATAGGATCAATGGTATTAACAGTTAATTTATTAACACCAATAATATTATATGTATCTTGCATATTAATAGTACCATTTAATAGTACGCTACCCATTGTTACTTCGCCAGCAAAAATAGCATCTCCATTAACATCTAATAACGCTAAAGGCGTTGTCGTGCCAATACCCACTCTGTGCGTATCAGTTCCTCCGGATCCATCTGCTAATCCATAAATTGTTAAAACAGGATTGCTGTCAATGCTCAAACCATAACTTTCAATATCTCCATCGCTTGGAGTTGAGCTGACAGGCAAATTTACTAATGTAATTGCTCCTGAATCTTCTTCTAATTCAATTGGTCCAACATTAAGAGTAGCTCCTACATCTATTTCATCGGAAGCATTGACTTTGAACATATTTACATAGCTTGTGCCAGCATTATCTTTAGCTGAAATCCAATTATCATTGGCTATTGTTAAAAGTGTGTCTGGCACTGAAGTCCCAATGCCGAGACCAAAGTATCTGTTATCTGCTCCAATATTGAAGATAACATCTGGGACGTTTCCTCCTTCAAATAAAAAGTCTGAAGAACCGCTGTCAGTATACATTGACCAAAGAGGAGTACTTGCTCCAGTGGAAAGCATAATGCCAGCTTGAACATCTCCATCATATCTCTGGACTCGCATATATGAATCAACAGTAACTGGGGACAAAACATCTAATGTGTATCCCGCAGTTGTAGTCCCAATTCCAACATCACCCATTAAATATGAATCACCAGTGCCATCTACTTGTAGATTACCTTGGCTGTCAGCAGTTACATTTAAACTATCGCCGAGATAGGTTGCTCTTAAAGCGCTGTTGGCGTAAGTGGCATGATCAGCTGAGCCAGCACTTGTTGCATAGCCCGCTAAATTCCCATAAAAGGTGGTTGCTGTTACATCTCCATCTACTTCTAATTTAGTACTTGGCAATGCTGTCCCAATACCAACATTGCCAGCAAAATAGTTGTCTGCACTTCCTTCAGAATAGACAGAACCTTTGCTGTATAAACCATAACTGTATGTATTAGCTCCTGGATCAAGATAGTAGTTAGAATCTACTAAGTCATAATATACACTACCGATGAGATCTCCTTGGACATGTAATTCTTGTTGGGGGTCTGCAGTGCCTATGCCAACATATCCTGTTGATTTTTGAATATAAATATCATCGGTATTTATTGAAAAATTACCAGTACTTAAAAAATTAGTGGAAGCACCATCTAAAGCAATATCAGTATCAGCAATAGAGAGATTTCCATTAACATCTAATGTTGAGCCAGAAGCTATGTCTAATTCTGTTCCAGAATTAAAGGTTAAGGTGCCTGAGGTATAACTATCGGTTGTGTCACTTCTTAAAAATTGAAGAGAATCAATACTGTCTAACAAATCTGCATCACCAGATGTAATAGCTCCATCAACATATCCTTTAGGAGTTAGATGATAATCCTGTGTTGGGGTTTGATATGTCCCATCTGAACTTTTGAGAACCGAAACTAAGCCATCGTCAATATGTAATTTACTAACTGGGGACGTTGTCGCAATGCCTACACTTGTTCCGTTATCATAAATTACTGAATTACCTATAGATGTTCCTGCTACATTATTCCATTTAGAGATATAGTTTTGAGTACCTGTGCCCATCACTCCTCCTGCTCCTGTGATACTGCCACAAACAAGACGTGAGCTACCATCTGTTCTCACTACTGCATCGCTTGCACTACAACTACCTAACCCAGTAACAGTAACATTTCCCTGAACATGTAAATCGTCTTGTGGCGTTGTTGTGCCAATACCCACTCTGTGCGTATCAGTGCCTCCTGCACCATCTGCTAACCCATAAATTGTTAAAATAGGATTGCTGTCAATACTTAAACCATAACTTTCTTGTGTGCCTGCTATTGGAGTTGAGCTAACCGGAAGATTTACTAATGTAATTGCTCCTGAATCTTCTTCTAATTCAATTGGTCCAATATTTAGAGTAGCTCCTACATCTATCTCATCAGAAGCATTGACTTTAAACATATTTACATAGCTTGTGCCAGCATTATCTTTTGCTGAAATCCAATTATCATTGGCTATTGTTAAAAGTGTGTCTGGCGTGGATGTCCCAATGCCGAGACCAAAGTATCTGTTATCTGCTCCAATATTGAAAATAACATCTGGGACGTTTCCTCCTTCAAATAAAAAGTCTGAAGAACCGCTGTCAGTATACATTGACCAAAGAGGAGTACTTGCTCCAGTGGAAAGCATAATGCCAGCTTGAACATCTCCATCATATCTCTGGACTCGCATATATGAATCAACAGTAACTGGGGACAAAACATCTAATGTGTATCCCGCAGTTGTAGTCCCAATTCCAACATCACCCATTAAATATGAATCACCAGTGCCATCTACTTGTAGATTACCTTGGCTGTCAGCAGTTACATTTAAACTATCGCCGAGATAGGTTGCTCTTAAAGCGCTGTTGGCGTAAGTGGCATGATCAGCTGAGCCAGCACTTGTTGCATAGCCCGCTAAATTCCCATAAAAGGTGGTTGCTGTTACATCTCCATCTACTTCTAATTTAGTACTTGGCAATGCTGTCCCAATACCAACATTGCCAGCAAAATAGTTGTCTGCACTTCCTTCAGAATAGACAGAACCTTTGCTGTATAAACCATAACTGTATGTATTAGCTCCTGGATCAAGATAGTAGTTAGAATCTACTAAGTCATAATATACACTACCGATGAGATCTCCTTGGACATGTAATTCTTGTTGGGGGTCTGCAGTGCCTATGCCAACATATCCTGTTGATTTTTGAATATAAATATCATCGGTATTTATTGAAAAATTACCAGTACTTAAAAAATTAGTGGAAGCACCATCTAAAGCAATATCAGTATCAGCAATAGAGAGATTTCCATTAACATCTAATGTTGAGCCAGAAGCTATGTCTAATTCTGTTCCAGAATTAAAGGTTAAGGTGCCTGAGGTATAACTATCGGTTGTGTCACTTCTTAAAAATTGAAGAGAATCAATACTGTCTAACAAATCTGCATCACCAGATGTAATAGCTCCATCAACATATCCTTTAGGAGTTAGATGATAATCCTGTGTTGGGGTTTGATATGTCCCATCTGAACTTTTGAGAACCGAAACTAAGCCATCGTCAATATGTAATTTACTAACTGGGGACGTTGTCGCAATGCCTACACTTGTTCCGTTATCATAAATTACTGAATTACCTATAGATGTTCCTGCTACATTATTCCATTTAGAGATATAGTTTTGAGTACCTGTGCCCATCACTCCTCCTGCTCCTGTGATACTGCCACAAACAAGACGTGAGCTACCATCTGTTCTCACTACTGCATCGCTTGCACTACAACTACCTAACCCAGTAACAGTAACATTTCCCTGAACATGTAAATCGTCTTGTGGCGTTGTTGTGCCAATACCCACTCTATGCGTATCAGTTCCTCCTGTTCCATCTGCTAATCCATAAATTGTTAAAACAGGATTGCTGTCAATGCTCAAACCATAACTTTCAATATCTCCATCGCTTGGAGTTGAGCTAACCGGAAGATTTACTAATGTAATTGCTCCTGAATCTTCTTCTAATTCAATTGGTCCAACATTAAGAGTAGCTCCAACATCTATTTCATCTGAAGCATTGACTTTGAACATATTTACATAGCTTGTCCCGGCGTTATCTTTTGCTGAAATCCAATTATCATTGGCTATTGTCAAAAGTGTGTCTGGGACTGTGGTCCCAATACCAACATTGCCAGCAAAATAGTTGTCTGCACTTCCTTCAGAATAGACAGAACCTTTGCTGTATAAACCATAACTGTATGTGTTAGCTCCTGGATCAAGATAGTAGTTAGAATCTACTAA
>Ga0208904_1002592_pt1 | contig 11267 bp, 10 predicted proteins | sample AntAceMetag02UKB_FD_184774 | JGI IMG/M metagenome (GOLD analysis project Ga0208904, IMG submission 184774) | Saline lake microbial communities from Ace Lake, Antarctica - Antarctic Ace Lake Metagenome 02UKB (SPAdes) (version 2) | ecosystem: Environmental > Aquatic > Non-marine Saline and... | reverse complement strand
CATGGCAAATCTAAATTATAAGTATATTGAATCAATTCATGACAATACTTAATATTTTTTCTATTTATAGTGCTTGAAATTTCTGTATAAATTTTATATTTCTTTAGCAACTTAATGGCTTTATCCACTTTATAAAAAACGCCGTTTCCGCGAATTTGATCATTAATTCTTTTATACCCCTCCAAGCTTAGTAGAAATGCCACATTTTCAAATTTAGCAATTTTCTTAATTATACTTTCATTCAAAAGTGTACCATTACTAATTACACTAATAGCAAAATTATATTTCTCACATAATGCAATTATGTCTAAAATGTTTGGATGCAAAAAAGCTTCTCCGCCAACAATATTAATTTCAAATACTTTATTATCTTTTAATATTTTTAGTATTTTCTTAATGCGAGTGAATGACATTATTTTTTGATATTGATCCTGGCAGCAATGTTCGCACCTCAAATTACATTGAGTATTTATTTGTAATTCAACGGCAATAGGAATTTTTAAATTTTGTTTACCCAAAAGCGGATATCCTCCATAATCTTTACTTAATTCTTTTTTAATTGACTTAAAAAAGTTATTAAAATCTCTTATTTTTAATTTCTTTTTCTTTTGTTTCGTCAATTTTTTGTTGAGTAGTTCAAACGTTCTTGAAATACTGTAATTTTTATTAAAAAAATAATTGATTGCTTCCGCGCCAAGACTATTAACCCACAACACCCTTCTAATACCAATGAAGTAAACCAGGTGTCTGTTATGTTCTTTGCGTATATTAGCAATCATTTTAAAAAAAATAATAAAAAACTTATCGTATCTGATTATTTCACAGAGTAAAGTTATTTAGTTGCTATTTAATTTCAGCTAGTTTTTTCTCAAGTTTAGGCGTCTTTTTGTGATTTTCATTCTCAAACTGAATAATAAAAGGAGATCCGCCACAACTAGTAAAGCAACATCCCGATTCTTGTGGATTCTTGCTTGCAATTTTTTTAAGAATCTTTGGCTTCATAAAAACAAATTATATTTATTAATTTATCTATATAGATTTAATATAGTATAATTATACATTTTGTCAATGCTCTATACAATCGGAGAACAATTATTATGTGGACGTCCAACGTCCACACGGGGAAGCAAACGTGCTTCCCTTTCCCCTTTTTTATTTTCACTTTTTTATCAGCGGTGGACCCCTCGGGTCCACCACGCTTTTTTGTGCTCAAAACCCCCAAATACCAACCTCGCGAGGTTGGTATTAATGTTCCAATAATTTATCAACAACTTTTTTGATGCTTTGGCGTTTAACCCAAAGTTTTTTCACTTTTTCTCTAATTTTCTGATGAGGAGAATAGCCTTTATCTATCTGATCGCCCAACAAATCTTTAAATTCTAAATTTAATATCTCTGTTAATGATTCTTTTATGTCATAATATCTCTCTTTTGAAATTACATTATTCTCCTTGAAACTTTTGCCAAAAGAATACCATGTAAAAAAATGCCATAATTCGTGCATAATGGTCAAATTTGAACAAGCACTTTTCGTCGTGACAAAAAAATAACCATCTTTAATGTTATACGCACAAACATCATTAATGGTTAAATAGATAGTTATTTGTTTATATGGCAATTTTGTTTTAAAAATTTTTTCCGCTCGTGGCCAAAAAATTTTACTTATCTGCGTCCATTTATTTTCTATTGTTTTTAATTTTTGAGCAACATTTATCTTATTGTTCACAACATATTCATTTATGAACTCCTTTAGCTTGTCCTTATTAAGGGTTGGTCCATATTTTTCAAAATACATCTTATATTTTAAAAATCTTTTTTCCTCTAAAAAAATAGAAGAGACTTCTATCTTTTTTGCTTTAGCAACAATTATAAAATTCTCTATGTCTTTTTCAATATTGTATTTAAATTCTATTTTATACATAAAATTCTCAAGTTAATTCTCTTTTAGTATATCATAAATTAGAATAATGGAAAAAGAATTTGGTTGTCAGACGATATGTCATATTGTATAATGAAAGTAGAAAAATTACCCTTATTTAGTTATTATTTCAATATAATTTTATATTTGAATTAAATTTCAAAATTAATAAGATTTATTTTTATACGCAAATTATTAAATAATATAAAGTAAATGGTAGTGCAAAGCTCATTTTTCTTGAAAAATTTACTGTTGCGTTCAAACTATTTTTAGAATAGAGCACAGTAGGGTGCGGGAAGAATGCGCGGCGATTCGGATTTAGATTTTTGATTAGGCCATGCGCATGCTAAAAAAATCGTTTTCTTAAGATAAAATAGGGAAATATGGAAATAATACAAACAATAAATTTGGCTGGTCTAATCGTTGATGTTTATACAGATGATTCTTTTGAAAAAATAAGGGGTTTTATAGATAAATTCCGCGAGAATGATCACAGAAACAGAAATACCAAGGTCAAGGTTTTTTTCTTAAAAAATCCAGAAAGGAAACTGGAATTATCAGAAGATTGGAAATCTTTATCTATAGTTGGTAACAATATTGACGACTTATTTGACCCTTTTAATTTAATGGGGATTACTCAAGCTCTTTTTAGATTTGCGGCGATTCATCTAGCGCAAAGGGGTGTATTCCTGTTGCATGGCTCAACCGCAGTTTTAGACGATAGAGTTATCTGTTTTGGCGACGATGGAAGTAGCACTGCCAAGACTCTTGGTTCTTTAGAAATCGCGCTGAAATCCAAACGTTATGTTGCTGACGAATTTTGCTTTTTTGATATTAATAACCGAAGAGTCTTCGGCTACTCTTTTATACCAATTCACATAAGACCAATAGTGAGGGAGCATCTTAAATCTTTTCATAATCTTGTTATACCAAAAGAATATTACAAACAAACTGAGGCAGGAGAATTTATTTCGCAAGAGAAACTATTTGAGACAACGCCTGGAAAATTGGCGGCATTAGTATATATTCATTTTTTAGAAGGAAGTACTCAAATTAAGAAGTTGTCTCAAAGGGAAGCATATAGGTCGTTTAAATTTTGTATGGTTTCGCATATAGCAAAATTGCTTCATCCGAATTTAGACCGCATGCAGTTCTCATCAATGACCGATGCGAACGAAGTAAAAGTTATTGATGAAAAGATAATAGATAAGATTTTATCCCAAATTACCAATAACAAATTAAATCAACAAATATTAGAACTATTTCCAAGTTATAAACTAATAATTTCCCAACCGTGTCAAGTCGTTTCTCTGCTTAAGGAAGAAATTTCTCAAGCGTTTGTCTAACGAGTTTCTCATCAATATTTCTTATTACTTCATACTCCCCAATCTTTTTTAGAATTACTAAGTCAATCTGTCCATTTGTGCTAATTTTGTCTCTTTTTAAATAACTGATAATCTGGTCAGGATTAGCTGGGTGAAGAAATTCAAGCGGTAGTCTTGCCGCACCAATTAAAGAATTTTGTAATTTCAGATATTCCTCTTTAAGAATGCCGAGTGAGCGACTTATCTCACCGCTTATGCGCATCCCTAACGCGACTGCTTCTCCATGCCTAAAGTTAAAGCTTGATAATCCTTCAAGCGCATTAGCAAAAGTATGCCCATAACTCAACCCTTTATGCACGCCGAGTTTGTCGTAAGGATCCTTTTCAACCAGTTTGCTTTTGATTTTCAAAGATTCATAGATGATGTAATCCCAATCGTAATTTTTCCAGCCGAATATTGATGACAATAGTATTTTAGATAAATTCTCGGTAAATTTTGGCGAGGCGATAAGAGCATGTTTAATAATTTCGCTGAATCCCATACTGATTTCTTTCTCGGGCAACGATTGTAAAAAATTAGCGTCGCAAACAGTAAGTCGAGGAGAGTAAAAACTGCCAATAACATTCTTGAGAAGTTTATAACTAATAGCGACCTTATTAATGATCGTATCACCCTGAGCCATTAAAGTAGTTGGCACAAAAACCATGTCTATACCCCTCATATATACAGAGGCAAGAAATCCTGTCACATCCCCTACAATGCCTCCGCCTATGGCGATTAGACACCCATTTCGGTTTAGATTAGCTTTGAGGCATCTTTCAAGACAGAGGTTTAAAAATTCAATACTTTTGTTCGCTTCTGTTGGTTTAATTAAAATGATTTCTGCTGGTTTCAATTTGTTTTTTATCTCCGCGAGAAAATCTTGGTAAATATTTGCAATGTTATGGTCGCAAAAGATAACAAAACCAGAATAATCGCTTGATGCTAATTTTTCAATTACCCACGAAGATAGACCCTTTCCAACAACAATTTCTTGCTTTCCGTCAGGCAAAGAGACTTTTAAATGTTTACTTATTTTGTGATTTTTCAAAAACATAGTGCGTAAATTTTTCTATATAACCATCCACTTCTTGAAATATGTTTAGGATTTCATTTTCGTTATTTAACTCATTCCATCGCTCAATAATACGAAAATTGTCATTGATGACTTCAAAATTAAAATCTGGAAACAATAATTTTGCCTGGTCTAACACTTCTTGATGACCCTCTTGGGGCATTGCTGTGAAATACTGAACAGCCAATTTTGTTATTATCAAAGACGCTCTCATCTCTCTTTTTAACAAATCTTTGATGTTTTTGTTTCCATATAATCGTGCTACAAGCGTCCTTCTATTTCTTCGCAGGAACATACCGATGTTGCTTAGGCTGTATTTCTTTAAAGTGTCGCTATCTGGCGAGTATACCTTATTAATGTCAAATGATTCGCTAGAGTAAATAAGTTTTTCCGGATATTTTTTAAAGTCAATTAGAGCTTGAAGCGTTTTGCCCTCAAGAAGAATTTCTGGAAGTATCGGAGATAGAAATTCTTCTTTGCTAATTATGTTTATGCCGTGATGTATGCCAGAATTATTCTCCAGTGCTGTAACGGCCTCGGCTACTTTGCGTTTTGTATCAAAATTTAGATTATCTATCACAATCAACAAATCAATATCACTCCATCTTTCTTTATAAGAATTTTGCGACAAGCTACCGGCAAGAATAACCGCTACAAGTTCCTCGTCAACGGCCTTTTTGAATTTCTCAACGATTCTCGATTTAATTTTGTCTAAATCTAAACCATTCATAGTCGTTTATAAAATAAAGTTTCACTTTAACATATACGTTTATAAAAAACCGGATAAATCTATAGAACAGAAAAGGTCCTTTCAATCTCCATGGAAGACGCAAAATTCTTCGGTAATCCAATTTTCGGAAAAGAATGCGAGAGCACTCATTAACTCTTCCTTTAGCAAAATGTCTAGATAATTGTTTAGATCCAACCATTATACGAATAAACCTGTGGTAATAATCAGCAACACTGGATACGGAGTTAAAATAAATTACAGAATTTTTTATTTCTTTTGTTTGAGGCCAATACATATATTGTAAGAATTGATCTTCGTTAAGCACTGCCGGGAAATAAACAAAATTTTCTCTTCTTAGCATCATGCCTGCCCCTCTCATTATTTCACTTGGTTTATCGTATGGCTGTATCTCAAACTTAATTCCTAAAATCCAATGCCAAAACAATTTCCACGGATTACGGCTTTTAAGCGGCAATCTCTTCCATGCAGAAAACACGCATCTTAAATTTTCTTGTTCAACTAATTTCTCGATTAAATTTATTAGGCAGTTTTTTTCAAGAATGACGTCATCGTCAATGACACAAAATAGTTCTCCAAATGAATAATTAAAAATCTTATTCAATGCAGTTGTTTTCCCTTTATCACCTTTGTTTTTAATAAAAGAAATTTTTATCTCTCCAGCCTTAGATCTTTTTATAAAATTTTTCACCAACGAAACAGTGTTGTCGGTGCAGTTATCTGCGCAGATAACCACTTCTTTTCCAATAGAATCAGGAATTCCTCTCAGATGTTTCATGACCGATTTTAGGGTTTTGCATATTGTTAGTGCGCCGTCGTGTGTAGGCACAGCAATGGTCAACGATTTTATGTCCGCTAATTTTTTATAAATTTTAACGGGTTTATTATAATAGAAGCACTGTCGTGCTCGGAGCAGATTTTCTCTGTCAAATGAAATTTTTTCAACCGCTTCCTCAAAAGGAATCCACTCTGTCGCTTTAAATCCTTCGTCAATTTCAGGCGCAATTTCCGCCTTTTTATCCAATCGAAAAACATACAGATGAACATTTTTGTAATGGGTATCGTTGCTATCGCCGAGAGTAAATGAATAACTATCAATTCTTAAAAAAGCAACGACTTCGGGTGTTTCTCTTAAAGAGAGTTCCTCTTTTACTTCTCTGATTGCGGCATTCTTTGGCTCTTCGTTTTTTTTGATATGACCTTTGGGAATAAGACAATAACCGTCGGCTTTACGAAGTAAGGCAACGGATAATTCGTGGGATTGTTCATCTTCAAAAAACACAAAACCTCCGGCTGATTCGTGTTTTATGCCTTCGGGAGAATATTTAATTTGGTCGTTGTCATTAAATTGCATAATGTTAATTATACTAAGTTTCTAACTATTAGAAAAAGCAGCTCCGTCGTTTTGAGGGAGCTGCTTGGTTCACGGGAGAGACTTTTCAACAATCTTATCGATTTTTTTGTGCAACTCCTCGAGCGTTCCAGAATTGTCGATCAATTCGCCCGCGATCTCCTTGAGCACTGGAATGCCGGATTTCTCTTTGACTTCGTCCCGCGGCAAGAGATACCTTCTGGCACTTTCGATATCCGGAAGGTTTTCTCGCTGCATCTGACGCGAGAGACGAATTCCCAAAGGGATGTCGATAAAGATGACGCAGAAGTGACGATCGAGCTTTTGCTTGAGATAAGGACCGAGCCCGCCGCCGTACAAGCTTTCGATTGAAACGGCATTGGCGCTAAGACTCTCCATCTCCGCAATAAGCTCTTTAATGAATGCGTCCCATAAAGCGTACGGATCGCATTTTTCGTTCCGCTTAAGGAACGCGTAAAGTTCCTCGTTGGGAGATTGCTTGTCGCGGACTTTCTCGAAAAGCTTCACGATTTTGAGACGATTGATGCCCCTTGAGTCGAGATACTTTCCGACGGTACTCTTACCGCACTCGCTCATTCCGGTCAGGGCAAAGATCATTTTGCCGATCAAGCGGTTTTCGTCCACTTGCCTACTCCTTTCAAAGATGGATTCCGCCAGCTCCAACTCACGCGATGCTGAGTCTACCGAGTCGGGAGCGTGAGCTACGTTCTTGATCCAGTTCTCGGAATGTTGGCCACGAATCCCATCAGGGTAACGACCAATTATCCGCCACTTAACCACATCCACAGCTTCGTCCCCTTCAATTTTCAAAAAGAGAACGGGAGCCGAGCTCACCCACTCCACCACCTCTGTGAAGTATACTTCGCCTCTTTCTCTATTGTAGAGGCTTTCTACCCATTCCTGATTTAGTTGTAGGCGGGCTTGATCTACCACCCGTAAGTTTTGTGCCCACAGAGAGCGAAGAATCTGTCCGACCAGACCCTTCGCAATACCGTCAGGCTTGACGATTATTAGGGTCTGTTGAATAGACATTAAATGCCTCCTTTCTGTTTTATTTGTGCCAAAGAACGAGAATTTACTATTACATAGCTTACATTATTTATGTTTTCATGTCAATATCGTTTAGCTTCGTCAAAGAAATCCATATCAAGTACCTAAAGTATTTAAATGGGTCAATTTTTTTGTTTCCTAATACCTGCGGGATTGAATAAAATTGGCAACGGGCGCTTACTGGTAATAATTTTTTTAATTCAAAAATAGTCGGCAGATGGGCATACCCCTTGGGTGCGCCGATAACTTTATTTGACTCGTAAGTAATGTCGCCTGGTAGAAACCCGACATATTTTTTATTTTTTAAGCGACACCAAATTATAGATATTTGTTTTAGCAGATCGTTAAATAAATTTTTTAGAGGTATTATAGGTCCTCGGCCCAAGTATAACTTATTGAAACTTTCAATATAAACTGTTTTTCCATACTTAACCACACGCATCATTTCACTGATAGCTCGTTTCCTACTTTGAAAAGTTGCAACGGCGTTTATCGAAAATCTTGGACAAAAAACATAATCAAATTCATTATTTTTAAACGGCATATCGGTCATATCGCCGACTAAAAAATCAACATTATCGAGTTTAAGATTTTTTGCTTTTTCGGTGGCAGCCTTTATCGCCGCTGGAGTAATATCAATTCCAGTTACGTTATGTTCCATTTGTGCCGCACCTATAGAAAATCGTCCTGAACCACAGCCGACATCAAGTATTTTTGATCCTTTTGGAATAGAAGCAAGTAATTTTTTCTCCACTTCTCGTAGAGGGGCTCGAGTATAATAAAACACCTCTCCGGTATAATGGGAAATATTCAATTGTTTTATTTTGGCATAGTAATTATTGTTTTCCATATTTCCCTATTTTATCTTAAGAAAACGATTTTTTTAGTATGCGCATGGCCTAATCAAAAATCTAAATCCGAATCGCCGCGCATTCTTCCCGCACCCTACTGTGCTCTATTCTAAAAATAGTTCGAAATTTAATTCAAACATAAAATTATATTAAAATAACAACTAAACATTAATTTTCTACATCTAATTATACAACATGACATATCGTCTGACAATCAAAAAAAATAATGATGGACCTCCTGGATCCACCATTTTTTTATATTCAAATATAGAATAAAATACCAAAAAAATACAAGACGAATACCATTACCTAGTTAAGGTGAGAAAAATGAGAAAAGCCAAAAACGGCACAAAGGCAATTGAAGGAGCAATTAGAAGAATTGACACACAAACAAATCATCGGGATAATTATATTGATCACTGGGATAATTATGATGATCACGTTGATTTTCCAGACGCTCCTTACCATCACGATTAAAGGCACGAGGGGATTACAAAATGTAGTCCCCTTTTTACTTAATGTTTTTGTAGTGATTAGGAAATGATTGAATATACTTCCTCAATGTATTTTTTATCAAAAAAAAATTTATCCCTAAGATAAAATTCTGTAAGCGTAAGGAGCCTCTCATTGTATTGGACCAGCACTCCTCCATGCAGAGGGCGTTCCTTATTAACTTTAATTTTTAAAAACTTCCCCGCCAAAATACCTTTAGGGAAAAGGCTGGAAATAACCGCCTCTTTAATCAGCGAAATTACTTTCCAATTACGAGGAAAAGTTTCTTTAACCAAAGGCATAAAGTAATGATTCTGAAAACAGAGATGGGTGATCTCGTGCCAAATTGTCCCCATAATATGGGGAACGTATCCAAGAGGCTGGCGGGAAACTTCAATACTGATACTTTTATTATCAATATTTGCTCCTCCTCCACTTTGTTTAGGAGAAGAGATTAAAAGATAAATGTTCACTTCATTTTTGGGAGGTTTAGGAAGGTTAAAAACGGCAGTTAATGTCCGGCTAATTTCTTGTATTTGATTCTTGTTGTTTACCCGTTCATTCAAAGCTTTTTGCCATTTTTTCAAAGAAGGCAGCTCCTGTTTGTAAATTATTTCAAATTTATTTTTCAAAACAGAAAAAATCCTCTGCAAATTTTCAAATTCTTTTTTGGTTAATTCTTTTTTTAAAACCACCCAAGGATTCTTGCAAGTAAAAAATGTACGGCCTAAATAATTTTTACCAAAGGGATATTTTAGGTGAATTTTTTTGAAATCCGCAATCGCTTGCTTCTCTTCCTTTGTTAAAACACCAAATTTCTCTTGCCAAAAAATATTATGCCTTTCTCGGCAACTACAATGCCATTGGGATAAATTTTGAATAAAAAAATAAAGATTAGACCATTTATTGAGAATGATATTAAACTTTATCATTTATTTTTGTTATTTTTAACCAAACTTCAGCTGGTATTTGCTGAAATCGTTGGTCTAGTTTATTATTTTTTGTCATAATTATAATTCAATATATTAACTATAACGAATTATAGCAGATTAACAATTTTTAGCCAGACGGACCCCTGGGGTCCGTCTTTTTTTATACCACTCCAAGGTCAGACATTGAAATAAAGAATGTTAACCTCTAAAGGTTAACATTCTAAAAATGCTTCAATGTTCCAATGTTCCATGCTTTTGCCCAACCTATCTAACGAATATTCCAACCCCCTCTCCTGCTTCACCGGTTTGGTTATATAAATTAGTATCTCTTTCTGGCCAATCAAAACGAGGAGCCATTAAACGATAAGAAACTTTTACGGGCTGATTGCCATAAATAATTAGCTTATTTTCTTCTGGAATAAATTCATACCAAATATTTGCTTTTCCTTCTGGGGTTAAACTTACTACTAAATCATTCCAATCATCACCAAAAGCGGTAATTTCTTTAAACAACCATAAATCAGATTCTTTTTTTGCTTCATCAAAATCAATCTCCGCTATATAAAGTTTTGTTTCTTGTTTCTTGCTTCTTGCTTCTTGTAAGCGGAGCTTGCCAACTGTTTCTTCCTTCAATCCCGTTGTGGAATGACCATAAGTAGCATAAATTGTGCCATCAATATTATAAGGAGGATCAATCTCTCCAGCCGTGAGCTTGCCCGTTACACTTAGGGTGGCAAAAGTTGGACTACTGCTCGTTAAAACATTTTGGTTCATGCCATAAAGCTCGTTTGCTCCTTGACCCGTGTTAACTGTTGCAAATGTTGGAGAACTTGTTGTCAAAACATTTTGGTTCATATCATAAAGCTCGTTTGCTCCTTGACCGGTATCAAGAGTTGCTCCAGTAATAGCACCACTCGTCCATAAGCCACTACCCATAGCAGCAGTTCCAGTTCCGTTTTGGGCCCAAACCATCTGATGCCCTCCTGCCATGGTCCCGCCAGTCGTATTGTTTGTATGTTTGTAGGCAAGACCATATAAATTGCCAAAATTAGAACCATCAGCAGCATTTCTGTAACCAGTGCCCATTGACCAAATGGTATCGGTTTTATACGAATCATAATTTCCGTAAACCCCATGATCTCTGTAGCCATCATCTCCTCCTACCAAATCTCCCCTAAAATATATAGTTGAAGTAAAATAATCTGTCGTATCGCTTCTTAAAAAACTAGCCGAACTAATACCATCCAACAAATCTGCATCTAATCCTGAACCAGAGCCCGCTCCAGTAATCCCAGTAGTAGGTAAAGTAATCGAACCATTTGGGTCAAAAGTTCCGGCTAAAGTTAAACCTCCGCTGGAAGTAAAATCAGTCCCAGCATTACCGATATTAAGGATTAATTTTTCTGCCATATTAAGATCACCACCAGCTGTATGACTCTGCGGATCATTAATATATCCATCAGCTC
>Ga0208904_1002591_pt1 | contig 11269 bp, 15 predicted proteins | sample AntAceMetag02UKB_FD_184774 | JGI IMG/M metagenome (GOLD analysis project Ga0208904, IMG submission 184774) | Saline lake microbial communities from Ace Lake, Antarctica - Antarctic Ace Lake Metagenome 02UKB (SPAdes) (version 2) | ecosystem: Environmental > Aquatic > Non-marine Saline and... | reverse complement strand
AAATGAAAACAGTTGTATCCATAATGGAAATAGCTGGGGTGAGGCGCAGACTTGAACTGCATCTAAGCTTTCACAGAGCTTTGCTTTAACCAATTAAGCTAACCTCACAACGAATTTGTTACACTTTATGTTATGAATATACACCATTAAGTTACATTTTTACACATCAAAGCTCAGTTTTTTGCACACTTGACAGATTATGCTTCTGATGTTTCTGATAATGCAAATCCTTAAATTCTGAAATTGCTTTATCTATCTGAGTTTGAGGCCAGTCTTTACCTATGTTATTCTTAATGAATCTAGTAAGTTTGTTTTTTCCTAACCTACCTTCACTATAATACCTACCACAGCTCACCTTGTTACGTCCATAGCGCTTCGTATTTCCCTGTTTTCCTGCCATTTATTCCTTTCTTATTGGTTGCCCAGCGGGGGTTCGAACCCCGGTTTTTCAGCTTATGAGACTGACGAGACACCACTTCTCAACTGGGCACGCTCAATAGTACAATTAGTGGGCTGTCTAGGTCACCAGTTATTCCCCCACTTGGGTGACTCCACGGTACACTTTCGTGTTTCGCTTTCGCTCATCAGCCGTGATGTGGGGCTAGATGCTTCCATGTCAACAGCCCTGGGAAGCCCACGGATTCTACTATCTACTCGTCCTGCTCATCCCCAAAATCTAATATTGCATCTTTAAATACTATTCCGTATACTGTGTCGAAAATTAAAACATATTTACTTTTTGGTGTTAGCTTATCGCTGTTTAGTACTTCGTATCTTCCTATTTTTTTCATTTTTCCTCCTTTAATATTAATACTCTATATTATTATTTTTTAATATTTTTTGCAACTTTTTAATTTCTTTTTGTAATATTTTTGTGTATGTAAATTTTTCATGTGATTTACTATCTGTAATATCTAAATTTTCAGGTCTGTTATCATTTCTGATACCATTTAAATGATGCACTATTTCATTTTTAGTTAGGTATCTACCTATTTTCTTTTCCATTACAAGTCTGTGCTCTAATACAAGATATTGTTTATTAGCATTAGGATGATCTGCTTTATATATATAAACATAACCACCTGTAGTCATTCTTTTTTCCCCACCCCAATTTGGATGCTTTTTACCTGATAAAGATTTCCTACATTTCTCTGAACATGTATGTGCAATAGCTCTTTCTACACTACAGGCTTTTCTTCTAAATTCTTTACCACAAATATCGCATTTACAAATATAATGAAAACCTTTATTTCTACGCCCTTTTAACTTTTGTATTATCATATACTCACGTGTACATCCTTCTTATTACCATACAACCTAACTCTTGGTGACCCAGTCTTGCTTGGTCTATACTTCTTTTCTAAAGCATAACCTCCATAATCTAACCATGAAGATGAAGTAACAAAAGTTTGTTTTAACATCTTTAACTGACCATTTCTACTATCTATGGTGTAAGGCTCCAACTTTAAAGTTAAAATATCGTGAATGTGGCTCATCACATAAAGATCACAATTTTCTACGACATTAGCCAATGCAATCAATTTGTTCATCTTACCTCCTGGGGTTGCTGCACCACCAGTTCCGTGAGTGCAATAAAATGAATATACCATGGGTTTGTTCTTTTTACCATGATTCTTTCCAAATCTTATTACTCCTGTATAATCACCAAAGTGGTATTTATCTTCTATTCCTAACCACTTACATAAATCAAAAATAATCTCGTCAGAAGTTAAATTGAAAATTCTTCCATCGTGATTTCCAGGAATAACTATATCTATTTGTTTTACTATAGGCTTTAATATATCTTCAGCTAGTAGTTTTGCATCCTTTAAAGTCATACTCTGCTCGTGCATATTTCCAGGGCTACCTGTTAATATAGCATCAAAAATATCCCCAAGTAACCAAGCTCTTCTAGTTGGTTTCTCAGCAATCCATTTTATCCATCCTCTAAGTTTCTTCTCATTGAAATAAGGGGATCCTATATGGAAACACGATAATGGAATAATGTCCAATTTATCCCACTTAGAACTATAATCCAGTTCCAAATATTTAATCGTTTTTCGCTTACCGTGAATCTCAGGTAAATCTGGCGGATTTAAAATACTACCTCCTTAATTGCTACAAATATTACTGCTATTTTTACTGCCCGTCTCCTTGACGTATATCATAAATTCCCGAAGCCACTAAACCTATGGTAAGCGGTATCGTTACTGCTACCGGTGCATATACACCAATAAAATATAATGCTGTTCCTACACCAAGAGATATCAGTGTATACCAAAAACTTCTTAGCTCTGGTAGCTCACTCTTAATCCTATTCGTAATAGCAATTGTTATTGCTACAAGGATTACTATATTTGTCCAATCTATATTCATAATAAATCACTCCTTTCTTTAAATAAATATTAACATAATTATTAATAAAAGTCAATAGGTCTTAATATTTATCTTATCAGTAAGATTTCTAACTGAAAGCATTTGTTTTGCTAACTTATATAATTTCTTTGGTACATGAATATTATTGCTATTAGCAATTAATGCTACCGTAACGATTGCATCTAACTTATCTAAATTATATTCATGTCGAACATTTTTATTATGTTTTTTGGTTCTTATCATTAAGAAACTCCATTACTAGATCTATATGGTGTTTTGCTATTAAATCTATATTCTCCTCTAACCATTTACGTTCTTTTGGATTTGTGAAAAATGCATGTTCAACTAAGCAATAATAATCCGCAAATATTCTCCATTCAGTATATCTACTTCTTGAATACTCTGACTTATTGGTCCACATGTAGTATAATCGCAAACCACCTGTTGAATTTTCTTTTCTTCTATAGAAATTAGTCAGTTTACCATAGCTTTTAGACATAACATCTTTAAATTTTTCATTTGTACCAGGTTTAAATCCCATTGTATATCCATGTGCACTAGGTTTATTAGAACCATCTGCATGTAAAGATAAGAATACTTTACAATGATATGGATTTTCAGGAGCTATTCCACCAATTATTTTATATTTTAGCCCACTTTTTTCTAACAATGGTCTCATAACATCACCTAATTTTTGATTCCATTCTCGCTCACCTGCTGTTCCTGTCATGCCTTTATATATACCAACGTGTCCCATCTGAACTATAAGATCTAATTTCTCAGGCTCAACTACTACAAAATCATTCATCTTTTTCTTAGTAATATCGTTAACATAACCTGTAATTTCTAAATTTTCACGCTTTTGAAAAGCCTTAACAGCACCCTCAGTTCTGGGTCCGTAATCACCATCTACTACCAAGTAGAAACCGACAGAGGTCAGATACTTCTGAAGCTTTTTAACCTCTTCTCCTTTATCTCCTCTTTGTAGCAGTATTATTGGTTCAGGTATTTCTTCTACTGCGTTATTTATAATGTTTGCATACTTAGCTATCTTCATATCATAGGTTATCCATGAGCCATCAGGTTGTAGATATTTTCCTGGAACTGCATATTTTCCTGACAAATTACCAAGTGTAGTATCACCATTATATTTAGGATGATGTTTTCCAGGCTGCTCGAAATGCCTGGGATCAAATTTATTACTGCATAAACTATGCACATGATCTGGATAAACATACCATGCTAAATGAGCTATATGCGCTATTACACCTAAGTCCTCATCTGCAAATGTCTGTTTAGCCCCTGCACCGGTGATGCCTAATCCTGCAAAGTTATTCCAATTTCCCTTAGCTATGCCTTTGAATGTAAGCTTACCTGTCTCATGGCACATTTGTGCAAATGCAATATCCGCACGTATATTAAACATCTTACAATACTTAATATACATAGGTGCTATGCGTCTAGCACGCACAATATCGCCACCTGTAAGGAATGGACGTATTAAGTCATCAATGGTACCATTCCAAAGCCCAATTATATTTGTTTTTCCGTCTACTTTTTTCATTTTATCCTTTCCTTAGCAATTTCTTGCCAATCATTATTCCAGCTTCCATCTATTTTATATTTAATATCCATAGGTTCTGGGAAATCTTCTGGTAAAGCTCCATTTTCCTTTAACCCACTAATTATACCCTTCAGTATTGTTTCAATAACTGCATCGAAATCACCCCATGTTATGCTTTTTACAGCGTCCTTCCTACCTACTATTGGTAGTGACGGCGTATTCTCATGGTATGGTTTTGTTCCCCATCCCATAGCATCATAAAATTCCTGTTGTATTATTGGTCTTAAATAAGCCATAATCACCTCCTCTACATTTGGTTTTGTACCATTATCTTTTATAAAATTAATAAAATCGTAATAATATGAACTATCAACTTTTAAAGTCTTATATTCATTATCCCATACTCTGTAACCTAACTTATACTTGTTAATACAATTAACATTTATTTCTGGTAGTACGAGCAAACAAGCCTTATACCCATTATTTTTACATTCCATAATTATTTGTTTATTTATGTTATGTCCCTGCTCAGTTCTATAGCTCACAAACCATGAACCACATTCATTACCAATAATATCCAATCCATAATTATCGGCAAGTCCTTTCATCATAGAGATACGACCTATATAAGCTGTAGGGTTTTTCCATGTGCCCATGCTTGAAAGGGCATGATAACCAATCAAAACATTATCATTGCCTGCAAAATTCCTGGCTAGTAGATCAAACATATCTGGGAAAAATTCATCATTACCAACTAAGATTTTTATTATGCTTCCATTTAGGGCATTAACTACAGCCCTACAATATTCTAAATTCTTCATATCAGTTAACCATTTAGTAGGCTCATTTAATACTGATAAGTAGGCTTCATCAAATCCATGTTCTTCTAATAAATCTTCTAGCAATCTTGCTGCCCTTGCCATATCGGCAGGAGTTATTTTTGATACCCATAAATGCTTTGTATCCTTATTATGCCTCAATGCCCAAAAGAAATTTAAACAAATAATAGGGGCTATATTATAGGTTTTGCATTGAGTCAGCACCTCTGCTAGACTTATAGAATTAGTATAAACGTATGAGTCTCTATGCTTTGTATGTAGTAGCACATGTCTAAGTTGTTCATCAGTCATTGAAAAATCCAATTCAAAATCTAATCTATGTTGAACTATATCTGCTTCAGGTATTAAGTTTTTAGGACTATGATCGTATCCTATATAAATATTGTTCATTTAAACTTTCTTTTCTACTTCATCCACCATTCCACTCATCTTATTAATAAGTTCTATAAACTTCTGCGCCTGTGATACAGGGCATTGAGCCTGCCCTACAAGATTGATAAGTATTTTTAACTCCTCATCGGTTAATTGTTCTTTATTCATTTTTACCCTTTCTTTATTACAATATTTAATGTTGTTTTAGCCGCTGCTATTTCTGCTTTCAAATCATCAATCCTTGCCTGAGTATCCACAAGTGATTTCTCTGCCCCTGCAAGTTCATTTTCTTTTTGCTCTAAAGTAAATTCTGTATCCTGACTTGCAGCAGGCATTGGTACACTTTTAACAATCGTTCTAGTTAAATCATCTATACCTATTTCATCAGTTTTAAATTTGTATGTATCCATATTCACCCCCTAACTTGTAGGATCCGTATAATATGGCATCCATTTTCTAGTTCCATTTATTTCTATTGCAACGAAACCATTTATTGCATTACCTGCTGTCCATGTAGATATAGGACCTACCGCACTTCCAGCACTTGTACCTTTAAAATTAATAAATCCCTCTGATTCATCTGCTTGGTCTAAAGTTAATACTGGTATTGCTGCATCTGAAACTGGTTGATCTACATGGAGTTTTGCTAAAGGTGCTGCAACTGCCCCAATACTAACTCTATCATTAGCACTTATCCTGACCTGTTCCACATTATTTATACCAAAAATTATTGGCTCTGCTACTATGGTAGCCAAAACCAATGCTCTTCCAGCATTTTGTGAAAGTAAAAATACACCATCAGGACGATTCACACCCGCCCACGAACCAGCACTTGTACTTCCGCCTATAGTGAACATCCCATAATCACCATCGTCTGCACGCATTAAGAGTCGTATTTGTCCAGCAGCATTACTATTCTCAAACTTAAGACCTCCAATAAGAGCTGTGTTTTGCTGTATTAAAAGTGCCTGATAAAATGCACCGCTTATTTGACTGCCACCGCCTACATCCAATGAAGCATTTGGTGTTGTAGTACCAATTCCATGAAACCCACTTGCTGCATTAATACAGATATCACCCTCACCTGCACTATCAGTACTAATGTTTAGATAATCTAGTGTCTGCGCTCCACTATCATAAACTGCCTGTATGTGTCCTTCATTTGCATCATCAGAACCTATGCGAAGTTGGGGGTTGCCATCGTTTACTGGGTCATAGATAAGTAAATCTCCTGATAATGTGCCACCAGTTAGTACTAAATATCTAGTATCTAAACTTAGGTCTGAGATAACCTCTGATGCTTCTCTTCCTTCCAAACCATTTGCAGTAAATCTTGCATAATCAGTAGCTACAGGTGTAACTTGGTCTACCGTAACTATTGCATCATCAGCTATAGCTGCTTGTATTCTATGGTCATGGTCAGCCCTTGCAAATGTATGTGCTGTGCCAACTGCTGCTACTTGAACTCCATCTATATTTTCAGGAGCTGCTGTATCTAAAGGATCACTTCCATCTTCAGGATCGTGGCTATCTTTATGAGCTGCTGGTGCAGCTTCATCTGCATATTTTTTAGTACTAGCTTGCATATCAGTTGTAGGTGTTGGTACTATTGGTGAGGATGAAAAAGTTTTAATACCTGCTACCGTTTCGTCCCCTGTTGTTTCTACATATGTTTCTTCGAGAGCTGCTGCTGAGATTGTTCCATCCATAATCATAGCACCATGAACTTGCCTTGAACGAATACCAGCAAGTTGGTATGTACCACTATCGTTGTATATAGCTACAAAATCATTATCAGTCATAGTAGGCATAGTAGCACTACTTAAGAAAACTGTAGGAGTTGTGAAATCCCACCATATGAATGGCTCATTGGAATTATCATCTGTTATTGTGTAAGTCACCCCTTTATATTTAATTGTTACCCCACTCCAGGACACATATCCTGCTGAGGGGTTATTGCTTGTTATTATCATTTATCTTTCTCCTTTCTTTATTTTATCCATGCTTTATATTCATTAGCTAGAATCTAACTCTACTTTTATGTACGGTTCATATCCTTTATCATTTCTTGTTTTAATTTCTGCATATTTTCCGTCATCATCGTTATTAATTAAACTCAAAGATAGCCCTGTAATTTGTGGACTTCCAGTATCCAAATACCAAAAGTTAGTAAATAAAGCAGTTGGAATAACTATTGAATGCCATCCTACTGTATCTACACCTCCACCTGTTCCTATTACTGTTGTCGCAGGAATTGTATTATATGTTAGTGCATTTTCTGTCCAAGAACCTGTTGTATACAATAAATAACATAGGTTTGGTGTAACTGACATACCTTTAGATATATAATAATAGAAAGTTGCTGCTGTTACCGTAGCTCCACTAGGCATAGATGTTTTTATCGGGAAATTAAAGAACAATCTATACTCTATACCTGTATAACTACGCTCTAATCTAAGTGGACTAACACCTCCATAGTTACTATTAGGACTTTGTTCAGAAGTATAAGTATCTTCATTAGCTTCTATATATAATATATTTTGTGAACTCCATGGTTGACTATCCGCCCATTTAGTAAATATTGGATAACCATTAACATCAAATGTTACATAATCCTCATAGTTACCATTATCAAGATCCCATTTAGTCAATAAGTTTTTTCTTAATTGTATTTTATTCACTTTTATATCCATTACTATCTCTCCAATTTATGCAGCTAACGTTTTTACTATAATATATCATCATCAGTTAACACTTTATTCCAAAATACTACTTGGTCTATTTTTCCTGTATATCCAGACCCCATACGAAGATCATAGAAATCTTCATTATGTGCCGATGCTATAGTTCCTACTTCTGTATTTTTTGTTCCATCTGCGTAAATATGCATTTCTTGATTAACACCATCAAATACGCACCATATTTCGTGCCATGCACCTGTAGTTAGTGCTTGTGACAAAACAGTAGACGTATGTACACCACCATCACTAGTAACGCTAAACTGCACTGTACCAACTGTATAATTCCAGTAAACATAATATGAATAAGTAGCTGGTGCAGCAGGTGGTGCCCCCCCTTTACCAATTAATTCTCCTACTCCTGTCTGTGGGTCAGTAGGATTAAACCATAATTTTATAGAAAACCCCGTACCACCTTTTAATCCGTTACAATTAGCATATTCTCTAATTAAATATTCCCAATAACGAACCCATTCAGGACCTTCAAAAATACTAGCGTTAGTAAATACTGCACAATTACCGCTGACACCGGCAGCAGAATAACCTACAGGTAAATCATCATGCGTCTCATATAAATCATTATGCCTAAGACTGGAATCATATCTTGTGCCACTTCTAGCCTCATCTAATTTCCAATAACCTTCTATATAACTACTTTGTGGTAAATTACCATCTATAGATGGGTCATAATACCATATAGGATTATCAACCCATGGTTGATTATCTGTCCATGGAGATGATATTGGATAACCATTAGCGTCAGAAGTTACATAATCTCCATAATTACCATTATCAAGATCCCATTTAGTTAATAAATTTTTTCTTAATTGTATTTTATTTACTTTTATATCCATTATTATACCTCTAACTTACGACGCTAACGTTTTTATTGTTATTTTTATACTAGTTAAATTCAATCCTTCACGTAATAATATATTTGCAGTAGCTCTTAACCAGTAATTAGTAAGCTCACGTTCTGTAGTCATAACACCCAAAACACATGGGATTATATACAAATCTACAGATTCATCACTATATAATACTTCTGCTTCCAACCAACCTTTTACAGTTGCATCTTCTAAATCTTGTGTGACACTTAATTTAAAATCTAAATCTATTTTAAAGTCAAAATCAGGCAATGGTATTAAATCAGCTGCTAATATAGTCTGTGTCATAGTAGCTGGTAATAATGTTGTACCGTCACAATAAACATAAAAATATGCATCTTGACCAGTTTCTACATACCAAGCATCAGTATAATAAACAAAGATTCCATCAAAAGCTGGAGTATCCCATAATACTCTCATCCTTACACAATTGAGTGAATCTCCTCCAGAATATTCTAGTATTATTATATAATAAGTATCTTTTACTAATGTATATTTATTAACCCCAGAAAAAGTAAAAGTTGTATCTTGTAGTGTTAAAGATGTAGTAGAAACATCAATAGTGGCTGATGTAGCTAAAGCTGCTCCAGTAGGTGCACTACTAACTCCATAAACACCACTGTGTGCATAAAGTTTAGCTACCATAGTGCCTGTTGGGGTACCCTCTTTAATAAGCTTAAATATACAACTAGATAAATCTCCACCTGTATGAGCCGTAAATGCCTGACCTACAGATGGATTTGCACTATGCACTCTCCAATTATAATTTCCTGCATTTGTGTAACTATCTACTAGAATTTCTTCATAAGCATTTGCTAAATTAAAATAATTTGTACCATCTACTCCCTCATGAGCTATTTCTGGTGATACCTCTTCCATCCATTCACCTGCATCTACTATAGTAGGTTTAAATATTACAGAATCTACAGTTCCTCCAACTACTGTAACATTAGTAGCAGTCCAACCTGTAGTATCCCCTGTTTCAGCATCAGGATTTGTTATTAAATTATCTCCATAACTCATTATTCCCTCGCACTCTTTTTAACACTTATAATATCACAACTTAACCCACCATTATAATTATAGTTATATCGTGTAGGTACTACTTCTGTGGAACTTAGTTTATTAGTAGTATCTATGGCTGTTATAACATCGTTTAATTCTAAAGAAAAATCACCTCTAGTAGAAAGCTCTACATACGCAGACTCATCACTTACTAAAGTCAAAATACTGGTTGCACGTATAGTAGCTTCCTCATTACTTTGTATTAAATAGTTGTCTATAGATAATTGTTTAACCCCTATTTTATTATATGCAGGCGTATCCCTAACTTCAACTTCATCTTGTATAGTTCCCATTGGATGCCCAAATATTTCTACATCTACAGATTTCTGAGCACTAACATCATTATTAATATTCAAAGTTATGCCCTGTGCTCCAATAGATATACTATTTATTGATAAATGAGTCGACTTTGGTATCTTGATATATTCTATAAAGGCAGAAGGAGCAGAAGAAAATGCCAATTCATCTAATGTTCTTCCAGTACTTGGTATATTTACGCCCTCCACATTAAGTATAGATTGAGAAGTTTTAACCGTAGGTTGATTACTTTGCACCTTAACTTCCGAATATACATTAGAAAATTTTTGTGGCATATTTGATGTATATATTAAATCAGTATCCTGCATAGTAAGTACAGATGCACTCAAAGTACTATTTACTGTTACTATAATTTTTCCATTTCTACCTACTGTTGCATTACAATTAAATGCCTCAGCTAATTCAGTCATAGCATTTCTAACTTTGCCTTTAGAATAATAAACTATAGGTACTGTATCATTTGCTAAAGATGCTTCTATATCATAATCACTGGCTGTTAATCCAATAGCATTAAATAATGTTTCCCATACCTGATAACGTGTAGAATCTTCTGCTGTAGGAATTAATGGTATATCTTTTTCACCTAATTTAAATAACCTATCTTGACAATTAACAGTAGCAAAAGCATCCCCTGAATTAACATCCCAATCAGTAGTCCAATATTCACCAAGAGATAACCATTCGAAAGTTTCATCTGCCAATTGCAAACCATAATAAGGTATTATCTTTATATTAGGTAGTAATTTACCATAATAAGGACCTGAAGCATTACCTGCTAGAAATTGATTTTCGTCATTTCTTAAAGTTAATAATATTTCATCTGAGGATACCACTCCAAGAGGTGTTCCACCATCTGCCTGAGTTTCATTTAAGAAATCTATACCAGCTATATTAGCACTACCTAATTCAGTAGCTGGAGAACTTTCTCCATCAAAATATATCTCTACTTTAGGCTTTATATTCCTCGCTGGTTCTTTTATAGCTGTTTTATAAGCTGCTGTTGTAGTTATCATTTGTTACCTCTCTATCAGCTGCCAAGATACATCCTTGTAATACCAAAAATTATCATTATCAGATCTAAATATTGTTTTAGTGACTGCTCCTGCGTAC
>Ga0208904_1002590_pt1 | contig 11271 bp, 15 predicted proteins | sample AntAceMetag02UKB_FD_184774 | JGI IMG/M metagenome (GOLD analysis project Ga0208904, IMG submission 184774) | Saline lake microbial communities from Ace Lake, Antarctica - Antarctic Ace Lake Metagenome 02UKB (SPAdes) (version 2) | ecosystem: Environmental > Aquatic > Non-marine Saline and... | reverse complement strand
AGCCTTGCTCTAGAATTTGCATTTCTTGTATTTTTTGTTCTTGTGTCATTCTAATCTGTTTTAATCTTTTTTACTTTATTACGCGGTTTGAAAAATATTTTGCTTCCACAATGTGGACAAACAAATCTTTTTTCAAGTGCGTCGCTCTTGATCTTCTTTCCACAGTTGAAACATTTATATGTTGCCATTTTTATTCGTCAATATAGTACGTGTTGTGTGCAAATTTTTTTTCGCATCTTGGACATTTCCAGATTCCATTTGCTAATCTTTTAACTCCAAGCTTACTACAAAAAGGGCACTTTTGTTTAATTCTTTGTTTTTCCTCTACCTTAACAAGTCTGTTCTTGACAGTCTTGCCATATCTTGCGCCAAATCGGCCTGCTGATTTTGATTTTTTTGATTTTGTTGCCATTTTATTTTAAATGGGACTACCCGGATTTCAACCGGGGTCACGAAGCCCCAAACCTCGTAGGCTAAGCAGGCTACCCCATAGTCCCTTGAAAAAATGAACGTTATTTAATTTATAAAACTATTTCTTTTTCGCAGGTTCCTTTGTAGGAGTTTTTTCTGGAGTTGTGGATGCTGCAACAGGAGCTGCTTTCTTAGTCTTTTCTTCTTCTGCTGCTTTAGCTGCTTGTTCTATTTGGATTAATTTATCTTGTTTAGATTTTAATTCTGCGAAAAAATTATCTAGTTCTTCTTTCTTTTCTGCAGGTGTTTCTGTAGTTATATTTTTTATTTGCTCGTCGTATTTTCCTTCATCGATTTCTGCTTCTATTTCTTTAGCAGATTTATTTTCAATTAAAACTCCTAAACTTACGCAAGAACCTACAACTGTTTTTACTGCTGTTTTTAAATTATTACATAATAAATTTGGGAGTTTTGTATTTGCTACAGAAATTATTTGTTCTATTGAAGCATTTGCTAACTTTACTTTTTTTTGTTTTCCTGAACCTTTTTTAATTCCTAATTCGCTTTTTAATAATTCTGAAACAGGAGGTGAGAAAACTTTAACTTCAAATGTTTTTGTCGACGTGTCAACATCTAATTCAACTGGGACTTTTAATCCTTTGAAATTTTTTGTTGCTTCATTTACCTTTTCAATAACCTGAGAGATATTTATTCCGGCTGGACCAAGTTGTTGACTAAGTGCTGGGCCTGGTTTCATTTCTCCACCTTCTGCTAAAATTTTAATCTGCATCTTCTTCGTCCTCCCTTCGAATTACTTTAACATTGTCTAACTTAACTGTTACAGGTAATTGAACTGCAGCCCCTAATAAACTTACCATAACTTCTTCTTTTGGTTTATCGACTCTTAAAACTTTTGCCTTTTCTCTTTTGAAAGGTTCTGCAATCATCTCTACTATGTCTCCTTCTTTAATTGAAATTGTTTCTACAGAAGGTTCAACCATGTTTTGAATGTCTTCATATGAAACTGTTTTTCCGATTATTCCTTTAATATAAGGTAAATTAAAAACAGCTTCTTCAGCAGATTCTCTGTCTTCAGCCTCGAGAATAATATAACCTCTTAGGCCAGCAGGTATTGAAGCTGAGAAAACATTTAATTGTTTTTTCTCTGCTCTTTCAGCTATCATGTCAACAGCTTTTTCTTCTTTGTTTGTTGTTACTTTTATAATAAATATCATCTTGTTTTGTTCCAACTAAGACATAATATCTTAGAAGGATATAATTATTTAAAATTATAGGTTTATAAAATTATCTAATTATGAATTTCATGAGTATTGAGATTATAAATCCTAAAACACCCAAAAGAACAATTCCGATTGCTGAGACTTTTGAAATTTGTTCAAATTCTTGTCTTGACGGCTTTTTCAAAATATGCCATACTCTTTTACATTTTAATGCAAATGATTTTGTTGAGGTTAATAGTTTCATAAAATAGATTATGTTTAAGGGTTTTTAAAATTATTCAAAGAACTCAATTCCTAACTCTTCCTCAATTTCTTTGTGACGAATGCTTTCTATTGTTTCGCCGTGCCCCATTATTTGTGAACTTTTTACTCCAGTTACAATTAATAAAACTCTGATTGATTTTTCCATGTCTGGTGAAATTTTTGCACCCCAAATTAATTTTGCGTCTGGACTTAACCTATTCCCAACTTCTTCGATTATTTGTTTGCATTCATCTAAGCTCATATCATTTCCACCAACAATATTTACTAGGGCTCCTTTTGCATTTGAAATATCTACATCTAAAAGAGGATTGTCTAATGCTTTTTGCACTGCGTCTTCAGATCTTTGTTGAGAATCTGATTCACCCATTCCAATTAATGAAACTCCCCCGTTAACCATTACTGTTCTTATATCTGCGAAATCTAAATTTACTAAACCAGAAGTTGTTACTAATTCTGTAATCCCTTTAACTGAATTTGTTAAAATTTCGTCGGCTATTTTGAAAGCTGTGTGAAGAGGTAAGTCTGGAGCTAGTTCTAAAAGTTTATCATTTGGAATTACAATTAATGTGTCTACTACAGAATCCATTTTTTCTAAACCTAATGTTGCGTTTTCGATTCTTTTTTGCCCTTCAATTGTGAATGGCATTGTTACAATTCCTATTGTTAATGCTCCTTGTTTTTTTGCAAGTCCTGCAATTACTGGTGCAGCACCTGTTCCAGTTCCACCACCTAAACCACAAGTCAGAAAAATCATATCACTCCCCGCAATTTTCTTTTTTATTTCAGTCATTGATTCTTTTGCCGCTTCTTCCCCCACTTTTGGGTTACTTCCCGCTCCAAGTCCTTGAGTTAGTTCTCTTCCAATTAAAATTTTCTGGTCAGCATTAGAATATAATAGGTCCTGCGCATCGGTATTTACTGCAATTAATTCTCCACCCTTGATTCCAATTTCCCTCATTCTGCTTAAAGAATTATTTCCCCCTCCACCTACACCAATTACTTTTATTTTTGCTGATTGTTTTTTTAATAATTCTTCTAGTTCTCTGTCTATTTCCTTTACTTCTGAAGAAAAATCGTTTGAAAATGCCTCTTCCATAAATTGAATAAATGATAATTGTTTATAAGAATATCTGTGGTAGAAAAAATAGATTAATCTATCAAATCTTGGAGAGCTAATAAGGAATAAACTGGAAATCCTAATGGAGATTTTGGATTACCTCTTTTAACTACAACATAAGCTCCAGATATAGCTATTTTATTTGCATCTAAAATTTCTTTTGTTTTTCTAAGACTTGAACCTGTTGTAAAAACATCATCAACTAAAACTCCTTTTTCAAATTCTTTTGGAGGGTATCCTTCAATTTGTTTTTTGGTTCCGTGAGATCTTTTTTCTAATCTTACACCCACTGAGGGAATTCCATAACAATTAGAAATTTGTGAAGCTAAATTACATCCTCCCCACCCTGAGCCTGCAACAAAATCTTGAAGACCTACAAATTTTTCATACATTAATGATAAAATTAATTCAGAAATAGGGGGATATCCCAGGGCTCTTTTTATGTCAATATAAATTCCTGAATTATTTCCTGCTGTAAGATCGAAATTTCCTTTGACAATAACTCCTTTAGTTTCCTTTAGAAGTTTTATTAACTGATTTTTCATTTTCAATTGTTTTTGTTTCTAAATCTAAATTAAGAATTTCTTTAAATTGTTCTTTAAACATTTGCACAAATTGTTCCATTTGTTTTTCAACTTGTAAAATTAACTTGTTTTCTTTTAATTCAAATTGAAAATCTTTTCTAAATAAAAAATCATTCATGGCCTTTATTTTTTCATTTAAATCTTCTACTTTTTTTAATACTTTTAATTTGTAAATTACAGTTTTTCCGGCAATAAGATTATTAAAATCAACCATAACTCTCCCTCCCGAAACTGAAAGAATTTTTGCTAATTTTCCGTCGAAATTGAAAACAACCCCTGGAACAGGATTTATTTTGTGTTGAATGAAAATTTTCAGGGGCATAAGTTGAATTGATTTTGGATCTCTTTTTCCAAATGATTCTTCAGGAGATAATTCTAATTCATATTCTCCTTTGTCTTTTCCAATTAAAAATTTGTCAATTCCCTTTAGAAACATGTCTTGCCCAATGGGAAAAACTAATGGTTTTGCAGGTTGTTTAGAATTTGTGTTTTCCAAATCCTCCTTTATGTTTGAATCAAAAATTTCTCCTGTATCTTTAATCTTTCCGGTGAATTCTAGTTCAATGAAGTCATTTTTTTGGAATGTCATGAAAACTCTTCAGCAAAAATATTTATAAAGATATCTTTTTTGTTTAAATCATGGTTTTGAAAATAATTGGTGCGACAGACGCAAAAGTTGGAACAAATATTATTCTTGATGGAATATCTTGCGTCGTTAAAAAGATGGATGTTTCTAAAACAGGTAAACATGGGCATGCTAAATGTAGGATTGAAGCTGTGCCTCTTTTGGGTGGAAGTAAAAAAGTTTTAGTTATTCCTGGACATGATAGATTTGAAGTTCCTTTGGTTGAAAAAAGGAAGGCACAAATTTTATCTAAAGGCGATAAAAAGGTTAGTGTGATGGATTCTGAATCTTTTGAGACATTAGAAATTGATTGTCCTGATGAAGAAGTTTTTGCCGAATTAGAAGAAAGTGGGAACTGCGAATATTGGGATGTTGAGAATGTGAAGGTTATTAAGAGAAAATTGTAAACACAAACCTTAAAAAACAAGATTTCTGTTAATTAACTATGGCAACTAAAATACCAGAGACACAAAATAGATTATTCAAGAATATTTTTGTATGTAAAAATTGTAAATCTAAGATTCGTTCAAGGCCGTTAAAAATACTCGAAGGAAAAGTTAAATGCAGAAAATGTGGTAAAAAAGCATTTAGACCTTTGAAGAAAAAATAGGTGTAAAATATGAACTTTATAATTTATGATATAATCTTCCTAATTGCGTTTGCAATTTTGGTTTCTGTTTTTTTATATCGTAGAAAAGATAAAATCAATAAAGAAGGGCTTTTGCTTTTGTATAAAGCTGAATGGGGAATTAAATTAATTAATTTCGTGGGTAAGAAGTATAAGAAAACTTTACAATTTTTTAGTTATGTTTCAATTGTAATTGGTTATTTTTTAATGGCTGGAATAATTTACTTTTTTGGAAAATTAGTTTATATTTATGTTGTATTTCCTTCTTTTGTCGAGTCTGTTAAAATTCCTCCAATAATGCCTTTGATACCTTATATTGACAAGGTAGTTCCAGGTCTTGGTTTGCCTCCTTTTTATTTTGCATATTGGATAATTATTATTGCTATAATTGCAATCCCTCACGAATTTTTTCATGGGATTTTTGCTTCGTTTAAAAAAATTAAAATTAAGAAAACTGGTTTTGGATTTTTTCCTTTTTTCTTGCCTGTTTTTTTAGCGGCGTTTGTTGAACTTGATGAAAATAAAATGAAAAAAGAAAAAATCTTTTCTCAAATGGCTGTACTTTCTGCAGGAACTTTTGCAAATGTCTTAACTTCTATTTTATTTTTAATTGTAATGATCTTATTTTTCTCTTCTTCATTTACTGCTTCAGGAGTTATTTTTGATGATTTTATTTATTCTGCTGTTGAAACTCAACACATACAAAATGTTAATGGTGTTTTATTAGACAATCCTAGTTATGAACAAGTTTTAGAAAATATTAAAGAAGGTGAATTAAATGAAATTTATGTTGGTGGAAAAAGATATGTGGGAGTTAAACAATTTTTAAATAAAGGAGAAATTGCTTATCTTTATGAAGATTTGCCTGCGATAAATGTAGATTTAAGTGGAGCAATTGTTGAAATTGAAGGAAATAAAATTTCTAGTTTTGATGAATTTTCAAATTTAGTTTCAGAATATTCTCCTGGAGAAGAAATAGAAATTATAACAACTGATGGAGAAAATTTAGAAGAGTATAAAATTGTCTTAGCCGAACATCCTAATGATGGTGAAAAAGTTTTATTGGGAATTGCATTTAGAGAGGCAGATAATTCTGGAATAAGTGGAAGAATTCGAGGGATGATGGCTTCATTTAAAGATCCTCATATTTATTATCAAGCTAATTTCGAGGCTTCTTTGTTTATTTATAATCTGTTATGGTGGATTGTTTTAATTAGTATTAGTGTTGCTTTGATTAATATGCTTCCGGTGGGAATCTTTGATGGTGGTCGATTTTTCTATTTAACAATTTTGGCTTTGACAAAAAATAAAAAAATAGCTGAAAAAAGTTTCAAGTATGTTACATATTTGTTTTTGTTTTTAGTTTTACTTTTGATGGTTATTTGGTTTTTTAGTTTATTCTAAAACTTTAAAACTAATTTATTTCTTATAAAATTATGATTCCCGAGAAAGTTAAGAAAATTTTGAATAAACAACATTATGAGGTTGTTGGAAAACATTCTGCTGTACAAATTTGTCGTTGGACAAAAAGAAGTTTGAGAGATGAAGGAGTTTGTTATAAAGAACAATTTTATGGAATTAAATCTCATCTTTGTTGTCAGATGACTCCAGCGGTTATGTGGTGTCCAAATCAATGTGTTCATTGCTGGAGGGCTATTGAATTAAATCTTGGAGATAAACTTGGTGAGGAAATTAATTCTCCTTCGGAAATTATTAATGGATGTATTGAAGCTCAGAAAAAATTATTGCAGGGATTTAAAATTGATTTGAAAAGTAAGAAGAAACAAATGAGTAAAGCAAATCAGGAAAAGTATTTGGAAGCTCAAGAGCCAATGCAATTTGCAATTAGTTTAAGTGGTGAACCGACTATCTATTCTGACATTGGAGGTTTAATTGCTGAACTTCGTCGAAGAGGAAAAACTTCTTTTTTAGTTACAAATGGCTTGTATCCTGAAAAACTTAGGGAGTTAATTGAAAAAGAAAATTTGCCGACGCAATTATATATTTCTGTGAATACTTCAAATGAAAAACTTTATAATAAATTTCATAGAAGTTCGATTAAAGATGCTTGGGAAAAATTGAATGAAAGTTTGAATTTAATGGCAGAATTAAAAAGCAGAACAATATTCAGAATGAATCTTGTAAAAAATTTGAATATGAATTTGGAACATGTTGAAGAGTATGCTGAGTTGATTAAAAAAGCTAAACCTATGTTTGTCGAAATTAAAGGATTCATGAGTGTGGGATTTGCTCGTAAAAGATTAGGTTATGATAGAATGCCAGATTATGAAGAAATGAAAATATTTGTTGAAAAGTTAAGTTTAGCGACGGGCTTGAAGATTTTAGATGTTCATGAAAGAAGTAGGGCTTGGGTTTTGGGGGAAGATGGGGGGAAATTGAAGATTAAGGAGATTTAATCGCTCTTAAATTGTTTGAAGTCTATATCTGGAAAACTAGCCTTAGCAATTTCAATTCTTTTTTCGTTCAGGATTTTGCCCATAGGTTCAAAAACCCTCTCAATAGTTCTTGGAGATAAACCGATTCCTTGACTAAGTGCTTTTTTAATCAAAATGTCTTTGTAACTATCTTCTCTTATATCTAAATCTGTAGAACTTCCTTTTTCTGGAATACTAATAGAGAAATCTTTTGCCCCAAGGGTTCCTTCAATTAAAGAATATTTCTCCATAATAAATTCTCCGAACAAATTTAAATGAGAATAAGATTTATCTCCTGCTATATCTAATTCTAATTTAATACTTTTAACTCTCCCAATATAAAAAGAGTCTCCTTCTTGATAAAAATTGCAAAGATCTTTAAGTTTTGGTTCATCCATAAAAAAATATTGGAGAAAATAGTTTATAAACTTTTTGGTATTGTTGTAATTATATAGTTACAAATCAATCACGCCTTCTTTAGTCAAGGCTGCAAATCTAATTCCAACAGGCAAATTGATTAATGCAGAAATTAAAGCCATGTGCTCTTTTCCGTCGCCAGATGCTAAACTTAATGCAACCTCCATGCCTTCAAATTTGTTTTTGAGTTTTTGTGAGAATTCCTCTCTAAGGTCTTTGATTCTTTTTGATAAATCAATTTTGATAAATTCAAATGGCTTTTCGTGTTTGAAATCTTTTGCTGAATCGGCGCCAACAATAATTATCTTTTCCCAGTCTCCGAATTTCATTAAACCTGAGACCTGTGCCCATGCGGCTTGATCTGATGAGAGTAATGCTACGAGTTCCATATTAAAAAAAGAGAAAATTGATATTTTTAAGCATTGTTGTCCTTGACAACAATTCATCGATGCTCGCGAGGATACTCTTCGCATAAAGCATTGTTGTGACAAACTCCAACCGAATATTTTATAAAGCAAAATCCTCTCCAATTTCTAACCGATTGAACCATATCGTTGCGAGATACTATCTAGGCTTGTGGCGCGTAATGTGGGAGGTTAATTAGAAAAATGGTAGCAGAACTTAAAGATCAACTAAAGAATGCTCTTGTTGAATTACGAAAGGGCAAGGAAAGGAAATTTGTGCAGTCAGTAGACTTAATTGTAAATCTGCAAAAGTTCGAGGTTAAAAAACATAATATTAATCTTTTTGTGACTATTCCACATAAAATTCTGGAAAAAAGAATTGCTGGTTTTTTTGAATCTAAGAATAAAAATATTGATACAATTACTAAAGACGAATTTAAGAAATATGGGACAGATAAAAAGCTTGTTAAAAATCTTGTAAAGAAATATGATTTTTTTATGGCGCAAGGTTCGCTTATGCCAAAGGTTGCAGCCACTTTTGGTCGTGTTTTAGGTCCTACTGGAAAAATGCCAAGCCCTCAAATGGGAATTATTCTTAATGCTGATGATAAAACTATTGAAGAATTAAAAGAAAAAATTAATACAAGTATTAAAATCAAAATTAAAGAGCCAAGTATCAAATTAATTATTGCAAAACAATCAATGAAAGATGAAGATATTATTGAAAATGTTCTTGCGGTTTATAATGCGATTCTTAAATCAATTCCAAGAGATAAAGAAAATATAAAAAATGTTGAATTGAAATTCACAATGACTAAACCTGTTAAGATGGAGATAAGATGAAAACTAAATCAGGTAATGTAGTTCCAGAAGTTAAATTGAAAGTAGTTGATGAATTAGCAAATTTAATTAAAACTAAAAAAACAATTTTAATTGCATCAATTAAAAATCTTCCAGCATCTCAATTTCAAGAAATTTCTAAAAAAATTAGAGGAAAAGCTATTGTTAAAGTTCCTCGAAGAAATTTAATTTTAAAGGCAATTGATAATTCTAAAAATAAAGAAGTTGAAAAATTAAAAGAAAAAATAGAGGATAGTATTGCTCTTTTGTTTTCTGATATTGATGGTTTTGAACTTGCAGGACAACTGATTAGAAATAAACAGCCGGCGGCTGCAAAGCCAGGTCAAGAAGCTCCAATTGATATTGAAATTAAAGCAGGTATGACTGAACTTGTTCCAGGCCCAGCTATTTCAGAACTTGGTGCTGTTGGTCTTGTTGTGAAAGTTACTAAAGGTAAATTAGAAATTACAAAAGATAAAATTATTGTTAAACAAGGTGTCGCAATTTCTGTAGCTGCTTCAGATGTTATGGCTAAATTGGGGATCAAACCTTTTTCAATTGGATTTATTCCTGTTTGTGCATTTGATTTAGTTGAAGGAAAATTATATACTGATATTAAAATTGATAGAGACGAAACTATTGAGAATTTAAAATCTGCGCATGGAAAGGCTCTTCCTTTTGCTGTAGATTTGGGATATCATTCTAAAGATACAATTAAGTTTTTGATTGGAAAAGCTTCTGTGCATGGAAATAAAATTAATAGAATTATGACTGGAGAACCTGAGCCTGTTGTGACCGTAGAGGCACCTAAAGAAGAAGAAAAAGTCGAAGAAACTAAACCGGAGGAAAAGAAAGAAGCTACAGCTGCTGGGCTTGGTGCTCTTTTTGGATAAATGAAAAATAAAACTCAACAATTAAAAAGTGGAGAACTAAACTAAAATGGAAAATGTATATGCTGCTTTGTTATTACACAAAGCTGGAAAAGAAGTTAATGAAGAAAGTTTGAACAAGATTGTTGCGGCTGCCGGTGTTGAACCTGATATGTCAAAGATTAAGTCTTTGCTTGCAAGTTTGGAAGGTGTTGACATTGGAAAAGAACTTGAAAATGCAAGTATGGTTGCGTCTGCCCCTGCGAGTGTTGCTAGTGAAGCACCTAAGGTAGAAGAAAAACCAAAAGAAGAAAAGAAAGTAGCTGCAGCAGAAGGTCTTAGTGCATTGTTTGGTTAATTTTATTTAATTAACACGTGCTGAGATCTATTTCTAGTTGTAACGAGAGTATAATAATATTTAATTAATTCACTCTCCAATGGAAAAGAACATTTATAAGAAGCTATGATTTATTTTTTCTCTATGACATGGTCACTTTATGATAAAGATAAATTTCTTGAACCGTTGTGTTTCTCAAATGGAAAATCTCAGAAAGATGTGGTAGAGGAGGTTCTTGATTCTGTTAAAAAAGGAAATAAAATAATTTTCATTCGAGGAATTTGTGGTACTGGTAAATCTGCTATTGCATTAAATATTGCAAGAAAACTTGGAAAGACTTCTATAATTGTTCCCATAAAAAATCTTCAGGAACAATATAAAAAAGATTATGAAGGAAATAAATATTTAAAAAAAGAAAATGGTGAGAAATTAAAAATTAGTGTAATTACTGGAAGAAAAAATCATAAATGTAAATTTTTAGAGGAAAATAAAAATTCAATTCCAGTTACAACTTATGAAAAAGATTCTAAACTTCACGACATTTTTTCAGGAAAAAAAGAAGCAATTAAAGCAAAAATTGAAAGGGATGAATCTGCAGATAATTTAAATCTTCCTTGTAAGATAGAACTTAAGGAAAAAAATTTGGGTAAAATTAGAAAATATATAAAAGAAAATCCCGATGTTGCTATCCAAAATTTTTCTTCAATAAAAGATATTAAAAGATTTTCAGTTGCAGGGGTTTGTCCTTATTGGTGTCCTGTTGTTCCTGAAAAATATGAATTAAGAGGAGCTAGTTTTGTAAATGCAATTAAGAAAAAATATAAAGGATTAAATAATACAAAATTTTCATTTTATCAAAGAAGACCAGGATGTAAGTTTTATGAACAATTTAATTCTTTTATTGACTCTGATGTTATTATTTTTAATTCAATGAAATATCTGCTAGAATCTGCATTAGACAGAAAACCCTTGACAGAAGTTGAAATTATTGATGAATGTGATGAATTTTTAGATAGTTTTGCAAACAGAAGAAATATCAACATTGACAGGCTTCAAAATTCTCTTAGAAATATTTTTGCTGATGAAGAGAAAACTGAAA